>Ga0310696_10001757_pt1 | contig 30556 bp, 32 predicted proteins | sample AusTroGonzalo_MG_4_FD_203885 | JGI IMG/M metagenome (GOLD analysis project Ga0310696, IMG submission 203885) | Bovine rumen microbial communities from tropical cattle in Woodstock, Queensland, Australia - Gonzalo_02 (v2) (version 2) | ecosystem: Host-associated > Mammals > Digestive system >... | reverse complement strand
CCGACAAGATTGGTGAATTATGCAAGAAGTATAATTTGAAGCTTGTTGAGGATAACGCACAAGCACATGGATGCAAGCACACTGATGGCCGAACAACTGGCTCGATTGGTGATGCCGCAGGTCATTCGTTCTATCCGGGAAAGAACTTGGGGGCTTTAGGTGATGGTGGTGCTGTAACTACCAGCGATGATGCGCTGGCTGAGGCTGTCCGCACGCTGGCTAACTATGGCTCGCAGAAGAAGTACGTGTTCAAATACACAGGCCGCAACAGCCGCTTGGACGAGATTCAGGCAGCCGTGCTCGATGTGAAGCTGAAATATTTGGTTGAGGACAATGCTCACCGCAAGCAGGTGGCCAATTATTACTACGACTATATCTACAATCCTCTGATTACTCTACCCGACCGCTTACCTGATGAGCAGAATGCCTACCACCTGTTCCCGATTCTTGTTGGCGAAAGCAAACGTGATGCTTTGCATGATTATCTGGAGCAGAACGGAGTGGGCACAGTGATTCATTATCCTATTGCCCCTCACAAGCAGGAGTGCTACAAGGAATGGCATCAGATGAGTCTACCAAACACTGAATTTATTGCTGACCATGAGTTGAGTTTGCCTATCGGTCCGGCAATTTCAATAACAGAAGTTAGAAGAGTGGTAGAATTAATCAATGAGTATTAGTTTATGTTGTACTTTTTTAGCTAGATGAAAGACGAAAAAAAAATAGTTGAAGAGCGTGGCCGTTATAGAAGTAGCTTTGGCGCAACTGTGTTGTTTTCAGGAGTACAGTTGTACCAGATTCTTATTAAAATTGTCAAGAGTAAGTTTGTTGCCTTGTTTATCGGTCCAGCAGGTATGGGCATCCATTCTCTTCTGTATTCTACTACCGAAACTATATCCGCTGCAACAAATCTTGGTCTGAATAAAAGTAGTGTAAAGACTATTGCGGCTGCTAATCGCGAGGGAAACAAAGAATTAATTGCTAAAAACATATCTGCACAACGCAGACTGATTAGGATAACAGGCTTAATTGGAATGTTGATTTGTGCGGCTTTATCTCCCGTATGGAGTCGGACATCATTTGGTAATTCTAACTATGTGTGGGCTTTCGCCGTCGTTTCGCTTGTGATTTTTCTCGAGCAATTAAATAGAGGTGAGCTCGCCTTGTTGCAAGGAATGCAGCAGAGAAAAAAACTAGCGAGAGCTAATTTAATAGGTCAATCTTTAAACGCCTTAGTTACTTTACCTTTATATTATTTTTGGGGTATCAAGGCCATCGTGGCTGCCATTGTTTTGGGCGAGTTGATTTCTCTTATTATATCTCGTTATTTCTCACGACAGTTGCGTATTGAAAGAGTGCAAATGACGTGGAAAGAGACATTCAGTATTGGTCGCGAGATGATCAAATTGGGTTTTTTTTTAAGTCTGCAATATTTATTGTCGGTTCTTGTTGTTTGGCTTATTCGCAACTATGTCAGCAACACGGGAGGTGTTGAAGAAGTCGGTCTTTACAGCGCCGGCACAAGTATAGTTGCAACGTATTTGGGTCTTGTGTTTGCTGCAATTTCAACTGATTATTTCCCCAGGTTGGCCGCTACAAAAAATAATGAAGAAATGGGGATTGCGGTAAGAACCCAAGCTGAATTAACTATGCTACTGCTATCTCCTTTGGTAATCACTTTTTTATTGTTTTCTAAACCGGTTATTATTTTGCTATATAGTAATCAATTCCTGCCAATTGAAGATATGATGTATTGGGCAATGGGTGCCACGCTATTTCAAGCGATGGGTTGGGCGTTATCACATACATTGTTGGCTAAGGCAAAGCCATTGCATTTCTTTTTAAATGAACTAGTGGCAAATGTTTGGGGCGTACCTCTAAAACTATTGTTTTATAAATATTGGGGGCTGACAGGTTTCGGTATTGCAATGTTGGTTTCATATGCTCTTTATTTATTGCAAGTATTATTAGTTACGAAAAAGCTTTTCAATATTTCATATGATTTTTCGTTATGGAAACTTTTTGCTCTATTAAATATTCCTATTGTAGTCGTTGTGGTTTTAAAGAAATTCTTACCCATCTATTGGGGATATGCGGCGGGTGTTTTGGTGTTGATTATTGTAGGGATCTATGTTTTATACAGGCTGAATCAAAAAATGGATTTAGTATCTATTGTTCGAGTACGATTAAATAGGAAAAACAAATAATATTATACACCTAATAATAATTGCTTAAGTTTATAGTATAATTATAATGAAAGCAAAAGTCAATCAGATAGATAATACAAAAGAATGGTTCGTTGCCATTGTTTTGTTTATTATGACAAGTCCATATTTTGTTTGGCACTCTCCGATAAGGCTTGTTTCTGTTTTTCTATTTTATGGAATTGCAATCACTCACTCTTCAAAAATAAGCCAGAAGTATGTGGGTGGTTTTATATTATTGTCTTTTTTCTATTTCCTTGTGGCAATTAGATACGGATTAAAACCGTCAATGCTCTATACAATGCTTATCCCAATAGTATTTCTGATTAACAAGTCGTTTTTTTGCAGATGTTTTGAAAAGTTTGTTAAAATATTTGCCATTTGTATGTCGGTTTCGCTTTTTATCTACGTATTAGTTGTTGTTTTTAAGATAAATTTACCATATTCAACAATAGTCCCGCTGAATTCTTTAAAAGAAAAGGAAGGTTATTCTTATTTGCGTTACCTATTTTTGATTTGCGATCCGACTGAAAGAGGTATTATTATGCGTTTTTATGGAATTTATGATGAGCCTGGGGTCGTGGGTACGATATCATCTATAATTCTTGCAAGTAATAAATACGCTTTTAAAAAGAACAGGTTTTTAATTCCTGTTTTTATTGCTGGTTTTTTCTCTTTCTCGCTGTTCTTCTATGTTGTTTCTATTGTGAGTGCTCTTCTTCTTTTCCGTAAAAAAAATGCAATATATGTATTATTGTTTGTCGTGATTGTTATATATGCTTTATCATTCATTCCGGGAGCAGATATTTTGGTGTTTAACAGGTTTTCAATAGAAAAAGGCATATGGCTTGGTAATTCAAGGAGTGTAGGAGGTTATGATGAATGGTTTAGACAATTTATTAGAACACCTGATGTCCTTTTAGGGTTAGGACCGGGAGCAAATCTTTTATACAATAAAGGAGGTGCATCCTACAAGGATTTGATAACCAACTATGGAATAATAATGTTCTCTATATATTTATTTTCTTTGATTATCTTGATCACTAAGACAAAATCTACATTGAGAGAGAGAATGATTGCAGCTTTAGTTATATTGGGCTATATTTTTCAACGTCCTTTTGTTACAGATGTTTTTATGGTATTGTCCATAATGTATGTTTTGTTTAATAATGAAGAAAAAGAGGGAAATAGAATGATAAATTTCCCAAACAAAGTCTGATATTAATATGGATTATGATTCTTTATTACGTTTATTAAAGGTTTCAGAAAAACAAATTCGGGAATCTGTGGAATCCGACAACATTGAACAATCAATTAGATGGATGATTGTTCGGTCTAATTTGTTGTATGAACAGAGTGTGTATTATTTTGACGGTCTTATTGAGAACTGTCTAAATAAAGTTTTCCATAAGCCGAAACATGTTTGTTTGTCTGATACGGATTCTCAAGTGAAAACTGATCGAGTAGTATTATTTGATGCTGTTTCAAAGGACAGGCGAGGACTATCAAATCAATATGTTGATGCTCTAATTGCAAATGGTATAGAATTCTTATATATATCTGAAAACACTAATCTTAAACGTACTGAAATTTTTCAGCATATTGAACAATATGACAAAGCTTCTTGGTGTATTGTGCCTTCTTCTAAAAAGAATACTGACAAGGTGTTGTTCATATATAATTCAATTATAGAGTATGCTCCAACAAAGGTTCTTTGTCATATACTTCCGTGGTCTATTCCAGCATTAGTAGCGTTAGCTACTTTACCGAAAAATTTCATTAAAATAAATATCAACATTACGGATCACACTTTTTGGTCAGGGGTTTCGATAATGGATTATAATATTGAATTTAGGAATTATGGGAAGATGGTTTCTATACAAAAGAGAGGACTGTCGGATGTTCAAGAATACGTGTTGCCGTATTATCCATATATTGATAATGTTGAGTTTAGGGGCTTTGAAGGAGTAGATGCTCGTGACAAGGTAATAATTTTTTGGGGAGGTGCACTTTATAAAATATATGATGAAGATGATACCTTTCTCAAATTGATTGCAAAAGTATTAAATACACATCCTAATTGCATTTGTTTATGCGCTGGTGGAGGTGATGCAAATCACTTGTTGTCGTTTATTAAGAGTGAGGGGTTGGAACATGTTTGGCATTATATAGGATTTCGAAAAGACATTTATCAAGTGGTGTGCCACAGTGATATCATTGTCAATACATACCCGATTGGTGGAGGTCTGATGTGTCAATATGCAGCATTTGATTCAAAGCCGGTTATTTCATATGCAAAGACAAAAGCAATAGAAGAAGTCCTTTCGACATCAGCAAAGGTTACATGTCTTGATGAGGATGATTTTCTGAATCGGATAGATATGTTTATTTCTGATAAATCCTTTCGGGAAACGTTTGGAAAAGGTCTCAAAGATAGTCTGCCAACTCCATCAAAATTCAATGCCTTTTTCAAGAAAATAGTTGATAAATGTACATCCTCGTTCTCTGACTCATATATTATTGGATCCTCGTTGCCTGAGGTAAAAGAAAAGCGAAAGGACTATTTATGTGAAAGCACGTTGGTGAAAAACATTGGATTAAAATCTTTATTCTATTATCCGAGAATACTCCTTTGGGTTTTTAAAAAAAACTTTTTTGGAGGAGATCAATTGCGAAAACTATTCAAAAAATGAAAGTGTTTATAAAGAACGTCTTTAATGTATTGGGTTTAATAATTATTCTCCCGTTTTTGCCGTTTCGTTACCTTGGTAAGGGATTGGTTTTCTTTTCCCGTTCCATATATAGTCAATGGAAAAGGATGGAGTTAAAACAATCTCATATGGGAATGGTTGTTTCTTTTCCTTGCGAAATAAGAGGTGGTAAATATATTAAATGTGGAAAGAATGCATTTTTGGGCCCAAATGGTATTCTTTCTGCGTGGGACTCTTTTCAAGGTGAAAAGTTTACTCCTGAAATTTCAATTGGTGATAATGTTACTATTGGAATGAATTTTCACATATCTGCCATAAATAGAATTTCAATTGGTAACAATGTATTAACAGGAAAATGTATCACAATTGTTGATAATGCTCATGGAAAGACAACATACGAAGATTTGCAAAAAGCACCTAAATCACGAAGGCTTTTTGCATATGGATCGGTTGTTATTGGTAATAATGTATGGATAGGTGATAAAGTTACTATAGTTGGCAATCTTAACATAGGAGATGGTGCAATTATTGGCTCAAATAGTGTGGTAACTAAGGATGTTCCTCCATATTCCGTATGTGTGGGCGTGCCTGCAAAAGTCATAAAACAAATAAAAGAACAATGAATACAAAAGCAAGAGTATTAGCATTCTATCTTCCACAATTTCACCCGGTTCCTCTAAATGATGATTGGTGGGGGCCGGGGTTTACCGAGTGGACAAATGTGGCATCAGCTAAACCTCTATTTCACGGGCATTATCAACCCAGAATCCCTGCAGACCTTGGTTTTTATGATCTTAGGTTGCCAGAAGTAAGGGAAGCTCAAGCCAAAATGGCTAAAGAAGCAGGAATAGAGGGTTTTATGTATTGGCATTATTGGTTTGGGAAGGGTAAACGTCTTCTGGAACGTCCATTTCAAGAGGTTCTCGATTCTGGTAAACCAGATTTTCCATTCTGTTTGGGTTGGGCTAATCACTCGTGGAGCAAAAAGACATGGACAGCAAAGAATGAAGGAAACGTAAAAGGAAAACTTATGGAACAAACTTATGTCGAGGAAGAGTTTGTAGACCATTTTTATGATGTGTTGCCAGCCTTTAAGGATCCTCGTTATATCACAGTCGATGGAAAACCATTTTTCCTTATTTATAATGTACTTTCTATGCCCAATGCAAAATTATTTATGGAAAAGTGGCAATCACTCGCATTGGAGAATGGGCTAAAAGGTATTCATTTCGTGGGAAACATAATGGGTCATGATGCTGAGAAACGTAAGGAAGAGGTGTTTTCCTCTGGAGTTAGTGCGACAGTGTTAAGTAATTTGATTCACGCCGAATCCCAATGTGGTAAAGGTGTGGGAATGTACTGGAAGAAATTCAAGACTCGAGTTTTGAAGTTGGGCCCCGAACGCTACAATTACAAAGATTTTATCAAGTATGTACATAGCGATTTCGAAGAGCGTGAGGATGTATACCCTGTTGTATATCCCCAGTTGGACCGAACCCCAAGGGCTGGTAAAAATGCAATAATATTAACGGGGTCTACTCCAGACCTTTTCGCCAGATATATGGAAGAAACATTGAAAAGGGTTCAAAATAAGCCTTTAGAGAATAGGTTTGTAATTATTAATGCATGGAATGAATGGGGTGAAGGAAATTACATTGAGCCCGATTTGAAATACGGTCGAGGATATCTTGATGCATTAAGGTCGGTGCTGCTTTCTTGATGGATAACCAACTCGCCCAGTTGGATGGTGAAATGGAGAAAAACCCTGAAATACGAGACATTTTAGCAACCATTGAAAAAGCAAAATCGAAAAGAAAGGTTGAAGTGGGCTGGAATTCAATATTTGGGGCAATAACATTTAAAATATGAAATTTACTGTGATGCAAATGACTGACTTAGTATTTGAATAAGATTTAATTGTATTATTATGAAACATCTAATTATACTCGGAGCGGGTGGCATGGGACGGCAAGTGCTGTCGTTTGCCAAATCGTGCGATGGTTATGAAAAGGAATACGACATCAAGGGATTTCTTGATGACAACCTGGAAGCCATGAAGGATTTCCCTGGCTATCCTTCTGTGTTGGGAACTGTTGATGATTACAAGGTTGAAGCCGACGACATTTTCTTCAACTCTATCGGTGACGTGCAGGCAAAAAAACGTTGCATCTATAAAATCCTTGCCAAAGGTGGCGAGTTCATCACCTTGGTTCATCCTACCGCACAGGTGTCTCCTGAAACAAAAATCGGCAAGGGGTGCATGATAGGTTCGTATGTTGGCATTGGTGTTGAAACCACTATTGGTGATTTCTGCCTGATTCAAAGCAAGGCGACTATTGGTCATGATGTGCATATTGCTGATTTTGCACGAATTGACTGCAATGTGGTATTGATTGCCGGTGTCAACGTGGGCAATGATGTGTGCATCCATACTTCGGCGGTTATCAACCACGATGTGAGTTTGGGCGATGGTTCCATAGTGGGTGCCATGAGTTTTGTTATCAGAAACGTAAAAGCGGGTCAAACTGTGTTTGGTAATCCAGCAAAAAAAATATTTGAATAATGAATAATCCATTTTCACTTGAGGGTAAAACCCTGTTGATAACAGGCTCATCTTCCAACATTGGCCGAAAGATTGCCATCCGTTGTGCCGAGATGGGGGCCAAAGTTATCGTTGTGGCCAGAAATGAGGAGCGAATGGAAGCCACGGTGGCTGAATTGGCTGGCGAAGGTCATCAGTATTATGCTGTTAATCTTTCAGATGCCGAAGCTATAGCCAACCTTGCTGAAGAAGTTCCAGTTTTGGATGGCGTTGTGCTTTGTGCGGCAAGATTTGACAGCACTCCTGTCAAGAATATCAAACGGGAGTTGGTGCAAGATATGTTCAACACCAACACCTTTGCCAATTTCGACCTCATCCAGAAACTGCTGAAGAAGAAAAAAATCAACAAAGGCGGCGCGATTGTCTTTATTTCCTCGGTAGCTTCCATGCGGCCCTATAAAGCCAATTCGCTTTACTCCGCCACCAAAGGTGCCATCAATTCTTTTTCCAAGGTATTGGCAATGGAACTAGGTACACAAAAGATTCGTGTCAATTGCTTGCACCCTGGCATTGTTAGACGTGAAGAAGGAATCAGAGAGGGTGCACTCACGGCTGAACAACAGCGGCAGGAAATGGAAAAATTCCCATTGGGAATGGGCGAGACAGACGATATTGCCTACGCTTCCGTTTATCTACTGTCGGATGTTTCGAAGTGGGTTACTGGTATCGACCTGATAGTGGACGGTGGACAATCGTTAATTTGAAAAATAGAATAAAACATTCATTATATGAAAGCATTTATCTTCCCTGGCCAAGGTTGCCAGAAAGAGGGGATGGGCAAGGATTTGTATGCCCTTTCACCTAAAGCTAAAGAACTGTTCGACCGTGCCGATGAGGCATTGGGTTGGAAAATAACCGATGTGATGTTCCATGGTACGGAAGAGGAGCTGATGGAAACGCGTAATACGCAGCCATCGGTGTTCATCTACGAGGTGGCATTGGCCATGGCGCAGGATGAAATCGTACCTGACGTGGTGGCAGGTCACTCATTAGGCGAATTTGCCGCCTTGGTGATTGCCGGGGCTATCACATTGGAAGATGGGCTGAAACTTGTGTTGAACCGTGCCTTGATTGGCCAGAAGGCTTACGAGATTGCACCAGTCAAGACTGGTATGGGTGCGGTAATCGGTCTCAGCGACGATTATGTGGCCAAGCGTATCAAAGAGATTTGGGACGAGACAGGTGAGGCAATCTATTTTGCCAACCACAACGGCCCTGGACAGGTGGTCATCACCGGCACCAAGAAGGGTGTGCGCATGGCTTGCAAGGCTTTTATGGCCGAAGGGGCCAAGAAGGCTGTGCCGTTGGCCATTGGTGGTTCGTTCCACTCACCCTTTATGAACGAGGCCAAGAAGGAGCTGGGAGCCATCATTGAGAGCGTGGAGTTCAAAACACCTCGCATACCTATCTACCAGTGCGTGGATGCTAAGCCGCATATCAACCCCGACGAGCTTCGTGCCAACCTGATTGAGCATATCACCAGCAGCGTCCTATGGACAGACATGGTGAACAATATGGATGCCGATGGTGTGAATGAATATTATGAAGTAGGTACTGACGACACACTTCAAAAGATTGTGGCTCGCATGAAGCCTCATGCCAAGGTGTGCTCGCTGTTGCACATTCCGTCATACGACGGCAAAATCCAAGATTATTCTGTAATAAAAGAAGGATAATATAGTTCAATTAACATTTTGTTTCACTTTAAAATTTTAAAGCTATGACATTAGATGAATTTGTAAAGGCATTCGCTGCCGAATTCGACGACACTCCTGAGGAGACCTTCAAGCCCGATACCCACTACAGGGAATTGGACGAATGGGGTTCACTGGTGGCGCTCTCGATCATTTCGATGGTTGACGACGAGATGGACAAGCGTGTTACTGGCGCTGACCTGCGTAACTGCACCACCATAGAGGAACTCTATAACCTCGTGGAGTCAAAGTAAAACCAAACTTTGGGAAGCACACATCCAAACCGTGTGTGTGCTTCCCTTTATTCCAAAATGTTAATCTGATTATATGTCATCAATTAGTGTAAAAAACATAGCCATCAAAGGTATGGCAGGTTGTGTGCCGGAACGTGTGGAGGAAAACCGCAACTATCCGGGCATGACGGCTGAAGAAATTCAGAAATATATTGCAGCCACTGGTGTGGAACGTCGCCATTGCGCCATTCACGACGGTAGCATCTGCACCTCTGACCTCTGTCAGAAGGCTGCTGAAAAGTTATTGACTGACCTTGGTTGGGATAAGAGCGAGATTGATCTACTGATTTTTGTTTCTCATACCACCGATTATAAACTGCCTGCCACAGGCATTGTGTTGCAGGACAAAATGGGCATCCCTACTTCGTGCCTTGCTTTCGACATTACCCTTGGTTGCTCTGGCTTCTTGGTGGGACTTGGCGTGATGGGCAACCTGATGGCCTCTGGCTCGTTTCGCAAGGGTCTGCTCATGGTGGGCAACACTCAGTCGGAATATGCCAGCCCCGAAGACCGCAGTATGAAGCTGTTGCTTGGCGATGCCGGTACGGTTACAGCCATAGAATACGACCCCAACTCGAAAGATGAGGTCAATATTACTTATATGTCCGACGGCTCTGGCCGCCAATTTGTTATCCTGCCTGACGGCGGCTCACGTAATCCTGTCAACGAGAAATCGTTCATCATGGAAGACTGTGGTGGCGGCATCCGCCGTACCCGTTTGCACGAGAAGATGATTGGCGACGAGGTGTTCTCCTATGGCACCCACTTCATCCCGAAGGTGTATGAGGAGATGCGCTCAAAGTTCAACATTGAACCAGAGGAGGTTGACTATCTGTTGCTGCACCAGGCCAACAAGTTCCTATGTGAGAAATTGCGCAAGAAGCTGAAATTCCCGCCAGAGAAAGTACCTTATAACATTCAGGAGTTTGGCAACACCAGTGGTGCTACCATTCCGTTGCTGATGATTACCGAGTTGCAGCACAAGTTGCACGACCGTCAGCTGAATATGCTTGCCGCCACCATTGGTGTGGGCTTCTCGCTTGGCGTGGCCCAAATCAAGACCCATGGCGGTATTATTGTTCCCGATTTAATGTATTTGTAATATGAACAATCCATTCTCCCTTGAAGGGAAAACCATATTGGTGACAGGTGCCTCGTCAGGTATTGGTCGTGGTATCTGCATAGACTGCTCAAAGATGGGAGCCAAGGTTCACCTGATGGCCCGCAACGAGGAGCGGCTGAACGAAACCCTTGCCCAGATGGAAGGCGAGAGGCATGTGATACATAAGGCTGACTTGTGCAGCACGGATGACATCAACGCGCTGGTTGATGAACTGCCTGTGATTGACGGTGTGGTGCTGTGTGCTGGCATCATCAAGACCATGCCTGTGAAGAATATCAGCGAAGAGGCCATGACCGAAATCTTCAATGCCAACATTATGGGCGACATCAAGATTTGCAGCCGCCTGTTGAAGAAGAAGAAATTGAACCATGGCGGTTCGGTGGTGTTTATCTCTTCGGTCTCAACGTTCAACGTGAAGGTAGGCAACTCGCTCTATTCAGCCACCAAGGGCGCGGTCAATTCGTTTGCCAAGGCGATGGCGTTGGAGGTGTCGAAGCAGGAGATGCGTGTCAACTGCATCCAGCCAGGCTTTGTGCCTTCGAGCATTTTGAGCAGCGGTGCCATTGAAGAGGATGCTTTCTTGAAGTTCTATGCCGAGCGTCACCCCCTGGGCTTTGGCACTCCCACTGACATTGCCAATGGTTGTATTTATCTCCTGTCCGATGCCTCGCGTTGGGTGACGGGCAGTATCTTTACCATCGATGGAGGATATACTTTGCAATAACATCAAGGTGTTGAGCTTCGTCAATGCTCCTGTACCTTCCAACACGTTTCTGCTTGTTCGGGAGGATGGGCGTTGTTTGGTTATCGACCCTGGCACCAAGGAACAGACCGACGTGCGAGACTATATTCAGGCGCATTCGTTGTTGCTTGATTATATCATTCTCACCCACGAACACTTTGACCATTGCTGGGGTGTCAATTACTTGCTTGGTTATTTTCCGTCGGCAAAGGTGGTGGCTACCAAGTTGTGTACTGAATGGGTGCAAACCCCGATGAACTATTTCAACCAGCTCTATTACAATTCCGATGAGATGTACCAAATCAATAAGGTGGATGTGATTGTGGATGAGGTGGGTTGGAAGCTGATGTGGGGCGATACTCCTGTCGAGTTTGTCAACACCCCCGGCCATACCAGCAAAGGAATGTGCATAGAAATAGGAGGTTGCCTGTTTACTGGCGACACCATCTTATATCGTACAAAGCCGTTTATCAAGAAACGTTATGGAGGTTCGCTGCCAGTGTTGAAACAGAGCATTGATACTATATACCACTCTTATTCGGGCGACACCAAGGTGTTTCCCGGTCATGGAGATTCATTCCTGTTGAAAGAAACGAAAGAATTTTATTATAAATATTTTAACGACAAGAAAGATGAAATGTCTGATTGATAACATTGATATTAAGTGTATCGCAACCTGTTTGCCCGAGGGCATACTCGAAATGTCTTCTTTGAAAGAACGTTTTGGTGAAAAAGCAGTGGAAGATACCGTTAAAGGTAGCGGCATTGAACGTTTGCATGTGGCTGCCGATCATGAAACCACAGCCGATCTGTGTGAACGTGCCGCAAACAATCTGTTCGAAGCCACGGGATTTGACAGAAATGAAATTGACGGAGTGGTGTTTGTGTCGCAAACCATGGATTATTTCAATCCTGCCACCTCGTGTGTGCTGCAAGGCAAATTGGAATTGCCAGAAGAGTGTGTGTGCTTTGATATTGCTTACGGTTGCAGCGGTTATATATACGGCATGTTCCAAGCAGCTGTTTTGATTAGCTCAGGTGCTTGTAAGAATGTGCTGGTGTTGGCTGGCGACACTAATTCAAAGATGGTGGACAAAAACAAACATTCGTCGCTGATGGTGTTTGGCGATGCTGGTTCGGCCACACTTGTCACCAAAGGCGAAAACAAAATGGGATTCCATATTTGTTCTGACGGTTACAATTACCAAACGGTGCTCAACGACAGAATGGGATTCCGCAAATTCCCAGAGAATACCCGTCCAGACTATCAGCCCGACCCCGCTATGAGTGGTGACGATGTGTTCAGCTTTATCGTTAATGTGGGGCCAAAGACTATCAAAACCGTGATCGAATTGATGGGCTGGGACAAGGACGATGTGGACTTCTATGGTCTGCACCAAGCCACCAAAATCACTGTCGATTTCATGCGCAAGAAACTGAAACTGGCACATCCAGAACGTGCTCCGTTCGACATTCAGAACTATGGCAACACTGGCCCGACCACCGTTCCGATGGTTTTGACCGACTGGCCTCACCGTGAAGAAGGAGTTGACACCAGCACTTGGCACAAGGTGGTGATGGCCGCCTATGGCGTAGGACTTTCGTGGGGCAGTGTGGCCTGTGACTTGTCGAAAACATTGATACTTAAACCGATTAATCAATAAATTTAGTTATTAACAATTAAAATATTAGAGTTATGGAATTAAAAGATTTTATTGCAAACTTTGCAGAACAGTTTGACGAAACCGACGTTAACGAATTCAAGCCTGAAACCGTTTTCCACGATTTGGAAGAGTATTCATCACTGGTGGCACTTTCCATCATAGCCATGATCAACGAGGAGTATGACGTTACTCTCAAAGGTGATGACATGAGCGCAGCCGTGACCATCGAAGATCTTTTCAATATCGTTAAAAGCAAGATGTAATGGCTTTCTTGGAAGTTAAAAACGTCAGAATTGCCGGTATGAGTGCCGGTGTTCCCAAGCGCGTCATCAACAACATGGAACAGTTCAATGACTTTTCCAAGGATTATGATGCCGCAGCGTTTGTGGAACAGACCGGTGTGCTGGAACGCAGAGTGGACAACATTCCCACGTCAGACCTCTGTGTTCCAGCTGCCGTGCAGCTAATGAATGATTTGGGTTGGGAGAAGGCCGAGGTGGATGCGGTGCTGTTTGTATCGCAAAACACCGACTATATCCTTCCTGCCACCGCTTGTATCATACAAGAGCGACTTGGTTTGAGCAAGGAATGTTATGCCATGGACATTGCCATGGGATGCTCAGGCTGGGTTTACGGCCTCAGTGCCGCCTTGTCGTTGATGCAGGGAGGAACCATCAAGAAAGCCCTGTTGATGTGTGGCGATGGCAAGCGTCGCTCGCAATACGACGGTCCCCTGTTTGGCTTTGCCGGAACGGTAACGGCCTTGGTGTATGACAAAGGTTGCAGTAGCATCAAGTTCCATCTGGGTACGGATGGCGGCAGCTATGATGCCATCATCATCCCTGATGGCGGTGCCCGTAACCAGGTAACTCCCAAATCGTTTGAATTGGAAGAGTTCGATGGCAAGATGGTACACCGTCTGGAAAGTCGTATGAAAGGCATGGATGTGTTTGCTTTCGGTATCTCAACTGTGCCGAAGTCGGTGAAACAGCTGTCGGAACATTTTGGAATAGACTACCAAGACGCTGATTATTATGTGTTCCATCAGGCTAATATGAAGATGAACAACATGATTATGAAGAAGCTGAAATTGCCGCAAGAGAAAGTGCCATCGTGCATGTACTACTTTGGCAACACCTCATCGGCCTCTATTCCTTTGACCATTGTCACTCAGTTGGGTGATAAATGCCAAGGCCACAAGCGTTTTCTCTGCTGTGGTTTTGGTGTGGGACTGTCGTGGGGTACCGTAGTGTTTGAGACCGACAATCTGGTGCTTTCAAAATTAGTTGAAGTTGAAGAAGACAAAAATACGAAATGGGTATGAGTTATAATCCTTTTTCACTTGAAGGCAAGACGATTCTTGTCACAGGCGCATCATCTGGCATAGGCCGTGGTGCCGCCATTGAATGTGCCAAAATGGGCGCAAAGGTCATCATTACCGCCCGTAATGAGGAACGTTTGAAAGAAACCTTGTCGCAATTAGTAGGTGAAGGACACGAGATGCGTGTTTGCGACCTGGCCGATAACGAGGCCATCAAGGAGATGGTCAATAGCCTACCTGAATTGCAGGGTGTGGTCAATAATGCCGGTTTCACCACCATCCAGCCAATACCATTCATCAACGAGGAGGTGTTTCTCAACATTATGCAGGTGAACACCATGGCTCCTGTGCTGACATTGAAATATTTGCTGAAGAAAAAGAAGCTGAAAGCGGGTGCTTCGGTAGTGTTTACCAGTTCATTGGCCGGTATTGGCACCATGTCGGTTGGCAACACCATGTATGGTTGCAGCAAGGGTGCTATCAGTTCTTTTATTAAGGGAGCTGCAAAAGAGCTGGCTGCCAAGAATATCCGTGTGAATGCCGTGTGCCCTGGTTTGGTCGATTCCCAAATATTGGCTTCGGGCACCATTACTGACGAGCAATTGAAGAAGACTCTGGAATTGTATCCTCTTGGCCGTTCCGGCAAACCTGAAGACGTAGCATGGGCTATGGTATATCTGCTTTCGGATGCCTCCAGTTGGATTACAGGTGTGAACTTACCTGTGGATGGAGGGCGTGAACTTTATTGATAAATGAATAGCAATGGCATATTATAATTTACCAAACATTAAGATAGCGGCAGTGGCATCGGCTGTGCCGACCGAGGTGGTGAAGCTGGAGAGTTTTGCCGACAAGTTCGGTGCAGAGTATGTTGAAAAATACAAAGAGCAGACTGGTGTGAAGCAGTTCAGAAAGACTCGCGAGCACCAGACGGCTTCCGACTTGGCTTTTGCTGCGGCTGAGAATATTATCAACACCAAGAGCATTGACCGCGAATCGATAGGCGCGCTGGTCTTTATAGCCCATTCCAAAGACTATTGGCGGCCTGCCACGGCCTGTGTGCTTCACAAGCGGTTGGGTTTGAACAAGGATTGTGCATCTTTCGACATCAGCCTGGCTTGTTCGGCAGTGCCTTACGGCATGTATGTGGTGGGGTCAATGATGATGACATCGGATATTGACCGTGCTTTATTGCTTGTTGGCGAAACTCCGCAAAAAATCACCAATCCTGAGGACAAATCCTCTTGTATGCTGATTGGCGAGGGTGGCGGTGCTTTCCTTTTGGAAAAAAGCAACGATGAAGGTGCTGGCATTAGCGGCATTTGCCGTTCATTCGGTGAAGGCTACAATGCCATCATCATGCCGGGTGGCGGTTTCCGCAACCCCAATCCCCCTGCGGAAGAGTATGTGTGGAAAGACGGCAACCGTCGTTCGATGTACAATGTGATGATGCGGGGCGAAGATGTCTTTGCTTTCACTATCTCTGACATTCCAAAGACTATCAAAGAATACTTGGCTAAAGTAGAAAAAACGGCTGAGGACTTTGACTGCTTGGCGGTCCATCAGGCCAATAAGTTCATCCTTCAGATGCTTTGCAAGAAGCTGAAAGTAGGGCAGGAGAAGATGCCGATGTGCCTCGACCGCTATGGTAACACTTCGGCAGCATCCATACCCATGGTGCTGGGCGATGTGTATGGCAATAGCGATGATACCAAAAAAATCAGTGTTTTGATGAGTGGTTTTGGTGTGGGTTTGAGTTGGGGCGTTTGTTCCGCAAAAATCAGCCCGAAAGACATACTGCCCATCATTGAAACTGATGAGATTTTTGAAGAGGGCATCATCAATACGCCAGAGGATTATTATAACCTAAGCAAATAAAGACGAGCATGAACATCAAGAAAGCCTTAAGTGAGGCACAGAGTATCATCAACGCAGACAATATCATTTTATACTTTCCCAATGTCAAGGCGAAAGAACATCGAGTGAACCTGCATGTTTCGGATATGAAGCAAAAGGGAGATGTGGATGCCAATGATGAAACACGAAACGCTTATAACCTCGGAGACTATTTCGGGGTTATTGTTGTGAATTGGATGCTTCAGCGAAAAGGGCTTTCTCTTGATGACTATGTGGAAAAGAAGAAGCATCTTTTGACGGTAGGTTCAGGTGCCGTGAAATCGTATCAGAACATGACCATTTGGGGGTCAGGTGTTGAAAGGGAGTTGCCTCAGAAATATAGAAGGTTTTTTCAGAGGAGGTGGTTCAGGAAACTCGACATCCGTGCTGTTAGAGGTCCTAAGTCAAGAGACTATTTGATGAGGCTTGGACATAAGGTACCAGAAGTATATGGCGATCCTGCTATTCTTATGCCGTTGATTTATAATAATTTATCGGATATTGGAAATGGTGGTGATAGGTATGATGTTTCCATTATTCCTCAATTAGTTACAGAAAAAAGCATTCGGGAAAAATATCCCGATGCCCATATTATCAGTATGAACACCAATGACTATAAGAGTGTCATTGACCAGATTGCTCAGAGCAAGTTAATCATCAGTTCCTCATTGCATGGTGTGATTCTGGCAGATGCCTATGGAGTGCCATCCGTATGGTATCGTGGTCTTGGAAAAGACATTGACTTTAAGTATTTGGACTATTACGCCAGTACAGGAAGAAAGCCAGAAACAGTACCGACAACGATAGAAGAGGCAATGAACACAGAGCCATTGCCACTACCCGATTTGAAACCGTTACAAGAAGGATTATTGAAATCATTCCCATACGATTTGTGGAATAATTAAAGCGATAAAAAAATATGAATGTAATATTTCTTACGATGGTTCAAATGCCATCACTTTCTTCGCGTGGCATATATCAAGATTTACTCAGATACTTTGTTGAACAAGGTGATAAAGTTTATGTGGTTTTTCCTCGTGAACGCCGTCAAGAAAAACCAACAGAGGCTTTTGAGCAGGACGGTGCCCATTTTCTCGGTGTGCGTACCATGAATCTTACGAAGACTAATGTTGTAGAGAAAGGCATAGGCCAAGTGCGCGTGGAGGGCCAATTCAAACATGCCGTTCGCAAATATTGGGCAAATGAGCATTTCGATTTAATACTCTACAGCACCCCGCCTATCACTCTTATGGGTGCGGTGAAATACCTGAAAGGGTGCAATCCTCAGGCAAAGTCATACCTGCTGTTGAAAGACATATTCCCGCAAAATGCCGTGGATATTGGAATGTTCTCGGCATCGTCACCTTTCTATAAGTTTTTCCGTAAGAAAGAAAAAGACCTCTATAAAACCTCTGATTATATCGGTTGCATGAGTCCAGCAAACGTGGAGTTTGTGTTAAAACATAACCCTGAAATTACAGCTGACAGAGTTGAGGTTGCTCCAAACAGCGTAGAGTTGAAGGGAGAGGGCTTAGAGTTAAAAGACAGTGACAAATTGAGAGTGAGAGAGAAGTATGGGTTGCCCATGGATAAGCCGGTGTTTATTTATGGAGGCAATCTTGGTAGGCCACAAGGTATTGACTTCTTGGTGAAATGCCTTGATGCAAATAAAGGCAGAACGGACTGCCATTTTGTGGTAGTGGGTAACGGTACAGACCAACCCAAGATTCAATCGTGGTATGATAGCGAGAAGCCAGCTAATGCAACAGTGCTTCAAGCCTTACCCAAAGAGGATTACGATACCTTGGTTCGAACTTGTGAAGTAGGTCTCATTTTCCTCGATCATCGTTTTTTAATCCCGAATTATCCTTCGCGCCTGCTTAGTTACTTGGAGAACAAGATACCTGTGCTATGTGCAACAGACCCCAACACTGATATGGGTCGTATAGCCGAAGAAAACGGTTACGGGTATTGGTGCGAGAGTAACTCAGTGGAGGCATTCACAGCTATCCTTGACAAGATGATTCACGACGACCGAAAAGCAATGGGCGAGAAGGGATATGAGTTCCTTTGCAAGAACTATTTGGTGCAGAATACATATGATGCCATAATGAGGCATTTTTAAAAGAACACGAATTTTTTTTGGATAACACGAATAATACTATGTATAAACATTTCTTTAAGCGCGTTTTAGATATCTTTATTTCGGGCATTGCCCTGCTGCTAATTGGATGGTTTTTAGTTTTAGTTGCAATCTTTTTGCACTTTGCCAATAAAGGGGCGGGTGCATTTTTTTTCCAAAAACGCCCGGGTAAGAATGCCAAGATTTTCAAAGTCATCAAGTTTAAGACAATGACAGACGAGCGTGACGAAAAAGGCAAGTTGTTGCCAGATGATAAACGTTTAACCAAAATTGGCAAATTTGTGCGCAGCACAAGTGTTGACGAACTACCTCAGTTAATTAACGTCTTCAAGGGTGATATGTCTTTGATTGGCCCACGACCATTGTTGGTTCAATATCTGCCCCTATATTCACCCGAGCAAGCTCGTCGCCATGAGGTGCGCCCTGGAATCAGTGGTTGGGCTCAGTGCCATGGTAGAAATGCCATCAGTTGGACTGAAAAATTCAAACTCGATGTTTGGTATGTTGACCATTGTACCTTATGGACGGATATCCGAGTTATTTTCATTACCATCAAGAACGTTCTGATGCGCAAAGATATCAACTTTGACGGTGCGGCAGAGTTGAAAGCTTTTGACGGCACGAATTAGTACGGTGAAGAGTCATGATAATAGACGAGAAACTATTATATGAATTATCAGCCAAAGCTAAGTCTTCGCCTCGTTTGCGTTGCAATCTGGACTTACGTAACTCGGCCGACGACCGTTCGCAACGGATGCTGAATGCCATGGAGCCTGGCACTAACATGCCGATCCATAGACATCGCCATTCGAGCGAGACCTGCGTTTGTGTGCGAGGCCATTTCGAGGAATATTTCTATGACGAGAACGGTGTGCTGACCGATATTATCGATATGGTACCCGGAGGTATCATCCTCAATATTCCTATCGGCCAATGGCACAGCTTGAAGTGCCTCGAGAGTGGAACCGTGCTGCTTGAGGCCAAGGATGGGCCTTGGGAGCCGTTAGGAAAAGAAGATGTTTTCGAGCAATAATATTATGAATAAAACATAACTTACAATGAGTGTATTTAAAGACAAAACCCTACTGATTACTGGAGGTACAGGCAGCTTTGGCAATGCCGTGCTGAACCGTTTTTTGAGAACTGACATCGGCGAAATCCGCATCTTCAGCCGCGACGAGAAGAAACAGGATGACATGCGCCACGACTTCCAGGCCCGTATGCCTGAAGTGGCCAATAAGATTAAATTCTACATTGGCGACGTGCGCAACAAGAGCACACTGAAATACGCCATGAAGGGCGTGGACTATGTTTTCCATGCCGCAGCCCTTAAACAAGTGCCTTCGTGTGAATTTTTTCCGATGGAGGCCGTGAAAACCAACGTTATTGGTACAGACAATACGCTTGATGCTGCTATCGATGCGGGTGTGAAGTGCGTAATCTGCCTCTCGACCGACAAGGCTGCCTATCCCATCAACGCCATGGGTATTACTAAGGCCATTGAAGAGAAGATTGCCGTGGCCAAGAGCCGTCTCTCTGGCAACACCAAGATTTGCTGCACCCGTTACGGCAATGTGATGTGCTCGCGTGGCTCTGTTATTCCGCTGTGGATCGACCAGATTCGCAAAGGCAACCCAATTACGCTGACCGAGCCCAAGATGACCCGCTTCATCATGAGCCTCGAAGAGGCTGTTGACTTGGTGCTGTTTGCCTTCGAAAACGGCAAGAATGGCGACATCCTCGTGCAGAAAGCCCCTGCCTGCACCATCCGGACTCAGGCTGAAGCTGTGTGCGAGCTGTTTGCGCACCAGTGGGGCGGTGCTTCGACAAGCTCAGCAGCCGAGAACATCAAGGTCATCGGCATCCGTCACGGAGAGAAGATGTATGAGACCCTTCTCACCAAGGAAGAGGCTGCCAAGGCTATCGATATGGGCAACTTCTATGCTGTGCCTGCCGACAACCGCGACTTAAACTATGACAAGTTCTTTAAGGAAGGCGATGTGAAACGTGCCGAGATCGAAGAGTTCAACAGCAATAATACCTACCGCTTGAACCTTGAAGAAACCAAAGCTAAAATAGCCTCGTTGACATATATTCAGAACGAACTCAACGGTATTCCTAACTTGGTGTAACGATGAAGATATTAGTTACAGGCGCAAAAGGGTTCGTAGGAAAGAACCTCTGTGCCCAGCTCAATAACATCAAGGACGGCAAGGCACGTTGCTACGGTGATGTGCAAGTAGATGCCGTTTATGAATATGACTTGGATTCCACACCTGAGGAACTCGATACCTGGTGCAAAGATTGTGATTTCGTGTTCAACCTCGCTGGAGTGAATCGCCCTCAGAACCAGGAAGAATTCATGCAAGGTAATTTCGGCTTTGCCTCGACGTTGCTCGATACGCTGAAGAAGCATGGCAATAAGTGTCCGGTGATGCTCAGCTCGAGCCAACAGGCTTCTTTAACTGGGCGTTTTGGTAATAGCGAATATGGTCGCTCGAAAAAAGCTGGAGAAGATTTATTCTTAGATTATAGCAAGGAAACGGGTGCAAAAGTGTTTGTGTACAGATTTCCAAATCTGTTTGGCAAATGGTGCAGACCCAACTATAACTCAGCCGTGGCTACTTTCTGCAATGCTTTCGCCAATGACCTGCCTTACACAGTCAATGACCCATCGGTTGAGTTGGAACTGCTCTATATTGATGATTTGGTAGACGAGATGATTGCCTGCCTCAAAGGAGAAGAGCATCATTGTGAATTTGAAGGATTGGGTGTACTTCCTAAGGCCGATGGACGTTATTGCTTTGTCCCTACTACCCATAAGATAACTCTTGGTGGCATCGTTGACCTACTAAAATCGTTTGCTGAGCAGCCACAAACCCTGATGATTCCTGAGATACCGGCTAACAGCTTCGCCAAGAAACTCTATAGCACCTACCTGAGTTACTTACCAAAGGAAAAAGTAGCCTTCCCACTGAAGATGAATGTGGATGACCGTGGCTCGTTCACTGAATTGGTTCATACTTTGAATTGCGGTCAAGTGAGCATCAATATCTCCAAGCCCGGCATCACCAAAGGTCAGCATTGGCACAACACCAAGTGGGAGTTCTTCATCGTGGTGAGCGGTCACGGATTGATCCAAGAACGTAAACTTGGCACCGATGAAATCATCGAGTTCGAGGTTAGTGGTGACAATATCCAGTGCATTCACATGTTGCCAGGCTACACCCACAACATCATCAATCTTTCTGAAACGGAGAATCTCGTCACAGTGATGTATTGCAACGAGATCTTCAACCCGAATAAACCTGATACCTATTTTGAAAAAGTATAATTATGGCAACATTTAAGAATAACGGGAAGCTGAAGCTTCTCATCATTGTGGGTACAAGACCCGAGATTATAAGATTGGCTGCGGTGATCAACAAGTGCCGTCAGTATTTTGACTGCCTCTTGGCTCATACTGGTCAGAATTATGATTACAATCTAAACGGTGTTTTCTTCAAGGACTTGAAGCTGGCTGATCCCGACATCTACATGGAAGCTGTGGGCAATGATCTGGGCGAGACAATGGGTAACATCATTGCCAAATCATATCAATTGATGGTCGAAGTGAAACCTGATGCAGTGTTGGTGCTGGGCGATACCAATAGCTGCTTGAGCGTCATTGGTGCCAAGCGTCTGCACATCCCGATCTTCCACATGGAAGCCGGCAACCGCTGCAAGGACGAATGTCTGCCAGAAGAAACCAACCGCCGCATTGTGGATATCATCAGCGACGTGAACATGGCCTACAGCGAGCATGCCCGTCGTTACCTGGCTGATACTGGTTTGCCAAAAGAACGCACATACGTTACAGGTTCACCTATGGCCGAGGTGCTTCACAACAACTTGAAAGAAATCGAGGCATCAGACATTCATAAACGTCTGGGTCTGGAGAAGGGCAAATACATTTTGCTTTCGGCCCATAGAGAAGAGAATATCGATACTGAGAAGAACTTCATGAGCCTCTTCACTGCCATTAACAAGATGGCCGAGAAGTACGACATGCCTATCTTGTACAGCTGCCATCCACGTTCTCGCAAACGCCTTGAGGCTTCAGGCTTCCAATTGGATAAGCGCGTCATTCAACACGAGCCTCTGGGCTTCCACGATTACAACTGCCTCCAGATGAACGCTTTCGCAGTGGTTTCCGACTCCGGCACTCTTCCTGAAGAGTCTAGCTTCTTCACCAGTGTTGGTCATCCTTTCCCGGCAGTCTGCATCCGCACCTCCACCGAGCGTCCAGAAGCCTTAGACAAAGGCTGTTTCGTCTTGAGCGGCATCGACACTGTTGGTCTCCTTCAGAGCGTTGACGTGGCAGTGGAACTCATTAAGGACGGCCATCACGGCATTCCCGTTCCCGACTACGTGGACGAAAACGTTAGCACCAAAGTTGTCCGTATCATTCAGAGTTATGTGGGCGTGGTGAATAAGATGGTGTGGAGGAAGTACTGATTTTAGCAGACTCATCCAAATGAAAGGTAAATTGAGAGTCATGCCTGCAACGGCCCGTATGTGCCGCATGAAGTGGGGGGAGTTTTGGTGATTGACAGTTGACAGTTATGAAACGAGTTTTGAAAGGCGTTTTGCAGTTCTGTAGCTACTTTTTTTGGTCACAATGAATATAGAGATGTATTTTTTTTTGTAGATGCCAGATATTCAGTTTGCATATCAGTTTATATACGATAAGACAGAGGTTCACTATCTTTCTTCACCAAAACATAGACAGATAGGTAACCCGCACAAAAGCATTTGGATTGTAACCCCAGATGAGGAGTTCGGATGTTTCAAGTACACTTATGAAAAACAATGGGTGGTTGAAAACGAAGCTTGGGGCTTTATGTTAAACGCAAATGGAAAATTCATCGTGTTAGGTCAAGGCCTTAACAATGAAGAATTAAAGATTGCTAAGTTCAAAAAGGATCCTAATGCTACAGAATGGCATGGTTACCCATGTAATTATATGGCTAATACCTATGATGTACCTTCAGATACTGTATTAAAGAAATGGGTTAGTTTGCATAGGATTACCAAAGCAAAAATGTCAAAAATTCAACAGACTTTATCATGCAACCTATAAAGATTACATTGTTTGGTGATTATTACGACTGCCAATTGTATCGTGGCAGGTTGTATCTTTGGACTTTTGATGGAGAACTGCAGATTTACGATTGGGATCAAATTATTGATAAAGTAGTTGAGCGTAATGGCGATTGGTTGACATTCTTATATGGCTATAAAGATGGTCGTTATTTGTATGGGAATAAAACAAAAAGGCTGTTTGAGGATGATGAATTTAAGGAGATTGTATTAAGAAGATACTTGTCTTCATGTCGTCAAAAGTTTTTTTTGGAGGAAAAGGATATTGAGGATTGTTTAATTGGTGTGCAATCTGCTCCTTCATCCGCTCTTCCTATTGACACAGAAATTTATAATAACACTCTGTACTATTCTACTGAAAAGGGTCTTTATAAGGCAACTGCTCATCGGCCAAGATCAGAGAAATATAAAGTTAGCACAAAGGCTCAAAAGTTATGGGATGCACGAATTCTTTCAATAATTGCAAATGATTATCCTCAAATGGCTTTGTCTGCTGGTAGTGACGGTTTGTATGAATATAGGCCAGGTGGAAATTGCAATTACACCCTATTAAATGAAATAGAACCTCAATTATATCGAGTATCGGAGAAATATTCTCTCTTTTCAAACTACATCTTTGAAAGCATTTTCAGTTCTTCTCATAACGGGAACTCATATATATCTATGTTTAAGTTGTATAGAGACAGAAAATCATGTTTTCATCGCGTTTTTGAGAAAGAAGTTGAAGAAATTGCATTTTCTGAAGAAAAGTCCAAAAAAGATGCATTACTTAGTTGGGGAATACGAGACAAAGTATATCAGGCTACAGGTAACATGGTGCGTGTAATGAAATACAGAAAATGGAAAGAAAATTCACTTGCTGACCGATTGAATAGTTTCGGAACACTTGATCTTAAAAGCAATTCGCGCTTAATAAAAGGCAGCGCGGCTACTTTTGGCAATATATTAGAATATGAAGATAAGTTGCTTGTAATGATGAGTAATAACGAAAAATTCGTATTGCCAGAAGAGGTTACAAGATGGCGCATCTATCCTAGGTCAATAAACTATTTGAACCAACTCCATGTTGTTTTAGAGGATCGAGTGGAGTTTATTTCTTTCAATCACGATTCTTTTGTAGATCAAATGTCAAAACTGAATGGAATAGAGTATTACGTTCCAACATCAACCAAAGCACGAAGTGTCTATGCAGATGCTTTTGATGATTTATTTAGCTGATTGTAGTTATGAAACAAAAGTCTGAAATAGATGATCTATTCTATCAGTTGATGGGGTATTATCCTAAGAAAGCTGGTGAAGCATATGAAATACTATCAACAGCTGCAATAGGACTTGTTAAAGCCCAGATTGCGGAACATGATCGATTCATGAAAGGGGAAAGTGGTGGTCGTGCATACCAGCTTGATGGATTGCTCGATGGTGAAATAATGGTCGAATCTAAAGATTATACCATTGAAGACAAAAAAGTTGGCCGTCCTGATTTGCAAAAATTACAAGGTGCACTAACTGATTTGCCTCAAATTAAGGAGGGGTACTTTACATCTGCCACAGATTATAGTAAAGATGCAATAAAATATGCTAAAGGAACAGAAATAAATAATTCACAGAAGAAAATAACCACAATAGATATTCGACCTTCCACTCCAGAAGATGAGCAGGGAAGGATTTTTACTATATTTTTGACCATGCAATATAGTGTCCCTAACTATGAAAAGGGGAAGGTTTCTTTTATTTTCCCTCAAGAGGGGAAACAAATTATGGATGATTGTTTGAAGAGGCATGGGCTGACAGAAAGTAGATGCTGTACGGGAGTTTTATTTGACAAGGATGGAAGTTTTAAAACAACCATTGCGGAATTTACTAGAAATAATCAACCAGTGTATGATTGGGGTTCGGAGTTTATAAGTGGTGAGATTCTAATAGATGCATATATTAAATTTTATGATGTTTTGGTGCCAATTAAAGGAATCTCATATTTTGATGTCCCTATAGAAAAGGGAATAGATAAATTTACGATAGAATCCAATGGAAATGCCACTCTTCTGATTAGGTCAGAGAAATTAGGAATTAATAAACTGATTTCGGATGTAGATTTGAAAAACGCTATATCAGTGATGTTAAACAAATAAAGAATCGATAATCAATAGAATCATTATATTATGTCAGAAAGAAAACGAATTTATTTATGCCTTGCTCACATGAGTGACGCAGGCCTTGAACAAAAGTATATCAAAGAAGCATTCGACACCAATTGGGTGGTGCCGCTTGGACCGAACGTTAACGGATTTGAAAAGGACCTCGAGGAATTCGTAGGTCAGAACAAGAGGGTAGTGGCCTTGTCTGCAGGTACTGCCGCTGTGCATCTGGCTTTGATTGCCTGCGGTGTGAAGCCTGGTGATGAAGTGTGCGTGCAGAGCTTCACCTTCTGCGCTTCGTCGCACCCGATTACTTATCTGGGGGCTACACCAATATTCATCGATAGCGAGAAGGATACCTGGAATATGGATCCAGAACTGCTGGAAGAGGCCATTAAAGACCGTATTGCCAAGACGGGTAAGAAGCCAAAGGCGATTGTGCCGGTGGCACTGTATGGCATGCCGTACAATATTGACCGTATCATGGAAATAGCCAATCGTTACGACATCCCGGTGATTGAGGATGCTGCTGAAGGCTTTGGCTCAAGATGGAAAGGTCAAGTATTGGGAACGTTTGGTAAATACGGTGTGCTTTCGTTTAACGGTAACAAGATGATTACCACCTCAGGTGGCGGCGCTTTGGTGACTAATAACGAGGACGAATGGCGCGAGATTATGATGTACGCCACGCAGTATCGCGAGAGCTATCCTTATTATCAACACGAGAAGATTGGTTTCAACTACCGTATGAGTAACATCTGCGCTGGTATCGGCCGTGGCCAGATGACCGTGGCGAATGACCATATTGCTCACCATAAGCATGTGCAGGCCCTCTACGAGGAGCTGCTGGCTGGCGTGCCCGGCATCGCCGTGCATTCGCAGCCTAAACGTCACACAGATAGCACAGATAACACAGATAAGGTTCCTGTCTTCGACAGTAACTATTGGCTCTGCACCATAACCTTAGACCCCGATTTGAAAATCAAAGGTCAGGAGAATGCCTACAAGACCATTGTGCAGGGTGCCGTGGGTGGTGCTGCGGGCGTGATTCACGCTGCTGAGAGTGCCACCACGGATTGCCAGCCTAACGACAACGTGGAGGCGTTGCGTGTGTTTATGGATGCCGCTGGTATTGAGGCACGCCCTGTTTGGAAGCCTATGCACAAGCAGCCGGTGTATAAGAACTGTCCTGCGTACACCAATGGCGTTTCAGAAGCCATTTTCAAGGTGGGCATGTGTTTGCCTGCCGGCCCATACGTGAGCGATGAGGATGTGAAGTATATCGTTGAAACGATTAAAGCCGCAATAGGATAATACGTTTTGAGAAGCAGGTTATTTAGAAAAGCATAGATCCCATGCCTGCGCGCATGTCGGCGCTGGGATGACATGCTTTTCTGGGTCTGACAGAAAGCGAATTCGGTACCGAATTCGCTTTTTTTGTGCCTAATAATCCAAAATATATGTATCTTTGCCGCCACAAAACAAAGCCGTATCCTCACTGAGATGAAGACGATGCGTTGACATCGAGGTCGGTGCGGGAATCATAACTATCTGATCCGGAGGTCATTCAAATGGAAAGGAGAATAGGCACAGTCCTTATTTATGTGGAAAACCGCGAAGCCGCGCCGCAAGTGAACGCAGTGCTCTCCCGCCATGCGGGCATCATCATCTGCCGCCAAGGTTTTCCTCGCGAGCATTACAGCCTTATTTCCGTCATCTTTGAAGGCACTACCGACGAGATAGGTTCCCTCACAGGCCGGTTGGGTCGTATCGAAGGCATCGAGGTGAAGTCGGCATTACTGAAAACTTCGAGACACGAGACTTCGTGACTACGGGACGTGTAGAATGTCTCGCAGTCCCGCAGTCAAATAATTATGTTATATTTTTGAACAACAACTTAAACATCAAACAGATATGCAATTCAATCCTGAAAAATGCCGCATCCCTGACGAGCCGAACCGCCCGTTTATCTCTTCGGAAGAGATTTGGGACTACATCAACAACACCAAAAGCACCCCTGAGCGTGTGCACGAAATCATCCAAAAGTCGCTCGACAAGAACCGCCTGACGATGGAGGAGACGGCCGTCCTCGTCAACACCACTGACCCGAAATTGGTCGAGGAAATCAAGGAAGGCGCAAGAGAGTTGAAACGCCGCATCTATGGCAACCGCATCGTGCTGTTTGCACCCTTGTATGTGGGCAACTACTGCGTCAATAACTGCTCCTATTGCGGTTTCCGCTCCTCCAACAAGGAGCAAATCCGCACCACTTTGACTGACGAAGAACTCGTCCGCAACGTGGAGGCTTTGGAGGAAGACGGTCAGAAGCGCCTCATCCTCGTTTATGGTGAGTCGCCGAAATATTCACCCGAGTACATCGCCCATACCGTGAAGGTGACCTACGCCACCAAGAAAGGCAAAGGCAGCATCCGCCGCGTGAACATCAATGCCGCTCCCTTGGATGTGGAAGGTTTCCGCGTCGTGAAAGAGGCGGGCATCGGCACTTATCAGATCTTCCAGGAGACCTACTGCCCCGAGATTTACAACGACTACCATCCGAAGAACACCTTGAAGGGCAACTACGAGTGGCGCCTCACCGCTATGGACCGCGCCCAGCAGGCCGGCATCGACGACAACGGCCTCGGCATCCTTTTCGGCCTTTACGACTGGCGTTACGAGGTGTTGGCCATGATTCGCCACACCAACCACTTGGAGGCTTGCTTCAACGTGGGACCGCACACCATCTCTTTCCCACGCATCAAAGACGCCTCGGGCTTGAGCATCGACAAGAAATACTTCGTCGACGACGACACCTTCGAGAAGATGATCGCCATCTTCCGTTTGGCCGTGCCTTACACGGGCATGATTCTGACCGCCCGCGAGGACGCCGCCTTCCGTGTGAAGGCCATTGAATACGGCATCTCGCAAATCGACGGCGGCACCAACCTGCAGATTGGTGACTACAAGTACCATCACGAGGAAGAGGAGAAGAACAGCGACAAGCAGGAGAACCAGAACCTGCACCGCGAGCAGTTCAAGATTGGCGACGACCGCACCCTTGGTGAGACCATCGACGAACTCCTCGACCACGACTTCATCCCAAGTTTCTGTACAGCTTGCTATCGTCTGGGTCGCACGGGCGAACACTTCATGGAATTCAGTGTTCCTGGCTTCATCAAACGCTATTGCACCCCGAATGCCATCCTAACCCTGACTGAGTATTTGGTGGACTATGCCACACCTGAAGTGGCCGCCAAGGGCTGGAAGTGCATCGAAAACAACTTCAAGAACGTCGACCCGAAGTTCTTGGATGAGTTGAAGGCACGCATCGAGCGCATCAAGCAAGGCGAGAGAGACCTTTATTTCTAAGATATCATAAACTATAATCTAAAACGAGGATCATGGAACCCCTTGGTGAGAACGGGGCTTTTCAGGTCCTCGTTTTTAATTACAGGATTTGGTTTTCATAAAAACTATTATCTTTGCACCCAAAACCATTAAATAATGACTACTATGAAGCATTTAAAACTTAATCGGTTGGCGACAATGATCGCCTTGATCTGCCTGCCTTTCGTGTTCTTCTCATGCCAGAAGGACACTCCCCAAGGGACGACCACTGAAATCAACTATCACTTTGCTACCATAGCCGAAGGGCAACAACTGTTGGCTGCTAACACTGAGTATTACAACAGTTTGAACCAGAACAACATCGACTGGCGTATGAGGAAGACGGGATCCTCCCTTGATGAGCTGGAAGCCTTTGTGCAGACTTGTGTCCGTGACTTTACCGATGAGGAAAAAGCGGCTATCACGAGAGCGGTAACATCCATCGAGACAACGCTAAACGAAATGGGTGCCTCGTTGCCGTTCCCCGAGGATATCGCTTTTGTCAAGACCACTATGGAGGAAGAACGCGGTGCCGGAGCTTATACCCATAAAACGGAAATCTATATTTGCGATCTCATTCTTCAATTTGGCATACCGCATGAAGGTGACAGCCAAGCGGCAGCGGAGAGCAAAAGGAATTATTTCAACCACGTCATTGCCCACGAGCTGTTCCATTGCCTCACGCGCAACTCTCCGACGTTCCGTAGCCAAATGTACAGCCTCATAGGTTTCACCGTGACAGGCACCGATTTTGTCTTCTCACCTGATATCCAGAATAGCATCTGGGCTAACCCCGATGTGGAACATATCGACAATTACGCCGAATTCACCATCAACGGTGAGAAACGCAATTGTGAACTGGTAGTGTTCTACACCAAGACTTGGGAAGAAGCCTATGCAGAAGTGGGCGATCAAGCCTCTTTCTTTAACTATCAAGAGGTTGTGCTTGTCCCCATTGATGCTTTGGATACCTACTATCTCGTTGAAGAAGCATCCGACTTCTGGGATGTCGTAGGCCGGAACACCGACTATGTGATTGCTCCTGAAGAATGTTTGGCCGATAATTTTGGCTATGCCTTAGTCTATGGTCTTGACGGGAAGGAATACCAGACGCCAAAACTCATTGCCGACATCCTCAATACACTGCGTAACTATAAGAATTGAGAACAATTTCAAGAACGTCAACCCAAAGTACTTGGACGAGTTGAAGGCTCGCATCGAGCGTATCAAACAAAGCGAGCGCGATTTGTATTTTTAAAACCTAAAGGTCCCTGAGCCTGTCGAAGGGCCGATTCAAACTGTTTCGTGCCTTTTGACAGTCTCAAAGACCCTGAACAGACTTTCCGATTAAGGTTATTGATAGTAAAAGCCCTTCGCTGATATGAACTGAACCCCGAAAGTTGGACAAAAAACTTTCGGGGTTTTATTATGCGGAAAAAACACGATTACGAGGCTCGATTGAAGTACATGAAGATGCTGGAGGAAGGCTATAGCATCCA
>Ga0310696_10001755_pt1 | contig 30566 bp, 54 predicted proteins | sample AusTroGonzalo_MG_4_FD_203885 | JGI IMG/M metagenome (GOLD analysis project Ga0310696, IMG submission 203885) | Bovine rumen microbial communities from tropical cattle in Woodstock, Queensland, Australia - Gonzalo_02 (v2) (version 2) | ecosystem: Host-associated > Mammals > Digestive system >... | reverse complement strand
GTGCGCGAGCCGCATCTCTCAAGATTCGACAGCCCCTACCACTCACGCGACGGAGCGCCCAGCTCGTTTATTCCCGCCTTGTCCCTTTTCGCCCTGTTGCATCTTCGGTGCGACGGGCGCACGTTGTCCGGCACCTCGGCAAGTTCCGGGTGCGTCTTGACGCTGAACCTGTGGTCAGGCTCCCATGCGTCCGGCGTGCTGCTCGGCCTTATGCTGTAGTCGATAGCTCCGCCGCATATCCAGCACCTGGCGTTCGCCGTCTTGTCGCGCCTGAAGCATTGCACCCTGAGCCGCCGCCACTCTGCGGTATCGCGCCCCTTGCGGGTCATGCGTCGACCTCGTCGAGTATCCCTTGCAGCATCCTCGCCGCGTCCCTGCTGTCGAGCACCTGCCAGAAGTCGGGGTCGGGGAACCGCCTATCGTACGGCAAGACCTCGCACCCGAGCACCTTGGCCTCTATCGCCACGCGATCGATCGCGTACACCTTCTCGTATCTTGCAAGCTCGGCCAGGAACTTGTCGCGTTCCATCTCGGCCACGAAGTCAAGCCCTGGCGTGTACCGCAGCGCGTCCGTGCACTTCTCCATGCGGCCAGCGAAGCATACGCCCCTGTCCTTCTCGCGCCTGAACTGCTCGACGTACGAAACGTCGACGCTCATGGGGAGGAACACGGGCTTGCCCCATCGCTTGACCGCATCCATCTGCTGAGGCCACGAGCACACGAGCACGAGGTCATCGAACGGCGCTAGATACTCGTACACGTCTGGGTATAGGTTCGAGTGAGCGAACACGACCGAATGGTCGTAGCATTTCCCGTTGAAGCCTATCGTGACCCAGTTGCGGTCTGTCTTGACTGCCGGGACGAAGTGCTCGACTATCTCGACGCTGTACCAGTACGCCCCGCTGTTGTGGTTTCGTGTTCGCAGGCTCTCGACATACTCGGGCGATTCGTGACTGAATATCATCTGATCGCCCTGTTTAAAACGATACACTCCCGTGTCACCGCAACGGTCGGCACCGTGTTCCTGTCTTCGAGAACGAACGAGAACCTGAGACCGTCTTCGAGCACGTAGATGCTGTCGAGGTCGCCAACAAGAGCCTCGGCGTTGTCATCGAGGTAATGCGCTACCTCGCGCAGCCTGTACGCAGCGCGTCCGCTTGCGTCGCGTTTCTTCAGCTCAATCTCAGCCATGAGAGCACCTGCTTTCGGGCAACAAAAAAGCCGCCCTCGCGGACGGCCTGTATACTTATCGCACACTAACAAAATAGCACATTTCACGGCCCAATGCAAACTAAAGTTCGTATTTCCCCGCTATCACCCCAGCGAAGCCGACCGAGTCGATCCAGTCGAACGCGACCGCCGCCTTCCTCTTTCCCGTGCTCGGGCTTACCGTCTCGCCGCCGTACTCCACGAACCGCCACGGCAGGCCGTCGATGTATCGCTGGTCTAGTATGCTCGCGTATTCGTCGCCCAGGCCCTTGCGCACGCCCTCGATGACGGCGAGAGCGCGGCCTATCGTTTCCAACAGGTCGCGCTCCTCCGATCGCAGGCTTTCCAACTTTCCCGCAAGCGTGTCGAGGTTGTACACCGCACGCGCCGCCGTGGGGTCGCCGTTGCCCGTGCGCACCGAGTCGGGTCGCCAGTCCTCGCCGCCAGCTTCGAGCTTAGCCTGCACGACGGCCAGCCTCGCCACATCGTCGCGCACCTGCACGAAGAAGTCACGCGCGGCCATCGCACCTCTCTCCCCATGCGCAGAAGCCGTCAGGCTGATTGATGTGCAGCAGCTTGTTGCTTTCTAGGACGAAGTAGCTGCATCCTGCGTCGTTGCCGTCGTAGTGCTCGCAGTCTCGACACCGCACGATTTCCTCAGTTATCGGGTATCCGAAGAAATGTGTGTACTGCTGCTCGACGTAATGCCAGCGTTCGTCGTTCCCGTCTACCCTAATAACGTATTCGCTCATTCGCTCACCGCCGTCTCTTTCTCTGATGCTTCTTTGACGGCTTCTGCGTCCTCTTGGTAGTAGTCGCACCAGAACGCCAGCGAACCGTAGCAGTCTTGCGTCTCTAGCTCAATGACGCGCAATCGAGCCATGAGCAACTCAACGGCCCGTCTGTACCTGCATAGCATGTGACCTTTGCAGAACTTGCACTGGTCTTTCCAGTAAACGTTGCCTTTGAATGTCATGCGTCCCGCCTCTCTCCCCATGAGCAGAAGCCGTCAGGCTCTATCATGTCGTCGCCAGTGCGCTCGCACATCATCGGCCAGCCTGGGTCTATCGGGTCTGGGTCTAGCTTGTAGTAGATGCAGTCTCGGCACCGCACGATTTCCTCGCCCGTAAACTGGATTACGTGGCCCTTTTTCTGTACGATTATTTCGTTGTAGTCGCTCATGCGCTCACCCTTCCAACACGTCAACCCAATGCGAAGCAACCGATTCGTGCAGCAGCTTGAAGTCAATCGCATCCGTATAACATTTAATGACGCTCTCCAACGTGCGCGTGTACCTAACCAGCTCGTCTGTCGGCCTGCTAACGGGAGCGATACCGCGCCGCAGTTGCTCGTAGACTGGCTCGCCCTCGATGAGCGGGTAGGGTAACAGCTCACCAGTCTGCGTCATCGTATATCCTCCTTGTCTCACCGAACTCGTAGCTATCGCATGCTTCGCGGCATACGTTGTGATGCTTCTTGACCGGGCACCAAAAGTAGACGGTCACGGGCCATCCGTGCTCCTCGGCGACCTTGCTGAAGCCGTGTGCCTCGCCGTGTGCGCAGTCGCCGCAGCGTTTCAGCTCGCTCACGCTCCCGCCTCCTCGTTCAGATTCTCGAAGAACTCGCGCTCCAGCTTCTCGAAGCACTTGTCGCATAGGTGGTACTTCGCGTCCTCGATCCCGTACGACTTCATCACGTTCGGGCTCGTCGTCCATATCGCGTGGATCCCGTCGCATCCGGCGTCTCGGATCGCCCCGCACTTGTCGCAGATGTACGCTTTGCTCATACATCAGCCTCCTTCTGCCGTATCCCGATTGTTTTCATCAGATAGTTGCCGCCGCTGTGCTCTTCGCTTGCTACGTGCGATGCGAGAACAGCGAACGCGCAATGGCCTTCGCCTTCGTCGATCGGAGCGCAAACAGCTTTCGATGCCGTGAGAAACATCATGCAATCGGTGTCGCAGTATGCTCTGAGCAGCGGGCATATCACACCTGCGATTACGCTCATTCGCCCACCCCCGTCGTCTGCCGCTTGAACATCGGGTCGATGCCCGTGCATGTCACTTTCGGCGTGCCGTCCCAGTTCGTCGGATACTCTTTCTCCGTGTGGATGACGAGCGGCTTCGTCGGGTACGTCCATGGGTTGCCCGACGTCTTGCACTCAATCATCGCGTCCAGGATTACCTCGCGCAGCGATTGACGCGACTTGTTGTCGCCACCACCGCATTCGAGGTTTAAGTAGGCATCGAGGATATGCTCTGCCTGCTGTCGGTTCATTCGCGCACCCCCATGCTCCGCAGCTCGTCGGCGTACTTGGAAACTACCGAATTGCTGTACTTCCCGTTCTCTGCTTGCTCAGCGAACTCTCGCAGCACGTCCTCTATCGTGCGCGACTTATAGTGACTCCAATCTTCAGGCGTATGCGTAAACCCTTCGGTACCGTCAATCCAATACCCATCACCGATTGCACGGACGTATGTCTTAATGGTTCTCACAAGCATGCAGTCCCCAACGTGAATCGGCACGCCCTCTGCATCCACTGGCAGAAGCATGTACTTCTCGGCGATTTCGCGCTCGATTTCATCAGCGATGCCGCCAAACTCGTAGCTCACAGCGCATGAGTAACAGTCGTCGCTGCACCCGCACTTGCGCAGCGTTTCACGCAGCTTGTCGATGCTCTCCATCTAGCCATTCCCCCTGTACTTGTAGTTCACGCACTCGAACGAGTTGCCGCAGGTGTACCATTCGCCGCACGGCACGTCGTAGATTTCGACGCAAGGCCATTCCTCGGGCCTGTTCTCGCAGTTCTCGCAGAGCTGCTCCGCCATCGTCTCGGCGGCGTCTCTGAAGCTCCACTGGTCGTTGTTGACGTCAATCGTCCGCCAGCCCATCACTCCTCCTCGCTATGCCCGTTCGCGCATTTTTCTCGGCACTCCTCCTTCAGATGCGCGTACACGCAGTTTCCCCGGCGGAACACTTCAACCCCAGCCCATCTGACGTCTTTGCGTTTCCTGCGTGCCAACATCTGTCTGGCGGCCATGTAGAAGCTCTTTGCTTGTCCCACTGTGTCGATTCGCTTGACGACGCAGTTTGCGCTGCCCGCCTCGACCGCCGCGTCTAAGAACTCTGCGGTGTCATACTTGCATCGCGGTTTGATTTCAGGCGTCATCGGCACGATTTCAAAACCATCCAACATAGCTACCACTCCTCTATCCCCAGCTCGGCCATGCGCTCGCCTAACTTCGCGCAGCATGTCTCGTCGCCGTCCTCGTCTCTTCCGTATTTCGCGCAGTTGCAGCATTTCGGCTCGCGCCTGCAAGCGTCCATGTCGCGCACGAGCTGCTCCAGCTTCGTCATGCGGTCGCACATCCAGCCGTCGACCCATATTTGGCGCTCGGCCTCAAGCTCCGCGACGCGCTGCTCAAGCTGCTCGCACTTCACGTGGAGGTCGCCATCGCCGAAGCTCATCTCACCCACCTCCTGCAATCTCCTCTACTTCCTGTATTCGTTTGCCGATCCACGCCATTACGGGCACGGCCATCGAGTTGCCACATGCCTTGTACCTCGGCCCGTCCGGGCATTCCTCGGCGGGTTTCCCGCGATAGGGTATCTTCGTCCAATCATCGGGAAAGCCCTGCAACCTCTCGCACTCGACGGGCATGAGACGCCGAGCCTTCGACTCCGCGAACACGGCCTGGTCGTTTCCGGTCGCTATCGTGCCGCTCATATCAGTCTGCACGAGCGCCCCCTTGCCCCCCCCAGGCCTTCCGCACCTGACGCGGAGTGTGTACGCTGGCATACGACCAACCCCTCGCTCAAATCGTCGACGCAAAGACCCTTCGAGTAGTGCGCCGTCACCGTCCCTGCACAATCCACGGAGCACCCCCCCCTACGAGAAGAGTGCCAGACACGTCCTCGTTTATCGCTGCTTTCGACGTGTCAGATGCCATGCAGAGAACGCCGTGCACATCCGTCGCGTTCAACGTGAACGAAAGGTCATCAGACAAGCCGCTGCCGTTCCTGTTGCCATCTGGCATGTTCACGCCTTGTATGCACACGACCGCATGCTGATGCCAGTCTGCCGTTAGCGTCGGCGACTGATCGGGCTCGTAGCCTATCCCGTGGGCTCGTGCTCCTTGGTGGTATTTGAAGCCTGCGCAGCCAGCACCTCGGCCAGCTGCTTCGGCAAGGGCTTGCCTCTTTTCCGCGTTCGTCTCAAAAGACCCTCGCACGCTTTCGGAGTCAAATAGTACCGCTGCGGAACGGAAGCCCCCCCCAGCAAGGTATCCGACAAGAAAGACACGGCGGCGTCGCTGTGCCACTCCGAAGAATTGAGCATCAAGAACTCGCCATGCGAGGTCGCGATACCCGATCGCATATAAGGCTCTGAGCAGGCACCCGAAGGCGTCGTCTCTTGTATTGAGCGCACCTGGCACGTTCTCCCATACAACCCAGCGCGGACGAACAGCCTCAACAGCTCTAACCCATTCGAGCATGAGATTAGACTTTCCATCCAGGCTCGTTCTGTTTGCTCCAGCTGCGTAGCTGAAGCTCTGGCAGGGGCTTCCTCCAACGATAAGGTCAACTGCCCCGTATCTTTCTTTGAAGTCATACCAATCCACCTTCGTTATGTCGCAGAGGTTCGGCACGTCCGGGTATCGGTAGGCGAGAACCGCGCTCGGGAATGCGTCGATCTCGCAGAACGCGACGGGTTCCCAACCTAGCGGCTCCCACGCAACAGACGCGGCCTCGATGCCCGAGAACAGCGACAAGTACCTCACAGCTTGCCCCTGTTCGCGATTATGAAAACGCAGCACACGACGGTGAAGCACACCATCGCCACGACTATCACGCTAAACACGCTCATATCTCAAGTCCTCCCATTCCATCATGTACTCGCAGGTCGGGTCGTCGCGATCGACGAACATGTCGTCGAGCTTGCAAAACCCCACCTGCTCGTGTCCCTTTACGTCGCAGGGCACGAACAGCTCGCACCCCTCGCACCTATTCTGCGTAGTATCCATTCCTGCCCCCGTTGAACCGTATCCGCCTGAGCCTGGGCTTCTCGGGCCTCGGGCACGTCTCAGCCGTGACCTCTGCCGGGTCGAAGTACTCGTGGCGGTTGCCGCAGTAGTAGCTTTCCTGCTCGCCGCGAAAGCGGTTGCGCACCACGACCTCGAAGCACGGTTTCCCGTCGCAGAAAAGCCCCCGCGTCTTTGCGCTTGAGTGTTTCGTGTAGACCGTCCTCACAGCTTGCGCCACCCTTCCATGTCGAGAGCGACCTGGTACTTGGTCGGCTCGCTCGTTTCCAAAAACTCCCATCCGTCGCGATAGCGGAGATGGAGCAGGCGCCTGTGGAATTTCCCGTGGCACCCGCTCGCATTTCCGAACCCGCACACCGTGACCGTAGGCCCGTCGCCGCCCCCTTGACTTCGCAGCACGACGTGGTGGCGGTTGGTTGCGGGTCTGCCGCAGAATGGGCAGTATGGCGACTCGATCGAGGGAGCGCCCATCATTGCGCGGTCTAGTTCGTTCATAGCTCACCGCCCAGCATCGCTACGATTCTCAGCTCGCGCGGTGAAAGCTGCCAGCGTTCGGCTGCTGCGCGTTCGGCTGCTGCGCGTTCGGCTGCTGCGCGTTCGGCTGCTGCGCGTTCGGCTGCTGCGCTGTCGCTTAAAAGAAGACCGCACCCGAATATGCCCGAGACGTTCTTCGCCTTCTGCGCGTCGAGGTACGATATCTGGCAGCAGTCTCGGCGATTCACCTTGAACGGCGTATTATGAGACGCGAACCATCCGAGCTTCGCTGCTGTGAGCACGTGGTCGGGGTATTCGTACTTCGGCAGCGTCCGCTTGTTCGCTCGCTGAAGCTCCGCGTCTTTGTCGTTGATTATCTTTCCCAGTTCCGGACAGCTCTCCGCGACCGTCCCGTCTGTTTCGAGGTTGGTCACGAAAGCCGTGCGCACGACCGCGCCGTTCTCGTACGTGATGTTCGCGTCGGGTATGATGTGGTTGACCCTCATGACGTTAGCCCTTGACGAGAAAGCAGTGAGCGACGGCGAGAACAGAAAGAACGCGACCCCGTGCTCGATGTAGAAACTCTGTATCTGAGACAGCAAGGAAAACGGCGGGTTGTCGACGACCGTGCATCCTTGCGGGTACTCCTCGCGCGTGTAGTCGCCGCCAGGCCAGAACGGTCGCACGACCTTGCTGCGGTCGATGCCGTAGCGATCCACAACGTAATCGAGAATCACGGCGTAAATCTCTGGCGGCGTGTAGCAGTCATCGGTCGTTTTCTTCGGCTTGAACTTGTCGACGAACGCCTTGTATTCCTCAGATTCGTCGGCGAAGGAAAGCTGCGCGGGAATGGTGTTTTTTGTTGCGCTCAATGTGTGCGGTTCACCCCCTTATTTTTTATGTATGAAAGAAAGATAATAAATAAGGCGATACGGGTTGCGATTCGCACGTGCGATTAGCTTTGCGATTCGCTGGTGCGATTCGACTTGCGATTCTTGCCGCCCCATCGCTTCTCGTTTCCCTTCTTTCCCGCCTCGCTTTTCTGCCTGTAGTATTCCAACTGGTCGCATACGCTCCTGCTCGCCACGCGCCCGGCTGACAGCATCTCCGCGTCGATCAGCTCGCACATCGCGCACGACCTCAGAAAGCCGTCCACGTCGTCGGTTTCAAGCCTTTTCGCCAACATGCGCCGATTGAGGTCGGTCAGCTCGATGACCCCGTTGGCGTCGTAGAGCAGGCACATGAGCGCGACCCACCGCCCCAGTGCGACGATGCCGCCGCCCATATCCCTGAGCATGTCGACCTTCGGATGCGTCGGCATGTCGTAGCTGACCGAAAAGAACCGATTGCCCTTCATAGTCAGAACGGGCAATCGTCTGCATACACGTCGGGCTGCTTTGCCTTGCCGCTCATGAAGTCGAGGTCATCCACGACCACTTCGAGCTTCGTGCGCCTGCCGCTGTCCGTGTCGTACTGCGACCACCGCAGCTTGCCGTCGACGGCCAGCTTGACGCCCTTGCGCAATGAGTCGGCCAGCTTCTCGGCCCTCGTGCCGAACATGACGCAATCGACGTAGTTGACCGCATCCGCCCACTCGCCGTTCACCTTGCGGCGTTCGTTGTTCGCGATCGAGAACCGCACGACAACCGAGCCGCTCTGCGTGCGCCGAACCTCGGCGTCTTTCGTGAGGTTGCCGACTATCAAAACCCTGTTAATCATCTTGAAGACCACCCGCTCTCGTTCCATTCTCTCTGGTACTGTTCGCGCAAGAAGTCGTAGTCCTTCTTGAGCACGTTTATCGCCTCGACCGCGTTGCGGTATTCGACCTCGGCGACGTCCATGTCGTACATGGCCTCGTTGACCTCGGGGTCGCCCTTGAGCACCTTGTCGATGACCGTCGCGGCCATGCCCTGGCCCTTCAGGTCGAGCGCCCGGCGAGCCTTGACGCTCTCGTACTTAGCCTTGTGAGCGACCCACTTGATGCCGAGCTGCTTAGACTCCTCAAGCGTCAGCTTCAGCTCCTCGCGGGTCTGCTGTATCTGCTGCCAGACGCTCATACGCACTCCTCGAACTCGTCGGCGATGCGGTTAAGCGCCTCGGCGGTCTCGGAGTAGTCGGCCCTCTGCATGGTGATCTCGCGGTGGAAGTCGCCCACGGTCGCGATGCCCTTCTCATGCAGCGAGTCGGCGTTCTTCTTGCAGAAAGCCTTTTCCGCATCCGCGAGGCGTTTCTGCGCCTTTGCCAATTCCGCGCTCTGAGGCCGTGTATCGCGTTTTGCAGCCTTGTTCGCGCTCTGCTGCTGTTCCTGTGCGTTCTGCACTTCCTCGGCGCTTGCAAGCGATTCTGTGATGCCTATCCCGAACATGCCGAGAGCGCGACCGACCGCCGAGGTTTCGCAGTTCTCGATATACGAGGTCTTGTTGATGTAGCTCGCGCCCTTTACCTCGAAGGCGTGGCCCGTGGCCACAAGATCGTCGCCGACGTAGATGCTCGCCTTGAAGTCGCACCGCTCGCCGTCGTCGGCCAGCTTCTCGGTCACGATGCGCCCGTTGGGTATCAATTCCCAGAAAGCGAGTATGCGCTGGTTGACTTGCGCGTACGCCTTGCCTTTGATGTCGGTCGTGCCGATGCGTGCGTTTACCTCTTCTCGGTTCATTCCGCACCCCCCAGAAAGCCTGCGACGGTCGGCCCTAAAAGACCGCCCATTACTTCGGCAACTTTCGCGCCGTCTACTCTAACCTGCGCGTACTTGAATTGAGGAGGTATAGCTGCGTAATGTATTTCTTCGATTTCGCAGCCGTCGGCGATTTCCCCAGTCCTACCGAACGCATACCTCGCGAAGTCGCCGAGATTGAGCGCAACATAGTCGCGTATCGCCTCGTCTGGTATTTCGTCGAACCATTTTGCGAGCTTCATGTAATCGCGCACGGCCAGCTTGTGCTTTACCTCCTCGGGCTTGCCTTCGCCGTATACGAGGGTCAGCTTTCCGACCTTCTCGCCGCGCATAAACAGATCGGGCGACTTGTCGGCCATACCAGACGCAAGCTCCGATTCGTATTTTTCGCGAGCCATTCCGACGATGTGATTGCGAAATGAGTTCGGGTCTTTAGTGCTTGTCAGTTTCTTTAACTCGTTTTCGAGTGCTTCGACCAGGATGAACTTTTCGACCTCGTTCAATCCTTGCCGATCTTCGATTTCGTTCATGGTTTCCATTCCTCCATCGGTTGACGCTTCTTCGTGCCGTCCTTCTTGGCCGTGATTCGGTGGTACGCGATGCCGCCCCTGACCTTCTCGGCCATGATCGGCACGGCCCCGACCTCGGCGCAGTAGTCGTAAAACGTGTTCCAGCCATCGACCCTCAGGTCGCCGCCGAGCTTGCACTGTATGTAGATGACCTTGCCGTGGCCGATGCAGTACACGTCGGCGGGGGTGTGCGACCCTGCGGCCCTGATAGCGTGATAGCCGTGGCGCTCCATGTCGTGGAGCACGGCTCGCTCGAAGGTAGCGCCCCTGCTGTAGTTACTCATGCGCCAGCCAGTATTCGTTCCAATGGGTGCGACCGCCCTGGCGGTTCCTGCCCTCGACCCTGGCCGACTCGACCTTGACGCCCTCCCTGCGCAATTCGCTAATCCTTTTGGGGAGGTCTTGTATGCCGTAATTCAATACGGCGTTGCGCGAGCTGAGCCTGCCGCCCATTTCGAGCTGGCGGAGCACCCAGGCGCGTTGCGAGTTCTTCGTTGCGGTTTCCATTACATGAACACCCCCGCGATAATGCAGCACATGCCGAAGAAGAAGCCAATCAAGATTCCTGCCCACCACGTGCCCTTGTCGTAATCTGCTATAATCTCTTCAGGGGAGCGGGTGGCGACCCTGTTGGCGCGAGGCCGTTGCAGCGGTTCTCGCGCTGTTCTTTTGTTTTCCATGTTTCCTCCGTTTAGTTGTTCCGTTTCCTATCGTTCTACGCATCGCCCGTTATCTGCCCACGTAGCGCGGGGACGTATTCTTCTGACAAGGTGCGTCGGCCTTGACAGCCGAGTACGCGGCGCTCAGCGGGATGGATATCAGCAGGCATTTGTCAGGCTAGGAAAACTCGCAAGAAGAAAGGAAGTCTCGCTATGGTTTGTAGAGCAAATACCGAGCGCCGCATATTCGACTGTCAAAGTGCCTAGTGCTCGCAATCTAAGAAACGCTGGCCGTCCGCTCGTCGGTCATGTCGAGCAGATAGTCAGACGTGCAGCCGAAGAACTCCGCCGCGCGTTTGACGAACTCGGCGGGCATGGTGCCCGGGTTGCTCTCGTACTTACCGATCAGCCTGAGCGTCGTGCCGAGCTTTTCGGCGCACTCCGTCTGCGTCATGCCGACGCGGACGCGCTCGCTTGCCAGGTTGTTATGAACCACTATTCACCCCCTCAACTAACCAAAATTTTACCCTCTGTACCCATAATAGGACAAACATATTACCCATTGCAACATAAAATTATCTAAAACGGTTAAAATTTTGGATATAAGAGAAGGGGCAGCGATGGAGAACAGAATCGGCGAGGCTCGCAAGCGTTACCAGAAAACGCACGGCAAGTTCACGCAGAAAGACGCGGCGAGCTATTTCATGGTCAGCGAGTCGACATATAAGAAATGGGAGCAGGGACGAGGATTGCTGAACGGATCGCAGCTCCGCGAGATTGCCTATAAATACGGCGTGTCGGTCGACTACCTGCTGAAAATCGACAAGCCGCAGAGCGAAAGCGACCCGTACCTCGACGAGTTGCAGCGGATCGCGAACAGCATCACGACCGAAGGCAAGCGGCAGCTCATGATATACGCCCGAGGCATTGCGTCGAGCTATCCGAAAAGTGATACCGTTCAAAGCAAGACGGCATAGCCATGAGCGTTAAGGCCCGAAAGCTCAAAGACGGCTCGACGGTCTACGATGCCGTCATGGAATACGGCACGCGCGGAGGCAAGCGCCAGCGCGAGGTGCGCACGTTCCTGACCCGAAAAGAGGCCGAAGCCGCCGACGCGAGAGCGAAAGCGACCGCGAACTCGCTGCGCAACAAGACGGGCAGGCTGACCCTTTCCGAGTACATAGACCGATGCTACTGGCCCATCGCGTCGCGGAGGTTGGCGGCGACCTCAATCGAGACGTACGAAACCACGATAGAGAAGCGCATACGCCCCGCGCTTGGAAACATGAAGCTCGACGCGATCGACCGCTACGCGATACAGCGGATGCTCGACCAGACCGAGACCGAGGCCGTGGGTCGCAAGACCCTCGCTACCCTCAAGACGATACTCAACGAGGCGGTGGGTGACGGCTTCATCGCGTCAAACCCCGCCTGCGCCCGGTACGCATTCGCGCCGAAGGGGAAAAGCCGCGACAACGGCCTGATTCTGTCAGATTTCGGGCAGATAGGGGATTATATAGCGGAAGTCAATAAAGACGCCCCTGAAGCCGTTTCACGGCTCGTGATGACGGGTCTGACGCTAGGATTGAGACCAGAAGAGAGATATGCGCTAGATTACGAGGATATCGACTGGTACGGCAAGACCGTGCACGTGCGAAACGCCTACGTTACCGCGTCGCAGCGTCACGGAGGAAACCAACTGAAGGCCACGAAGACGGAGCTATCGAATCGCACCGTGCCGATGCCGCAGGTGTTCTGGCACTTCAACTATTATGAGGATGGAAAAGGCCCGTATATCACGAACAAAGACGGCGGCAGGCTCTCCCCGTCGACGGGCCGAAAGATGTGGATGCGCTATCTGAAGCGCCACCCGCACTTGCCGCAGGTGACGCTTGAGAACATGCGCCACAGCTACGCGACCGCCTGCATACACGCAGGCATGGAGGTCGCCGACCTGAGCAGGATATTAGGCCACGCGGATATAAACACGACGTACCGCAGATACGTCAAACCGCAGTTCGCCGACATGCAGCGGAGCATGGTCTCGATTGATTCTATAGTCTGTCAAGAATAGCGGTCACATGAAACCGAGTTTTCGCAGGTCAGAGCGGGTGTGGCGCGGTATTCGATTCTCCGCGCCTCCACCAGCAAAAACCGCGTTTGACCTGCGATAACGTAAAATTTTCATGTGACCGTTTTTCGATTTTTCGGCACATATTCGCCACATGAAAAAAAATGAGGGAAAACGCGAAAAACTCCCCCGCTTTCGCGGGGGAGCGCCACGTCGCGGGAGAGAGGGGAGAACGCGACGGGTGATGTCTCATTACTCGCTGAACGGGTCGTTGCCTGAGTCGAACCAGACGATGTACAGCGCGTCGCCGTCGCCCAGAGAGGGTACGGTGAACGAGTATGTGCCGTCATCGTTCGAGGTGTAAGCGACCTGTTCGTAGTAGCTCGGGCCGTAAGGCACCACCCATCCGCCATCAGCCCCGGTCACAATCCGCAGCTTTAAGTCTTCGCGGTCTTCGCTCATCGAGCAGCTGGCCTCGCCGACCGCCATCGGCACGCATGTCGCAAGCCACTGGGAGAGATCACCCGTCTCTGCGTCATAGCTGATATACGGCATGATGTACGCCTTCACCGTCGCGCCGCCGCCGCCGGAGCCGATGTGCTCGCCGAGCAGACGTATCGCCCCCTCGATGGTCTGGGCCGCAGGCTGGTCTGAGCCTGCCAGCGCGTCGTTCAGCGCGTCGATCGCGCCTGCGATGGTTCCGCTTTTGGATGCCGCGCCGCCCTGGGCGACGGCTATGTCGTTGAAGGCTTCGGCTATGGTCATTTACTTCGTCCTTTCAATCCTGATTCCGTCGTTTGGCGTCATGTTCCCCGCGTAATCGTCACCGCTGCCGCTGGTGTCCTCGGTGCCGAGCATGTCGGGGAGCCACGAGCCGCCCTGCTCGTGCAGCGCGTACCTGGCCGTATAATCGTCTGTCATGAACGCGAGAATAGGTGAGCCGTCACCAGCGCACCCGTTCTCTAAATCGCCCGTGTCGTAGCGGTTGACCCACGGGAGCCATCCGTTCGCCTGCGTGTATACGCGATAGCGCCCGACGCCCCATACGGCGACCCACCTGAGCGGCTTTCCCATGACGCCTGCGTAATCGTCCGAGCTGCCGCCCGTGTCGTGGTGCCCTATCATCTCGGGCAACCATTCGCGACCGCTCGGGTCGATTGATGCGGCGTACCTGATTTCTTCAGGCGGCTCGGGTTCTGGGTGCGGCTCGTAAGTCTCTAGCACGACCATCGCGCCCGAGGTTCTGGCCGCGAGCCACGCCTGCAATTCGGCCTCGGTGTACGGGCAACCAGCGCCCTTGTCGTACGGCTCGCTAGAGTCGTTCGCAAAATAGATGCCGTCCTTGTAGCAGTAGAACAGCAGCCAATGGCCGTTCTTGTGAGCGCCCGGGCCTATCTTCGACCCGTCCGCGAGTTTCCAAACGGCCTTGCCGCCGCTCGACAAGATGACGCACTTGCCAGCTTTCAGCTCGCTCATGACGATATCGGTCGACCTGACCGAGCCTTGGTAGCGTTCGCAACGAACGGGCAGGCCGCGCTCCTCGCACCATTCCGTGCCGTTCTCGGCGAGCACGCGGCTCTTGGTGGTGTCGCCGCCCAGCTCCTCCCATACCGCCACGTTGTCGTCGGTCACGACGCGGTCGAGCAGGATGTTGACGCCCACGAGGAAGCACGTAGCGCCGCAGTTCTGGGCGTTGCCCTGCACTTGATGGTATGCCGCCCCGTACTCGTGCGCAGAAGGCTCTGGCACGGGCTGAGGCTCGATGTGAGGGCCGCATAATGCGCGGAACGCATCAGCATCGCCGAAGAAGCAGTCGAGGTCTAACGGGCCGCTGTAGCCGTCGAGGTAGCCAGAGCTTGTGAACTGCCACATGACCGCATCATCGCAGCCGCCGTACAGCGTGCAGCTCGAATCGTCATAGCCGTATATCGGCGCATATCCGAGGCTGTAGTTCGCCACCCATATCGGGAAACCCAGCCTGAATAGGTCTTGCGCCAACACAGCCGAGCCGCTGCAATAGAGCACGGGCTCGTACCCCGCGAGCGTCGCGACCTCTGAGCACAAGTCGCAGACCCAGTCGCGGCCTTTTTCCAAAGCTGGCCCCTCGTAGTCGATGACGAGCATCGCCTTGCCGAGATAGCCCAACTCGCGCACGCGATCGACGAACAGCGCGGCCTCTTTGTCGACGTTGTCCAACCCGTACGTGAAGTGGTACAGACCCACGAGGCCAGTCTTGGCATACGCATCGTCGGCCTGGCGCTGAGCGTACGGGTTGAGATAATTCCAATCGTAGCCTGGCGGGTTTCCCGTGGCCTTGACTATCGCGAAGTCGAGCGGTACGTCCGCGCAGATGCTCTCAGGCTGATTGCTCGACACGTCCACGCCGTACAGTCGCGGCTCCGTGTTCGTGTCGGCCTTGCCGTTGTAGTGAAGTATCCCGTTCCACGGGTAGTCGTAATAGTCGCAGATGTGCGACTCCCAGCCAGTCTGATCGCCGCGCTGCCCTCCGTAGGCCCCGCCGTACTCGTTGCCAGAGAACTCGCTGAGCACGTCCGGGTATTGCGTTTGACACATCGCCACATGGTTGACTTCATTGAGGTACAAGTCGCCAGGCTCGGCTAAAAAGCTCATGTCGTGCCACTCGAAAAGGCCCGAGCCGACGAACACGTCGCGCATGTTTCCCGTGTACGTCGCGCCCTCAAGCGCCCCCTCGTATGGCGTGCCTTCGAGCGCCTTTTGCCACGCCGTGATGGTGGATGACGAGCAGTCGTAGTCGCCGACGCTTATCTCGTAGGGCCTGCCGTCGATTACCCACGTTTCGGGGAATGCGCCGTAGCGTTCCTCCCATGAGTACCCGAAGCGGTTGTCCTCGCACATGCGCCTATGGATGTACGCCGCTATCTCGCTGACCCTCATCGCTGGCTCCGCTTCTCAGCCTTCAGCGTGTCGAGGTAAGCCTGCGCCTGCGCCGCCTCGTCGGTGAAGTTGTGGTTCTTCCAGATGCCCCACGCCATCGCGAGCATGTCGAACGCGATGAGCAGCGCGTTGGTTATCGCCTCTCCGTCGCCCACGTCCACCCCGATGATGGCCGCGACGTTCACGGCGATGATGACCGCCGCGCTGATTATCGCCTTCAAACGCTCCTTGTTCCTCCCGATGAAATCGCTCATTCCGTCCCTCCTACCTTCATGTCCGTCTCGTCAACTTTCGTCACAATCCGAGCGTGCGCCTTGACGCGCTCGTAAAGCAGCGTGCCAGTCGAGTTGCCGCCGTTCGCGTGGTACGCCTCATAACACTTGTCGAGGTGCTCCATCTCCTCGAGGCTTATCGGCTTGCCGTCCTCAACATGCCGCTGGAAGGCTCGCACAATCTCGGCCCATTGCATGCTCATCTCGAACTCGCGGTTGCGCTTGTCGGCGACGCGCATGGCGTTCGACAGGTCGAGCACCTTCTTGAGAAGCGGTATCACGACCGCCGTGATGAGCACGTCGAGGGCTATGCTCAGAAGCTCCATCGTCTCCATATGCTCACCCCCTTAGTTCGGCGTCTTAGGCGACGTGTCGGACGTCAGGCACGTGACCTCTACGATCGCCGTGTCGCCCACGAACTCGACGGACGTGACCGCTACCTCGCAGTTAGCGAACGTGCCGAGAGGACACGCGACTGACGAGAACAGCTTTCCGTTCAGCTTCGTCTCGATCGTCGATGCGGCTGTCATCGCCGCCGCCCTGGTCGTCGTGTTGTTTGAGCCGAACACCATTCGTATAGTGCGCTGCCCGTACGCGATGCTCCCCGAGACGGCGCGAGACAGGTCGAGCGCACCGTTCGCGCCCGGTATCTCTACGAAGTTGTATTTCGGCTGGGCTGGATGAGCCTCTAGCTCGCTGAGAACCCACCCGTTCGTCGAGCTGGTTGGCGTCCACGCTGTGCCGCTCGCTGGCGTGAACGTGACGGTGTATGCCATATTGCCCCCTTATCCGTTGTATGGTTTCGCCAGTATGTACGTCGCCATGAAGCGCCGCGTGGTGGTCGTGCCAGTCAATGCGATTGTTGGCCTGACGTACACGCCGCGCTGGTCGGTTATCGTGCCGACGCCGTGGTCGCTCATGGTGCCTGCTGTGCGGTCGACTGGCGCTATGGATGCGTCGAGGGAGCATATCGCGTACTCGGTGTCGGCGGCCATCGCAGCGCCGTTCTTGAAAGCGATTACAATCTGCGCGACCATGCCCGAGACGTAGAGCGTCGCGGAGTCGATTGTCGGCGAAGCAGCCGACGTGGTCGAGGCGGTGACGAGGGAGGTCACGTCGTACGTCCTCGCGTCGAGGCTCGCCGTGGAATGCCTGCTAACCAGGTAGTAGTAGCTGCCCGAGTACACGAACGTCATGGTCTCGCCAGCCGACCACTTGAGCGGGTTGGTGGACGATGCCGCCGCGTCGTTGACGTATATCGCCTTCGCGCCCGTCGAGTTGACGTTGAGCGTCGGCGCGTTCGCGGTGCTCGCTTCTGAGAACCGCACGGTGACGGTCGCCCCAGCCGTGAGCCTGTAGTTCGCGCACGTGACGGCCTTCGCCGCCGTGCTCGCCGCCGTGGACGATGTGCCGTACCACGCGGCGGGGTCGTCGGGGAACTTCGAGAGGTAGCGGAACGCGGAGCCGTCGTAGACGAACAGCAGCGTCGAGTAGGCAGACCACTTGATGACGCGCACCGTCGACGTGGCCGTGTTGTTGTTGTAGTAGATGCTCTTCTCGCCCGTGCCGTTAACGTCGAGCGTCGGCGTCGCCGCCGTGCTGCCAGTCGAGAAGTACACCGCCAGCATAGCGCCAGCCGTAAGGGTGAACCCCGAGCAGGTGACCTCCTTCTTGGCGGTCGAAGCGGTCGTGGAGCAGGTGCCGTACCAGCACAGGCCGCTCGGCAGGTCGGTCTGGTCTATGGCGCGGTAGCTCGGAAGGCCAGCCGTCCCGTTCGGCGTCGCGAGAAACCTGTTGGCGGTCGCTGCCGAGGTTGAGTACGGAGCAGACCTGTACCACGACCCCCACGACCCAGTAACTCTGTAGCGATACCATACGTCCGGCGAGTTGAACGCGATAACGCGCTGGTACAGGTACTGGCCTGACGTGCTGCTGTTGATCGTCTTTCCGACTTCGAGGGAGAACGCCACAGACACGGGCGCGTGCGCAAGCGTCTCGGCCAGCGCGTTAGTGCTCGCTGCGTAGTTTCCTGGAGCGTTGTAGTCGTTCAGGTCGTCATCCTCGGCGATCGCCGTGTACCCAGCGAGCAGCTTCGCGTTGCCTCCGCCTGGGCCGATGTTCGTCACGTCGACGCCGTTGACGAGGCCGCATGTTACGTTGCCGTCCCAGTCGACCGCGAAGGCGTTTGAGCGGTTGTCGTTAGAGGTGCCGTTGCCGATTATGAAAGCGTGTTCGTAGAAGTCATCGTCTGGGTCGTATAGGTCGGTGTACGTCGGCGGGTAGCCGCTCGAAGCCGAATAGCCCTCAATCTCGTTGAAGGTGCCGATAACGGTCTGGCCGTTGCCGTCCGCGAAGGTGCCGATGCCCTGGGCGTGCGAGCCTGAGCCTCCTGCGTAAGTCGATATTCCCTCGGAATGGTTAGCGCCCAGCACGAACATGCCGTCGAGCGTGTACGTCGTGCTGCCGTCTTTGTTGACTTTGTAGTTAGGGCTCGTGTTACCAGCGCCAGCGGCCTTTGTGCACCAGCCCTCGGCATGAGAGAGCATGCCAGCGAACGTTCCAGACCCCTCGGCGTGCGACGACTTGCCGTTCGCCTCGTTGCTCCTGAACCATTCGTACGGCACTCGCGCGTGCTGGTTGCCGACAGCGCCCTCCATCCTGTACACGATCGGCGTGTACGGCACGCTCTGAATTGTGCCGCCGACGCCTCCGCCCTCTGCATGCGAGAGCGCACCGCTGGCGACGTTGCCTGAGCCCTCGGCGTGCGCGGCGTGCCCCGCGTAGGCGTACTTTGCGAAGTACAGAACATCGGTATCGGGCTCGTCCTCCATCTGCGGGTCGTAATAGTATGCGACCTGCGGTATTGAAGTCCTGTCGCCGAACGCCTCGCCAGCCCGTCCCGCGTCGACCGATCGGATGCCGCCAGCGAGCCCGGCGAAGCCCGTGGCCTGCGTAAGATATCCGTGCGTCGCGTTGTGCGCGTCGTCGCCCGACGACTCGCCCTGCTCGTCGCTCTCGCTCGCGCCGGGCTGAGATATCCTGTCGGGCAGAGCGCCGAACGAGAACGTCGAAGACTCGGGGTGCAGCAGGTCGAGCGTCATCTTCGTGAGGTACTGCTGCGCCGTCTGCGAGTCGCCGTACTCGATGCTCGTCTCGGCACCGAGACGAAACGCCGTCGACGAGGCAGCGCCTGCGTCGGCGAGGTCGATGGCCTCGGCGCTTATCGAGGGGATGTAGTACGCCCAATCGCCTGATATCTCTATCTCGTCGGTCTCGAAAGCCTGCGCCGCCTTCTTCAGCAGCGCGTTGGGCGTCGTGACGTTCGGCCAGTGCATGACCTTGACGCCGATGACGCCGCTCTCTGACAGCCCGAGGTTGCGAAGCACCTTGCCCTCGCGGAAGAAGCCGGACGGGTCTTCGTCGGTCGCCGTCTCGATGGTGACGTAGTTGTGCACGCTCGAATCGTCGCTCATGTCCGCGCCGAGCGGGAGAATCGCGCCGAACAGCTTCTCGCCCGAGAAGCCGCGCACCATGCTGAGCATGTTGGTGCCGTACTCGATTTCCTGGGTCGACGCGGCCACGTTCGGCGTTGCAGTCCAGTCGACGTACAGGTAGTTGTTCAGCAGCCTGACTCCGATGTAGCCGCCCAGCGTCGAGCCTGCCGTCTTTGCCATCAGCTCCTCGTACAGGTTCGAGTACTCTGAGTTCGAGCGCACGATGTAGTCGTTCGGGTCGACCACGTCGCACGTGCCTGCGTGGAGCAGGAATGCCTCGTAATCGTCGCTCAGCTCGGCATGGTTCATGAGGTACGCGAGGTAATTCGCTGGCGTGCCCTCGTACGTGTACGGCGGCAGGTAATAGTCGTTCAAGAAAGACAGCATGCCCTCGCACGTGACCGTGTTGATACCCGTCAGCTCGTCGGTCGATATGCTGAGCACGCGGCCTCGCCAGATGATGCTGCCGAAGCGGTAGACGCGCACGAAGTACAGGTTGTTCAGCAGCACTTCGAGAGCGACGGCGTGCCCTGTTCCGACGTAGAACGTCTCGTCGGTGGTCTCGAATGTGAACGTACCCGCCTGGTTGAGAGCCATGTCGAGCTTCGCGGATATTAGGAATATGCCGTTCTCTGGGTCGTGTATCTTCGTATTTCCGTAGTAGACGGTGTACATTCGCGCCCCCTATACCGTGCCGCCGCGAGCGGACAGCGCAGCCCTAGAGCCGAGCAGTCTGTCGGTGTAGCCCACCGTCGACCTCGCAAGCTCGCGCCCGTCGAGGTACACGTTCGCGTCTTTGTTGAGTATCGCCCGGAGCAGCGCGACGATCTCCCCGTCGTGGCCGTACCCGGCCTCGCGCATGAGCCCCGGCAGCTCTTCGAGCGGCGCTACGACCTCTCGGCGCTTCTCGCCGACGCCGATGATGGCAGGCTGGTCGAATATGCCGCCCGTGTCGTACCAGTTGACGTGCGGCAGGCTGAACGGCGTCTCGGCGTTGCCGATCCTTATCGTTTCCCACGTGACGTGAGGCGTCGGGAAGTTGATGCTGCCGATGGCCTCGGTGATCCTGTCGCCGATGCCGGTGAAGAAGCCGACGACCTTGCCCGGTATCTCCTCGATGCCCTTGAGAACGCCGTCGAAAGTGTCGGTTATGTCGATGCCCGTGTCGTCGAACACGGTCTGCATGTTCGACGTGAACGTGTCGAAGTCGCCGCCCAGCAGAGCGATGACGCCTGACACGAAGTTGTATACCTTGTCGAAGATGTCGATTATCGTCTCGACGGTCGGCACGACCACGTTGACTATGAACTCGACCACGCCCTTGATGCCGTCGATTATCTCGTCCATGTGCGGAGCTATCGCGTCCATGATAGGCTCGATTATCTCGTAGAAGCCAGTCTGGAACGTCTTGCCGAGCAGGTCGAACTTCTCCTGCGCCGTGAGCGTCGAGTTGTACACCGAGTCGAGCGCACCAGAGCTTGCGCCGGTTATCTGGTTGAACATCTCCTCGAAGGAAAGCTGGCCCTTCCTCGCGGCCTCGTAAAGAGACAGGCCGCCCTTCGTGCCGAATATCTCGACGGCGTCGCCAGCGGTGACGCTGCCGTCCTGGACGCCCTGCACGAAGTTGCGGAACTCCTCGCCAGCGTCCTTGCCCTCCTTGGCCCAATCTGCGACGCCCTTCTTCATGGCGTTGAGGATGGTCGCCGTATCAGCGCCCGATATCTCGAACTGAGCCATGAGAGCTATCTGCTCGTCGGTCGTGAAGCCCATCTCCTTCATGACCGCGTTGTATTTCGTGATGTTGTTCGTGAGGCTAGAGACGTCGATTCCTGCTGCTTGACCCGCCTTCGTGAGCTTGTCGAGCGTGCCGGTAAGCTCCTCGGTCGGTATGCCGACGTTGCGCATCATCGAGGCGACGTCCTGGGTCGCCTTGGTCGCGTCCTGCCCGGTTACCTTGGCGTATTTCATCATCGCCTCGGACGCCTCTTCGAGCTGTTCGCCCTCGATCCCGAGCCGCGTGTTCAGCTCGCCGACCGCCGAGCCGATATCGTCGAACGAGCCGACGACGTTTCTCGACACGTCGAGGTACACGCTTTCGAGCGCCTTGGCCTGCTCGCCTGTCGCGCCAGTTGCGAGCTTTACTTTGTTGAACCCGCTCTCGACGGCTGTGAACGCCTGAGCAGCCGCGTCGATCGTGAAGCCTGCGATGGCGGCAGCGCCAGCGGCCTTGAGAACGCCGCCGAGCTTGCCAGAGAACACGTTTCCGAACGCGCCGCCAGCCTTGTCGCCAGCCGCCGTCACGCCCGGCATTATCGCGTCGGTGATGTTGCTTGTAGCGCCTTCCATGGAAGGCATGATCTGCACGTAAGCGTTCGCGATAGTCGCGCTATCGGCCATCAGTCATCACCTCCATAGTACCAATCGTCGAAGTCGCTAATAGGTATCGGGTCGGAGCCGAACCGCTCGCCAGCGTCCCTCCACGGTCGCGGGTAGCCCTTCGGCTTCGACGCGGTGCCCCCGTTGCGCTTGGCGTACATGTACGCGAGCGCGGATATTGCGTCGTAAATGTCGGCGAGAATCGCCGACGAACCGAATCGCGACGCGAAGCTGGCGCGGTCTGAGTTGACCGCGAGCCACGTCGCCGATTCCTGCGGCAAGTGCGCCGCGAAGTCGATAATCGCGCCCCACCCGAAGTGCGCGACGGCCTGGGCGAGCGTCTTGCCGAGGTATCTCATGCAATCCGCGTTCAAGCCGCCGCGCGTCTCTTCGTTCAATCGGATGAGGCTTAAGATTCCCCCAGGCTCGGCTCGTCGCCAGCCTCGGAGTACGCCGTTATGAGCTTAAGCGCCTGCTCGACCGTCAGCTTGTCGATGACGCCGGGCGCGTATTCGTTGAAAAGCCCCGTAACGGCGGCGATGGCGGCTGCTGACTTGTCGTCAGCTCCGTCGATGAGTTCCTGTATCCGCACGAACGTCTTGTAAGGCAGCGATTCCCTCGCTGGCACGGAGTACGTCTCGCCCTCGTACGAGAACTCGAACACGCGCCCCGCGTCATTCTCCACCGCGTACATTGCTAGTTCCCCGTCGTTACGCCGTCGTCGGTCATGATGACGATGCTCTTGCCGGTGCCGTCGTCGTAGCACTGGATGGTGCCGCCGAACACGAGGCCCGTGTCGGGCTTGAAGTCCATCTGCGCGACCTCGGTGATTTGTCCGCGCGGGACGTACACGCGCAGACGCGCGTCGCCGTCCTTCATGGAGAAGCACCACGATTCGACGGGCGGCAGGTTCGCGCCGATGTTGACCTTTATCTTCTCGCCTGCGCTCGAAGTCGCTGCGGTCACGGTCACGTTCGACGAGCCGAACAGCCGCTCGGCTGCGAACTGGTCGACTTGCAGGAAGTTTACCGTGATGCTGCCGCCGAAGTCGGACAGCATCTCCTTGATAGCCGCCTTAGACCAGTCCTTGAGCGGAGTTACCGAGCGCGTGGTCTGAAGCGAGATTCCGTTCTCGTCGACGTAGCCGCCTGAAGTCCAACCCGTGCCGAGCGTAGACTTCGCGTCGGTCGGCGCGGTGACGCTGGTCGCGGCCACCGCCACAGCGCCCGTCGTGCTGTTCTGCACGGGCGACGGCGCGTATACGTGTTTCGGGTTCAATGCCATTTTTTACCCCCTTAGAATGTCAGTCTTTCGCCAGGGCATACGATGTGCGCCCTGAAGGTGTATCGCGCGAGCTGCGGCGCTCGCGGGTCATGGTTTCGGTACGGCACGGCGTTGATCGACACGGCCCCGTACTGCGTGTCGGTGTCCCTGAGCGGCAGGCTCGCGACTATCCCGCACGCCTCGTTCGCGAGAGCGCACGCCTCGGCCTCGTTTCCCGCGTAGCAGTCGACCGACACGTCGTGCTCGTTGGACGCAGCCGACGCCGACATGCCGCCCACGACCTCGACGAGCACGTCGCTCGCCGCGAGGTCGGCGGGTATCGGCGGGGCGAACACCCTGCACCCGCTCATAGCGGCCCCCAGGTCGCTTCTGAGCGCGTCCTCTATGTCGATAGGTGAAACTACCTGCATCAGCCTCTCACCGCCTTAGAAAGCGTTTTCTCCGTTGCCTCGGCGTACCTGGCCTCGTACGTGTCGGCCACGACGAGGTAGATGGCGCGTTGCCTGAAGCCGCCGTCGCCCTTGACCTCGAAGCCGTCACCCGCACGCGCCGCTATGTCCTGGGCGTGCCGCTCGCACTCCGCAGCTATCGGCGCGGAGCACAAGAGCTGGCGTATGCCCTCGTGGTTCAGCTCGATGCGCACCTTCGCGGCCATGTCAGCCCCTCCATTCGCGCAGACGCGCCCACATATGCGAGACGCGCCCCGTAGGCGAAGTCCACGGCATGGGAGCGCCGTCGACCTCGAAGGTCGCGCCGTTCCACACGACGCGGTCGCCTGCGTCGATGGCCGAGCCGACTGGCGCGTAGAGCGTCCAATCCTCGGAAACCTGCACCACGCGCCCGTCGAAGTCTCGGGTCGACGCGCTCGGCTGAACCGAGCAGCCCGTGACGGTGGTCGAGGTCGGGTTAGACCAGTCGAGGACAGTTGAGCCTCGGCTGCTGACCGTGGCGGCGCGAAGCACGGTTATCGTGTCTTTGCAGAAGCTCGGCAGCATGGTCACCACGCCCTCGCGAGCTTGTATGGCGACAACGCCGCGTAGTCCCTCGGGAGCAGCGAGACGCCGCCCGTGATGCCTGCGCCCGTCTGGTTGTACGTGATCGACACGTTGCCTGCGCGTTCTGACGACACGCCCGGCGCTGCGGCTAGCGAGTTTGCCGCTATCTGAGCAACGACCTGGCCGACCGAAGCCGCCGAGAAGCCTGCGGAGTACGCGCAAACGACAGAGCGCCACGAGTCGGGGAATCTCCCGTCGACGAGTCGAACCATGCCGTTCGCGCTCCACTCGAAGCCAGTGCACGCCTCGCCGCCTATCGACAGCGAGGTAACGGAGGTCACGCCCATCGCGGGGAGCATCAGCAGCCGCCCGTCGCCCTCGCCCGTGAACGTGCACGACAGGCTAGGCGAGACATGCCAGCAGCACCAGTCGCGCACCGCTGCGCTGACGGCGTCGAGCACGGCCTGTATCTCCGTGTCGGTCGACGACATGCCAGGGCAGAGCGCCTTGAACTGCGCGACGGTTATGACCGAGGGGATGCTCTGGCCGTCGACCGTGTAGCCCCACGGCGTCTGAACCGCCATTATTCGGCCTTCTTCTTGGCAGCGCGGCTCTTGTTCGCGGGTTTCTTCGCCTTGTTCGCAGGCTTCTCGGCCTTTTCCTCGACAGGCTCAAGACCCGCAGGCTGCGTGCCCTCTTCGTACTGGAAGGTGTACCCGTCCTTGTCCTTGTAGATTCTCAGCATGTCTGCTCCCCTCTGTTATGGGGCCGCAGTCAAGCGGCCCCGCCGTACGTTGTCGGTTTCCTACGAAGAAGCCGCCTCGGTGATCTTGACAAACGCCTTCGGGCGGCGAACCGCCAGGGCCAGGCGCTCCTCGACGACCACGGTCACGCGGTTGTAGATGGCGTCGTCGTGGTCGCCCTTTACGACCTCGATACGTGCGCCCTCGCCAGCCTTGGTGATGACCGAAGCGCCCTGCTTGAAAGCGCCGACGAGCATGGTGCCCTGCGTGATGTTCGGGGTCACGACCGTCTTGAGTCCCCAGAGTCCAGGCTGCGCGGCGAGCTGGCCGTTGCCGAACGGCCCGTAGAAGTAGCCGCCGCCGTAGTACTGCGAAGCGCCGTCCTTGGCGAGACGCAGCGTCTGGTAGTCGGTCGGGTGCACGACGATCGCGTCGGCGTTCAGGCCGCTCTGGGTCTTGATGGTCATCATGGCCTTGAACAGAACGTCGGCGTTGACGCCAGCTCCGTATGCGTAGGTGTCCGTGTTGATGCCGGACGCGCCGAGCGTGGTGCTCAGCAGATACGCCTCGACGCGTGCGTCGAGTTCGTACATGCCGCGAGCGTTCAGCGCGGACGCGAGGAAGGCGTTGTCCTCAAGCAGCTCGTCGGTCTCGTAGAACCAACCCGCGATCTTCTGAAGCGACGCGGTGGCGTTGCTCTCGACGATGTGGAACTGCGGCTTCGCACCGCCCTCGCTGACGGTTCCGGGCGCGGGTGCGGAATTGTCCTCGCGAGCGCCGAGGACGAAATACTTGAGGCTGTTTCCGCTGATGGTCTCAGCCCCGAACAGGCTGCGCACTTCGAGGTCGCGGATGGCGGTGTCCACCACGTTCTGCGACGTGACGAGCATCGTCTGGGAGGTCTGAGCGTCGGTGTACGTCTTGAAGCCGTAGCCCGTGCCTGCGCTGCGTTCGTGCCCTGCGCGGACGCCCGACAGGTCGAGGTTCTTGGCGGCGTACTCGCCGAGCGTCTTGGCCTCGGCCTCTTCCTTCGGCTCGACGGCCTTCGACGCCTTGAAGCTGTTGAGAATCTTCGACTTCTCGGCGATGGCCTCCTGGCGGCTCTTCTCCTGCTCGATCTCGGCCTTGACGGAGTTGATTTCCTCGACCGTCTCGGCGCTTTCGAGCTTTTCCATAAGTTCGTTCATGCTCATGGTTCCTACTCCTTAGCTGTAGATGGTTTTCAGTGCTTGCTTGTACGCCTCGACGAACTCGGCCTGAGCCTTCGCGCCCTCGGGTTCCCCCTCGCGCTCGGCTTCGCCGTCCTCCGCCTCGGCTTCGTTCTCGGCCAGAAGGCCGCTAACTTTTCCTTTGATTTCGTCGGCCATGCGGTCGATCTCGCGCAGCACGTCGGCGTCCTTCGCCGAGTTGCGCCGTCCCGACTTGGTCTCGGCCTCGTCCGCCTTGACCTCCTCGACGGTCGCGTGCTGGTTCGCGGGTATCTGCACGAGAGACACCTCGAACAGCTCGATCTCGCGCAGCTCGTTTGCCTTCGTGCCGTCCTCAAGCTCGACGGTGCCCCAGTCGCGCACCTCGAACGCGAACGAGAACTGGTAGACGCGGCCCTCCTGCACGAGCTTGCGCACGTACTGGGCGCGTTCGTTGTCCTTGTCGAACTCGGCGGTGACGAGCAGTCCGCGCTCGTCCTCCTTCGCCTCGACAACTTTGCCGATGTTGCTCATTGGGTCGTCGGTGTCGTGGCCCCACAGCAGCGGGATATAGCGGCCATCCTTGTTCAGCTCCGACCACTTTTCGAGCGTCTTTGCGAACGCGCCTTTCGCTATAACGTCGCCGTAGCTGTCGGGCTCGCGGTCGAACGTGGAGGCGTAACCCTTGACGATCCCGCCGTCCTCCATGACCTCAGACTTCGCGCATGCTTTTAGCTGGTGCATCTTTGCCCCCTTTCAGGCATTAAAAAAGCCGCTCTCGCGGCCTGTAATCGCTTCTGCGGTGCCGTTTGCCTACGGCACGTAAATCTCTACCTGGCACTGGCAGTTGCACGACTCCTCGGGCGTCAGCACCTGGTCGCCCGGAAACTTCGCGCCGTTGCTGAACTCGTCGGCGTACGGCACGGTCTCGCCGTCCATAGCCGCGTGCTCCGGCCTCGGGTTCGCGGAGGTCACGACCCACGTCTTGACGACCTCGCGGCCCTGGGCGCGTTGCTCGCACGCCTCGACGATGGCGAAGCCTGCGACCGCCGTCGCGAAAGACCGCCCCGCAGTCTCTGAGCGCTGGCCCTCGGCCTTCTCGTACACGCCCTCGACCGTCGCGCCCATCGCGCCCTCGTCGAAGTCTCCGTCGAGCGCCTCGCGCAGCTCGCGGTATGTCACGTCGTTTATGGCCTTCGACTTCCCCTTCGCCATAGCAGCGATGTAGTTCTCTATGCGCCCTGCGTCGAACTCGCCGCCGAGACCCGCCTCGTCGACTGTGCGCCTGCCGCGCCTTACGGCCTGCCGCATGAATATCGGCGCTAGGTCGTCGGCAAGCTCGCGCTCCCACCGCTCGGCGTTCCACCACGATGGGAAGTCATCGGCCTTCGCGCCCTTGTCGAGCTTCGGCACGATCGACCGCGCCTGCCGCCTGAAGAACTTTCTGAGCGTCGCGGTTATCTCCTCGGCGTCCGCGTCCTCGGGGGCCGACTTCGTGCGGTATCCCGCAGACTTCGCGGCTGGCAGAGCCGCGTACGCGCTCGGCGTGCCGTCCACGTCTCGCGGTGATGCCTGTCCGCCCGTCACGACGTTGAGCGGTACGATCAGCTCGTCGCTGCCCTGGCCCTCAATCTTGGGAAGGTTGAACCGCTCGCGTGCCTCGTCGCGGGTCATCCACGGGCCGCCTACGGCGGAGGATATGACCGCCGCCTGCTCCTCGAACGAGCCTTGCAGCTTCGCGGAGAGGTCGAACTCGCAGTAATGCGACGAGTCGAGGCCCAGCCGAGGCACGAGGAATGCGTTTATTCTCTCCTCTAGCATGTCGAGCAGCGGCGCGAGCGTGTCGCTGTAGAGCGCCCTGGCGTTGTCTTTTGCGCTGGCGTACGTCTGCGCGTCGGTGTGGTATATCAGGCCAGGGTTCACGTGGTACACGGCGCAAACGTCCTCGCGAGAGAGCCTGGTCGCTTCGACCCATTGCGCCTCGCGTGCGTTGAACTGCGTCTGCTCTAGCCGCATGCCGTCCTCAAGAAGCGGAGTCCCGCCCGTGTCGGTGCCGTCGTCGCCAGAGAAGCGCGATTTCCACGACTTCACGAAGCGGTCGCGTGCGCCCTCGCCCCACGGCACGTCGGCGGGTCGGCTTATCCATTGCGTGACCCTGCCGCCGTTCTTCCATACGCCGTTACGGAAGTTCCAGGCGCTTATCTGCTCCGAGAGTATCGCCTTCAGCGCCTCGATCTTTCCGCTCGTGTGCGCCGAGCCGTACGGCGACCAGCCCACGAAGCGGAGGTAATCGCCGCTCTGAAGGTCGAACTCCTGACTGTACGGCGTCTTGATTCTCACGTAGTCGACCGCCAGCCCGTCGCTCGTCTTTGGGCTTACCCAGTTGTGCGGCACGACCGCCGCCATCCATCCGCTCTCGGTGTTGGCGGGTATCGTGAGCCACAAGGCGTCATCGTGGAGAAGGTACTCGCTGACCGTGGCGCGTATCAGCTCGTGGCCCGTGCTCCATCCGTTCGGACTTTGCAGCAGTTTCGCAAGCGCCGAGTCGCGGTCGCGCTCCCTGCCGCCGTCAGGCATGCGCACGTAGCACTTGAGCGGCAGTCCCGCGACGTTGTCGGCCAGGAAAGAAATAACCGACCGCAGGGCAGGCTGCGTGTCGTATAGCTGCGACGCGCTCAGCGAGCTGACGGAGTCGCCCGTCACGATGACGGTCTGCGTCACCGCCCTTGGTCGCTTGAACATTTCGAGAATACCCATAAGCACGCTCCCTTCAGAGCACTATCAGGTCAGCGCCGTCCTCGTAGGCGCTGCGTTTCTCTTTGCTTACAGAAGTCGCCGCCCCGTGCGCCATAGTCACGGCCACGAGAGGGGATATGTCCTCCATCGACTTGCGGCGATCCCACGCCCACGCGCCGTCGCCCATCGGCTTCGTGCTCGCGACGTTCGCGGCGAGGTCGAGAGCAGGCTGAGGCCTGTGAAGTATCGGCACGGAGTCCGAGTCGCTTTCCTCGTCGCACGCGGCCACCGCGTCCCACAGTCGACCGCACCAGCCAGCAACGTCCGCGCCCTGGCATGGAACAATCTCCACGCCATCGACCGCGCCGATAATGTCGGCCATAGCGGACACGGGAGCGCCCTTAGACTGAAGCGCGACTCTCATGCCGCGATATTTAGGCGCTCGCTCGGCGAACCATTGCTGAAGCCAGCCGACGCCCGGCCTGTACTCGACAAGCTCGGCGTGCCACTTCCTGTCCGCCCTGCGTCCGCATACCGCTATCGAGGTCTTGCCCCTGTCGTCAGAAACGTCGACGCCCCACCACAGCGGGGAGTCGGGCGCTATCTGAGAATCGGCGTCGGTGCCCTTCTCCCACGCCCCCACGGGGAACGGGGGAGTGACCGCCGCCGTTATCCACTGGCACAAGCACTCGGTCTTGAACACGTCCTCGGGGTCGTCGGCGCACGCCGAGCGTATGGCCCTCTCGGTTATCGTGTAGCCCAGCGACGGGTTCGCCTGCCGCCACGCCTCGGTCGACGTTATCGGCAGCGACGGGTCGGCGCTCCACTCGAAGATGGCGAGCGCCGTGTCGCTCAGGCCGTCGGGCGCTGGCGCTTCGCTCTGCGACTTCGCCACGCCGTCCGGGTCGCCTATCATGGCGTGCGCCCTCGTTCTCAAGTGCCGCAGCACGACAGACGTGCCGTCGCCTGCGTTGCTCATGCACCACAGAAGCGCGGATGCCTTGGCGATGCCAGTCTTGCTCAGCGCCGCGTAAGCCTCGAAGCTCTGGTGCTCGCGCAGCTCGTCCAATAAAACGAGGTCGGCGGACTTTCCGCGACCCGCCTTCCTGGTCGACGCCTTCACGCGGTAGTCCCTGCCGCCCGTGAGCTGAAGCCGCTTAGAGCCGTTGGTGTACCACACGTGCGCGATCTGCTCTTTCAGCTCTGGGTCGCCCTGGGCCATGTCGACGCACAGCGACCACGTGTCCTCGGCCTGCTCTAAGTCCTGGGCCGTGCCGATTATGAGGCCAGTGCGCAGCGCGTAGAGGAAGAACAGAGAGAGCACGGCGCCCATCGTCGTCTTGCCGTTCTGTCGGCCTATCAGCACGAGCACCGTGCGAAAGCGCAGCATCCACGAGCCGTCCTGGTTGTCGATGACCTCTAAGGCGTGGACGAAGAGCCATTTCTGCCACGGCAGCAGCGTCATGCCGAGCACCTGCTCGGCGAACGCCACGACCTCGAAGCCGAGCGTCGTGTCAGGCGTAAGCTCGCGCAGGGGAGGCGTGAAGATTCGAGGCTCCTCGTAGCCGTATAGCTTAGCCATTAGCGGCCTTGGCGAACTTCGACGATGACGTGAACGCGACCATCTTCGCCTGCTTCTTCGGCTTAGGATCGCCGCCCTTCTCGCACTCGTCGATAAGCTCGACCATCGAGAGCGACAGCGCCTTTATCTCGCGCGACGAGTCGGTCTTGTCGAGAGCCTTTGCGACCTTGAGCGCCGTGAGGCGACGCGCACGCTCCCAGTCCTCAGACTCGACCGCGTCGGCTATCTTTTCCGTGCTCATGCGACCTCCTCGCTGGTAATTCGTATTCGGAGGGATAAATCAT
>Ga0310696_10001754_pt1 | contig 30578 bp, 8 predicted proteins | sample AusTroGonzalo_MG_4_FD_203885 | JGI IMG/M metagenome (GOLD analysis project Ga0310696, IMG submission 203885) | Bovine rumen microbial communities from tropical cattle in Woodstock, Queensland, Australia - Gonzalo_02 (v2) (version 2) | ecosystem: Host-associated > Mammals > Digestive system >... | reverse complement strand
CCATCCGATTGCTTGATTGGGGCACCTAAATCCTTTTCGATTGACTTCTGTTCAATCATTACATGTGTACTTGGAATGTAGCCGTCAATAAACGCGGTATGGTCAAGTTTTACTTGGTCTTCGAAACTAATGAAATTGATAAAATTCTGTACACCGAAAACATTGCATAGCAAATCAAGCCAGAATTTCTGACTTTCGCCCTTTTCATAGCCTTTATCTTTCCACTCTTGTGCAAATTTCTTTGCAGCCTTTGCCTGATAGTCGCTTGTCGTCATATATATAATTAAGTATAAAAAATGGAAACCCATTTCGGATTCCCATTTTTTATGTATGATACCGATTACTTATATTCCTTTACTGTGCCGGTTCCGTTGAGAACTTCGTTTCCGCAGATTGCAAGAGCAAGCATTTCGTTTTCGCCCTTGTAAATCTTTACGTTAGGAGTAATCCAGCTAATCTGGTCGGTAATCTGCTGCATCCATGGCTTGCTGTATGCAATACCTCCGGTGAGGATGATGGCATCAACCTTGCCCTTGACAACTGCTGCAAGACGGCTGATTTCCAATGCAACCTGATAGCAGAATGCATCAACCAGAAGCTTGCTCTTCGGGTCGCCGTTGAGAGCGTCAACTTCTACCTTGTATGCGTCGTTTGTGCCGAGGTAAGCAACGAAACCGCCTTCGGCAGTTACCATCTTCTTAACCTTTGCCATGTCGTACTTTCCGCTGAAGCAAACTTCGATGAGCTTGCTGGCGTTGATAGAGCCGGAGCGGGTAGGCGAGAATGGACCGAGACCGCAGAGTGCGCGGTTAACTTCAACGCAACGTCCGTGCTGGTGAACACCAACCGAAACGCCACCGCCCATGTGAGCGATGATAAGGTTGAGGTCTTCGTAGGTCTTGCCGATTTCGCGAGCGTAGAGCTTTGCCGTCATCTTCTGGTTGAGGCAGTGCCATATAACGCCTTCGCGTGTCGGGTCGAGGTCAAACTCGGGATGACCAGTGATTTTTGCGTATTCGGGACGTTCGTCAACGATACCAGGGTCGGCAATGTATGCGCATTCGAGACCTATTTCCTTCGCAATACTGTCGGAAATGAGAGCTCCGAGGTTGCAAGCATGCTTACCCTGAATACCTGCGCGGCATTCCTGAAGCATAAGTTCATCAACGCGGTAGGTTCCCGATTCGCATGGACGGGTAAGACCGCCACGACCAACTACTATTGCAATTTCATCGGTGCTGATTCCGTGCTTCTTAACCATGTCGAGGATAGCATTCTTGCGGTATTCGAACTGGTCGGCAACCTCTTTGTACTGCTGGATTTCCTCAATCGGGTGCTTGATGTTTTCGGTGAAGATTTCGGTTTCGCCTTCAAATATCGAAGCCTTGGTCGAAGTTGCGCCAGGATTGATTATTAAGCTTTTATTCTTCTTTAATTCCATAATATTTAATTGGTGTTAATGATTTACTTATTTAGCTGCAAGTGCTGCAAGAGCGATTGAGTACATCTTCGACTTTGCAGAGTCGCCACGCGAAGTGAGAACGCAAGGAACCTTCGCACCCATTACCATTGCGCCGAGGTTTCCACCGCCAAACTTGGTTATGCTCTTGTAGAATACGTTTCCAGATTCGATGTTGGGGAATACGATGCAGTCGGCGTCGCCTGCAACAGCGCTTGTGAGCTTCTTGGTCTGTGCGCATTCCTTGTTGATAGAAACATCGAGAGCCAAAGGTCCGTCAACCAAAGCGCCCTTAATTTGTCCGCGTTCTGCCATCTTAGAGATGATAGCAGCGTCAACGCAAGCCTGCATTCCTGGAAGCATCTGTTCGGTAGCTGCAAGCATTGCAACCTTCGGAGTTTCAATCTGCAACGACTTTGCAACTTTAATTACATAATTGCAGATAGCAATCTTCTGGTTCAGGTCTGGAGCGGGGATAATAGCAACATCACCTGCTACCAACAGCTTGTGGTACGATGGAATTTCGAAAACTGTAACGTGCGAAAGAACAGCCTTCGGTCCTGGCATAAGTCCAGTTTCCTTGTTGAGGATAGCACGCATGTACTTGTCGGTGCTGAGGAGTCCCTTCATGAGGATGTCGCCTTCGCCCTTGTTGATGAGCGATACAGCAACGGCACCAGCCTTGTTTTCGTCGGCTTCCTGAACGATGCGGAACTTGCTAACGTCGAAATTGTGGCGAGCACAAACTTCTTTTATTGTAGCTTCGTCGCCTACCAATGTACCTTCAACTATGCCTTCCTGAATTGCATTGTAAACTGCTTCGATTGTGTGGTCGTCGTTTGCGTATGCAGCAACCAATCTCTTCTTTTCCCTTGTCTTGAGGACGGTTAGAACGTCATCTAATTTTTTAATATCCATAGGTTAAATTTTATTAATCCGTTAATTTAAAAGTGCGACTAAATTAGTATTTTTTTTGTGAAACAAATAGTCGGTTAGAAAAATTTTTTCAATAGAAAAGTTTTGTGTGGTGTTGATAAAAAATATAAAATTAACATTCATAATGAGTTTGCGATGTTTTGCGAGTGTTAAAAGTGTTTAAGAACATTGTTTTTGGGGGGCTAAAAGGCTAACAGGCTAGCAGCCATTTCCCAAAAAGTGTTAGGCATTAATGTCGTCTCTCAGCTAGCCTGTTCACTTATTTTAATAGGTAAAAAACAAAAGCAATTAACAAATAGTTGTGAATAAGTATAATAATAAGTATGTGGTTTGAAAAAGTTTTATGCTATATGGAAATTTGTTGCTAAATTGCAGGTTTAAATTAAATTAGGTATGAAAGTGTGCTATAGTAAAATGAGCGGATGCGCTATGTTGTTGATTGTGTGTCTGTTCGTGTCTCATAACATATTAGGATCGGAAGTTCTGTCCAAAGACAGGAATATGCTTTTTGTAGAAGAAAAAGGGCAGAATGCAAATCCTGAATATCTGAAATTTTCGTGGAAAGGAAATCAGTTGTTTGCCTATTTTTGTACCGATAAGGTGACTTTTGTAACGCAGGAAGTCCATTATGTTGACAATGAGGCTTCGCTTGAAGCTCGCAGAAAGGGAAACGTTAATGAGGCTTTGAAGCTTTCTGCAGTTACCTATTCGTATCATTTCGATATGCGTTTCCTCAACTCAAGTCCAGATGTGAAAGTAATTGGTGTTGATGAGCAGGAAACAAAGTTTGATTATTATTTGGCTCATTGTCCCGATGGTATTCTTAGTGCAATGTCGTATTCTAAAATCCTTTATTCCAACATATATCCTAATGTTGACCTTGAATTTTATTATGATGGAAGCAAACTGAAATACAATTTCATTGTGCGCAGAGGTGGCAATGTCGAGGATATTAAAATTGCATGGGAAGGAGTTGAGAACCTTGAACTGTCGGATGCTGGCATAACATTTAGTGGTGGTGAATTCGATTTTGTTGATATGCCTCCTGTGTCGCAGTGTGGAAATGAAACGTTAGAAACAGAATATTCACTCAAAGGGAATGTCGTCGGTTTTTCTGTTGGCAATTATGATGCAAGTTCAACTCTGACTATTGACCCTGGAATTACATGGACTAGCCATCTTGAGTACAATGGTTATGGAACATGGGGCGATATTGTGCATAATTCAAATGGCAACTTATTCTATTATGCCGATTGGGAATGGAGTCCAACGGCAACAGATGTTGCGAATTATCTTAATTCTGCATCTTCTAATAATCACTATGGAACGGCAGGTGGACACGATATAATAATATCAAAATTCAAGTTGTCTGGCGATTTAGTATGGGTTTGCCAGTATGGTGGTGATGGCGCAGACGACATTGATGGAGCTGTTATGTACGATGAAGTCAACGAAAGACTATATGTTGCAGGTAGTACTGGCTCTTCTGGATTTCCTTTGCAGACACGTAGTGGAGCTTACAATTTGAGTTGGTCTAATGCTACAAGTGGTACTTATACGTTTACAACGGGTGGAACACGCGGTTTCCTGTTAATGTTTAACTCTAGCAATGTGCGTCAGTGGGCAACGCTTCTCGACCGAGGCATAAACCTTGAAACATACGATATGGCAGTTAACTCCAGTGGTTCTGTATACCTTATTGGCAAAATGGGGTCTGTTAGCTATCGCGATTATGCACGATATGGTAGTCAGTTGGCTCAAATTCCGTACGGTTCTGGATATCAGGGTAATTTTGTGTATGGGAGTTCCGAATCGCAAACATATTCTTATTCTTATATAATTGAATTCTCATCTTCTGGTGCTATGCTGTGGTCAACATACCTGCCTGTTCAGACTTTGGCAACGGGAACGTATGATTCTAATACAAGCGGTAGGGTTTGCGATATAGAAATTGATGCCGACGGGTCGCTGTATATTGTAGGCGATGAATTGTGGACCAGTAGCAACTACAGGTTCTCTACCGCACTGATTACAGCAACATATACCAATAGGGGGCAGGACGATATGTTCTACATGAAGTTCAATTCGAGTAATCAGCCGGTTCCTGCATGGGGTGGCTACATTGGTGGTGCTGGCTTCGACAAGATAAATGTTGGTGCTGCAAATGGCGATATTGAACTTGACTCGCAAAAACGTCTGTATGTGACAGGTCATACATATAGTGCTGATTTTCCACACGTAAGTCCGCCAGATGTCTGTGGTTATTACAGGGGAACAATAAACGGCTCTGTGAGTAGCAATGTCTCGGGAACTCAGAATGGATATATGTTCCGAATAAGCACAAACGCCAATGGGACAAGTAGTGTGGATTATTCCACATATTTTGGCGGTAATGGTTACACCGCTATGAAGCGAATATATAAGGATCCATCGGACAACCTGTGGCTTTGTGGTGAGGCTAATGCAACGGCAATGACAGCTATACCTGTGGACGGGTATTATAATAATGGCTATTCCGGTTCAAGTACCAATACCTTTTTTGCCCAGCTTTCGCAGTACAACGAGTTGATTTGGTTGAGTTACTATGCAAGCACTTATTATGGCGGTTTTGAAACTTATAGTCCGAGCGACAACCAGATTTATCTGTATTATGCAGGTCAAAGCCAGAATCATACCAATATAGGTGCTGGATATCAGTATTCCACTAGCAGTACTTGTACAAGGGCAATGGTGATAGAAAATACAGTGGTAAATGGTGTTTTGAATATGGTTTCTGCTGCAGGTACTAGTATTTGTAGGGGAGAGAGCACAACCATAAATGCAGGGGCAGGATTCGCTTCGTATTCATGGTCAACTGGAGCTCATACGCAAAGTATTTCAGTTTCTCCAACATCAACTACTACATATAGGGTTACTGCTACCACTGCAAGCGGTTGCGAGGTGACCGCAAGTATTGATATATCTGTCAACGTATGCTGTGAAGAACTTGCCCAGCCTACGCTTACCGTTACAAATCAAACCGACCGTTCCGTTACAGTTTCATGGAATTCTGTACCTCATGCAAGTTCCTATACTTTGTATTATGGAGTGAACGATCCGAACGGCAGCACCAATGTGTGGACAATAGAAAACATTACATCAACGTCATATACTGTACCAGAACTAACTAATGGTCAATCCTATAATTTTGCGGTGATGCCAGTGGGTACAGGGTCTTATTGTATTGAAAATGATTTGTCTCCAACTAGAGTTGGAACGCCAGTATGTAACGAATAAAAAAATGTAGGAAAAGAATGATTGATATAAACAAAATATTGAAAATTTTTATCGTAGTTTTGGTTGGACTGCTGACTGCAGGAATGGCTTTCGGGCAGAGTACTCTTACTGTTTGTGATAATGGCAATCAAAATTCTTATGTGCCAATTCATGTTACAAATAGGGATTATTACTTAAAGTCAGAGTTCATTATTCCTGCATCAGACTTAAGTTCAATGACTGGTACAATTACAAAGATGGAATTTTATTCAACTACAACAAGTTATTCTTTGGGGTCATATAAGGTTTTCTTAAAGGTAGTTGATAATACGACAATAAGTGAATATTCAGGCACAGAGGACGCTACAATTGTATATGATGGACCTTTGAGCATTAGTAGTTATAAGGTCGCTGTAAATTTTGCTACAAATTTTGAATACAATGGTGGCAATTTGTTGGTAGGTATTTATACGTCTACTCCGGGTAGTGAAATTACTTCTTTTTCTGGTATGTGGTATGGAAAAGAGGTGTCAGATGCATCGGTTCAGGGACATCATGCTTCAAACATGTCGTTGGTTCCCGCTACACAACGGAGCTTTATTCCCAAGATAACTTTCACATATACGCCGTGTGTACAGCCGGCAGGCACATTCTCATTGCCAACAGGTTTGTGTAATGTTATGGTTGCCGACATTGGCACTACGGTTAATCTCTCTGGAAATTTTACAAGCAGCTTGCCCAGTGGTGGAACTTTTACATATCAATCGTACGATACTGATGTGGCTACTGTTAATAGCAGTGGTGTGGTTACTTTTGTGGGCGAAGGTGCAACAACAATACATATCAAATGGTCTCATAGCGACTATTGTTCTGTGACGCTGAACTATCCGGTTGTTGTTTCGGACGGGTGCGCAAGGATAGGAATGGGAAGTGCATATACTGAAAATAATGAAGGAACTCACGGTGGCGTATATACATATTCTAATTCATACGCATATACCCAGCAACTATATACTGCTGCTGAGTTGAGGGCTGCTGGTGTCGTGGCTGGAGTTTTGAATTATATAACTTTGCACTATAAGGAAGAGGTATCGAAGAGTTATACGTTTGAAATTTATCTGGGGCAGACTTCAGCCACATCGGTTCCAACGACTTGGGTTACAGATGCAAATCTACGAATTGTTTATAATGGCACATATACTTTCACACCTGATAACAATGGATGGAACAGCATAGATATAAGCAGTGCCAATTGGCAATGGGATGGAACCAGCAATTTGCTTATTGCATTCCGCAGAACAAGTACAAGTGATGGCTGCTGCTCCGATTTTTACTATACGAATAGTCCAAATATGATGGCTTATCAAAGCAGTCTTACAAATCAAATCACATTGAATTCATATAATGTATCTACATATACGGGCAGCGTCGTTAATAGTGGAGTGGAGAGACCAGAAATAAAATTCTGCTTTGGAGAACTTTCCGTACCAACCTTCCCAATGACTTGTGGCAGCACATATACAGGAGCAACTGCACGGACAAACACTATTGTATGCGTTTCTGGCACATTCACTGGAAACGGTGGCGAAGTCTTTTATAGGTTTATTCCATTATCGACAGGAGAACATACCTTTACAGTTGCTGTAACATCGGGAGTTCCTGCTGTTGTTGTAATTTCTACCGACTGTGCAGCATCTAATATTTTGGCAAGCACTGCTGCATTTGCAGATTCACAGGAAGTGGTTTTGTCGGCCAATTTGGAAGCAGGAACAGAATACTACGTGATTTTGGATTCATTTGTAATATCTACAACTTCGGCATATACAATAAGTGTCAGTTGTCCGGACAATGCTGTAAGTGTAATGGAGTGCGATGATTTTAGTACCACTGCTGTTGGAAGTCTGCCTTCTGGATGGACTTACACTACTGAAGTTTTTAATCCCAATAATTTTTCAAATTTTAGTTCAACACCAGCATCTGTCTTTATGATTGAGGCACAGCATCCGTATATGATGACGGGGAATATTTCCACATATTCTACTTATCAGTCGTGTGCGGCTATAGGTTCAAATTGTTTATGTATTGAATATGCGCCTGCATATAGGTCCTATTGTCAGAATGTATATTTGTATCCACCAGCTATGCATTTGTACCCGGCAATATATTCCTATTCAGTGCTTTATTCTTCAGAAGGAGATATGTCTTTCAATTATTTTATATCAGACATAACTGTAGCGGCTAGTGTTTGTAATCTGTACTTTGGAACTACTGCGGATTATACACAAATGACACCGATGTCGAATATGGTATGGCAATGTACACGTTCTGGGTGGGAATCTAATATATTCGACCATCCTACGGCTGGATGTAATTCTTTTATAAGAGTGAATGGAACTTTCGAGGTGTTAACAGAAGGAGACTATTATGTGTGCCTAAAAACACATGCGAATTGCCCAACATCATACGATAATACCTACCCAGCATGGATGACGCTTGATAATTTCTGTATAGAGCCATTGACACCAATAATCACTTGCACTCATCTTGATCCGCCAACGCTTAATGTTGTTCAGGAAACAGACCGTTCGGTAAGAGTTTCGTGGAATTCTGTTCCCAATGCAAGTTCCTATATATTATATTATGGTGTAAACGACCCGAACAGCAGCACAAGTAATGTGTGGAGTGTGCCAAATGCAACTTCACCAATAACAATACCGGAACTAACTAACGGACAGCCGTACAATTTTGCTATAATGCCAGTTGGATCGGACCCGTATTGTCCGGAAAATCCACTATCAACAACACAACAAGGAACACCTAATTGTAACGAATAATGAAGAACGAAAGGAGTAATACAATGAAAAACATTACATATATGAATATAAATAGCAATAATTCGAGGATTCGAGGATTTGATGATTTGATGATTAGATTATTTGAATATTCGAGGATTAAAAGGATTGTCCATTATCCATTATCCATTGTCCATTATTCATTGTTAATCCTTCTTTTCCTGCTTCCATTGGGAAAGGCGTGGGGACAGACGTTGGCGGAATATACGGTAACGACGGGAACGCAGACATACTCGTCTATTGCTAGTTCTAGCAATCTGTTGTCATCTGTTACTGGAGATGCTGGCTACCAAACAATCAGTTTGCCTTTCGATTTTCCATTTGGAGAAACGAGTTTTTTGGCAGGAACTAATGTTACTGTTCGTGCTGATGGGTATCTCTATTTCGGAACATACGCTCCAGGACACACATGCAATGCCGCTTGGACGACTACTTCATATCAGGTTATTGCTCCGTTCTTGAATTACGACGGTAAAATAACAGCCAATGGGGCAACATCTGGCGCCTATAGCACTACGCAAACCATTGGAGGAGTCCAGACCCTTGTTATAGAGTTCAAAGGTCTCCAATGCTATTATAGTGATTATGGAAATTATAATTTTCAAGTCCGACTTCATGCAAATGGTAATATTTCTACGGTTTATGGTAGTAGCACCTTAACTACAAACAGTAATGCAAAGCACAACTTTTTCCTTGTCAATGGAACAGATAAAGTTTGTTTGGTCGGTTCGTATGCTTCGCCAACGCCAGGAGCTCCTTCGACATTGCCTAATTTCACAACCGGACCTTCTTCTGGAACGGTCATAACTTATGTTCGTTCAGGCGGAAATGATTGTGAAGATTTTGAAAATGTTTCTGGAGCCTCAACGGGATATAGTGCAGCAGGGTCTCTGCCCTCTGGTTGGGATTGGATTTATAATGGAGTTGTCAATTCATCAAGTGCGTATGCCGCACATGTGCATAATGGCGCTTCATATTCTGGTACTGGTACTGGTACTTATGCATTAAGTGGTTATTATTTGGGCTTTTATGCAACAGGAAATAATGGAATAAGTTATGCTATTATGCCTGCCTCTGCTGCAAACGAGGCAGCAAATCATATTTCATTCAAGTATAATTTTGAGAGTGCTGGCTATGGTAAGCTGACTTATGGCGTTATAAGTGGTATCGATGATGACACGTATCAAGTATTAGGAACAATTTCTAATCCTGGTACTAATCCTGGTCATATTGATATAGACCTTGCCACAGCAGCGACCTCGGGTAAACGTATTGCTTTTTGTTGGGAGTGCTTGAATGCTAGTTGGTACACCTGTGGTATTGATGACCTTTGTGTAACAACAGCATCTGTCACTCCTGCATATACTGTTACTGCTGTCGCAGAAACAGGGATAGCCTCGGCATACGTTGCGGCTGGCACTAGCTTCTCGGGTACTGCAACGAGTGTCACAGTGAACGCTGGTGGCAGTGCAACATTCAAGGCTACAGTGAGTGACGGATATACTTTTGATGGATGGTATAATGGCTCGACACGAGTATCAACAAACTTGCAATACACGGTAAATAATATCAATTCAAACTTGACTTTAATCGCCAAGGCAAATCTTGTTAACTATGCAATCACTTCTTCTGTTGCCTCTACCTGTGGTATGAACCAGTCGTTTACAATTTCTGTGTCTCCGTCAGCATCTTCGTATCAATGGCAGTTTAAGCAACCGTCTGATGTCACGTGGACTACTTGCAATGCTTCTGGAAGTGGAGCGGCACCTTGTCACAATGGATATACTGACGGAACATCGCAAACAATAACTATAAATAGTTTTGCTGACAATGTAGATGTACAGTGGCGTTGCAGAGTAAACGGTTCAACATATACAGATCCTGTAACAATACATTATCATAGTTTGCCAACAATTACGTTCCCAGTATCTTCGCCTTATTCCTCTTGTGGAAGTGTTGATATAGCACCTACGATTGGAAATACTAACTGTGGAAATGTGTCGTGGGTGTGGAGCGGAGATGGCTCAGGTTCTGGCACTGGCACATCTGTTAATACTTATAATGTGTCAACATCAGGTACCTATACTTTTACAGTAAACGATAGCTATCTTCAGCAATACGACCTGATTGTGCAAAACGGTGTGCCGGCAATTGTGGTTGTCGCTCCAACTGTAAGTGCTACAGGTAAGGCTGTTCCTATAGGTACTGGCGGCATAGGCTCAAATACCTCAGCAGGTAATATAGCATACAATGCTGCTACTAACCTTCAAAGAGCAATAGTTGTAAATGGCGGTGAAAGATATAATTCGGGCAGCCGAGAGGGATATGTTATTCCAATCCAAAGTTGTTCGGCTACGGCAAGCATAGATGTAACGATTGACGTTCCGCCAACATTAACGCATATATCTGGTAGTACATCGCAGGATGCATGTGTTGATAATGCGATTGAAAATATAGTTTATCATTATACCCCAGCAGATGCAAATGTTTCTGTTTCGGGGTTACCATCAGGTGTAAATTACACGGCTAATAGTGGAGTGTTAACAATTAGTGGTTCGCCAACAGTATCTGCAACATATAGTTATTCAGTAACAGTAAGTAGCGGTTCGTGTCCATCGTTAACACCACTTACAGGAACGATAAAGGTGGCAAACAAACCAAACGTTTCTGTCAATAGTCCACAGGTGTGCAAAGGTTCATCTGTGACATTGCAGGCCAGTGGTGCAACAAGTTACACATGGACTCCTACGACATATCTTTCTTCTGGTACAGGCAGCAGTGTAAGTTTCTCGTCTGCAAGTTCTAGTGTTGTCGCAGGAAACTCATATACAGTTACTGTGACGGGAACATCTGGCAACTGCCAAAATTCAGCAGTGGCAACGGTGACAGTAAATGCTCTGCCAAACGTTACGGTCAACAGCCCGAAAGTATGCAAGGGTACTGCGGCATCACTTACGGCCAGCGGTGCGACAACCTACACATGGGCACCTTCGACTAACTTGTCGGCTACCACAGGCGCAAGTGTAAGCTATTCGTCGTCGGTCAATGCAGGAACATACACAGTAACAGTTACGGGAACTACAAACAACTGTACAGGCGCGGCTACCGCTACCGTTAGGGTCGAGGACAAGGTAACGCCGACGTTCACCGCACCAGGACCTTACTGCGTGGGAGCGACACCGGCATCCCTTCCGTCATGTACGACAGTTGACCCTGTCAGTGGCAGTGTAATAACTGGTAGCTGGAATCCGAGCACGATAAGCACATCAAGTTCCGGCACAAATACATATAACTTCAATGTCACAAGCGGTCAGTGTGCAAACAACGGTAGTGTAGTCGTTAGGGTCAATGACAAGGTAACACCGACGTTCACCGCGCCAGGACCATACTGCGTAGGAGCGACGCCGGCATCACTTCCGTCATGTACGACTGTTGACCCTGTAAGTGGCAGTGTAATAACTGGTAGCTGGAATCCGAGCACGATAAGCACGTCAAGTTCAGGTACAAATACATATAATTTCAATGTCACAAGCGGTCAGTGTGCAAACAACGGCAGTGTAGTCGTTACTGTCAATGACAAGGTAACACCGACGTTCACCGCACCAGGACCATACTGCGTAGGAGCGACACCGGCATTCCTTCCGTCATGTACGACTGTTGACCCTGTCAGTGGCAGTGTAATAACTGGTAGTTGGAATCCGAGCACGATAAGCACGTCAAGTTCCGGCACGAATACATATAATTTCAATGTCACAAGCGGACAATGTGCAAACAACGGCAGTGTAGTCGTTACGGTCAATGACAAGGTAACACCGACGTTCACCGCACCAGGGCCTTACTGCGTAGGAGCGACACCGGCATCCCTTCCGTCATGTACGACTGTTGACCCTGTCAGTGGCAGTGTAATAACTGGTAGTTGGAATCCGAGCACGATAAGCACGTCAAGTTCAGGTACAAATACATATAGCTTCAACGTCACAAGCGGACAATGTGCAAACAACGGCAGTGTAGTCGTTAGGGTCAATGACAAGGTAACACCGACGTTCACCGCGCCAGGACCTTACTGCGTGGGAGCGACACCAGCATCCCTTCCGTCATGTACGACTGTTGACCCTGTCAGTGGCAGTGTAATCACTGGTAGTTGGAATCCGAGCACGATAAGCACGTCAAGTTCTGGCACAAATACATATAACTTCAATGTAACAAGCGGTCAGTGTGCAAACAACAGCAGTGTAGTTGTGACGGTCAATGACAAGGTAACACCTACGTTCACCGCGCCAGGACCTTACTGCGTGGGAGCGACACCGGCATCCCTTCCGACAAGCACTGCGATTGACCCAATTACGGGAAATGCTATAACAGGACACTGGAATCCGTCGTCAATCAATACTACTACAGCAAGTTCATCGGGAACTCCATATTCTTTTGTTGTGGATGGCGGTCAATGTGCTGACAACGGTAGTGTGTCGGTAGTTGTCAATCCTCTTCCAACTCCATCCATCTCTGGCGAGACATCTCCTTGCAGCGGTGAAAGCACAACTCTTGACGCTGGTTCGGGATATGCTTCGTATTTGTGGTATGATGGAACAACAGAACAGACAATTTCGCCAACTCCATCGGCACCAACAGACTATAGCGTAACAGTTTACGATGGCAATACTTGTTCGGCATCTACCAGTGTGACAGTCACTCCAATCAACTGCTGCGACATTTCTGTTTCAGACATTGCATATACCGACCCGACCTGTTATGGTGGCAACAATGGAACTGCAACAGTTACTGTTGATGGCGGAACAGCACCATTTACATACTTGTGGAGCGATGGAGAAACAACAACTTCAAATGTTCGTGATGACTTGCTCGCAGGAGCCTACTCAGTTACAGTGCGTGACGCTAACGGATGTGAAAGTGGCCATGAAACTACAAACGAATGTTTCCGCATTACTGATATTCTTTACAATTCATGCGACTTTACAGCTGAAGGTTTCAATGAAATGGTCACATTGCTAATAGGACCAAACGACCTTGATGCTGGCGCAATGGAAATAAACTGGTCAACATCGGAGTTGTCGTTTACTGGATTTTGTGAAAATGCATCAATTGTATCTGGTATAAATGCATCAATAACAGGAGGTGGCAGGGTGATAGCACCCACAGGTGGAATTTTGCCGGCAAATTCGGAAGTGCTGATTGTGACCTCTACGCGTTTTGATTATACTCACTTCGACTTTTCTGGACTAGACCACGATGTTTACATTCTTTTCCAGTGCAATACCACAATCGAAACTGGTCATTTCGGAAATAGTACTAATACAACAAGAAATTTCAGTATATCGTTCGGTTCTTCATCGTGTAGCGATGCTGTTTCATATAGACCGCCTACAACAGAAGAAGGTAACGCTGTTCATTACAATGCCGACGGAACTGTAGACTACTATAATAATGGCTGTCAAGCTCCTGTGTTCTACAACGAAATAGTTTTGAATGATCCAGAAGAAATAACATTGTCATACTCATCGATTTCTGGTTATCAGAATGTCGATTTGGGTGGAATTTCGCCAGTGACAAATTGTACAGGAACAGCAACATATTCATCAACAGACTTGCCCGATGGCCTTGCACTTGATCCATCGACTGGTGTAATAACAGGAACCCCGGAACATCAAGAAGACGGAAGTTTTTCGGTAACAATGACTTGTGACGGATGTGAGGCGCATTACACGGTTGACTATCATTTTGATGAGGAACCCGATTATCAGGGATGTGTTATTGAGGAAGATTTTTCGGAAATAACAACTGGTGGAAATACGGCTACTTCTGGAACTAATGGTCCTTTAGGTACAGAATTGACACCGAATTTTATATCTGATTTCCCAACAACCAGCAGGGCATACGCCGCAGGTGGAGTTGTAAAACTTGGAAGTAGTTCAAATTCAGGATTTATACAGACTGCACCCTTGAACTTGAGCGTTCCTTTCTATGTGGAATTCGATGTAAAAGGCTGGACTAGTGTTGAGGGAAATATTATTGTAACAGTAAGTGGTGGAGAAACGCAGACCGTTTCATATACAGCTACAATAGGTAGTGATTTTGAAACAAAGCGTATTAACTTTAATGCTGCGACATCAACATCGACAGTTAAGATTGAGACCTCGACAAAAAGAGCATTCATCGACAATGTTAAAGTTTGTTATCCAGACCCATGCTCAGTAGAAGCACGTCAGGTAGCAGGTTTATGCGAAGGAAAGATAGTCATAGAGGCTGAAGGTTCTGGAGGTATGGGCGATTTTTCGTATGCTTGGGATCATGGAGCAGGAAATGATTATCAGTATGCTGGTGCAATATCGGGAACTACATACACGGTAACTGCTAGCGATGAATTTGGCTGTATGGCAACCGCTACGGTAACGCCTGTGCAAACTGGAAAACCGATTGTAACTCCGAATTACAGTCCAATAACCTGCCATGAAGGAGCAACCGACATTGTCCTTGATGTAACTGGTGGTGCTGGAGAACCTTACACATACCATTGGGGTGAAAGTACAAGCACAACAAATACAGTAGAGGATGTTTCCGCTGGAACTTATCACGTCACTGTTAGCGATGCAAACTGCTCATCCGAATCAACAATTTCGGTAACAGAACCCGATGCAATAACCTTTGATGTAACGACTGCACCGCAAGTCTGCAATACTCCGGGTTCGGCAACGGTTTCCAACGAACAAGGAGGCAACGGAACTTATTCGTATGAGTGGTCAAATTCATCTACTGATGCATCCGTAGAACTTACATCAGGAAACTACAGCGTAACCGTCAGAGATGGCAATGACTGCTCGGCGTCAGCTGCAGTTACAGTCGGAAGTAGTTCCACAAGTGTATCATTCAGTGCTACACCTTCAAATCCAACATGTAGTTATCAGACAGGAAGCATAGTCGTCAATAATTTTGTCGGGGCATCTCCATACACCGTAGCATGGGATGGCGGTTCTGTTGATAATATTACAGGGAGTTATACAATAACCAATCTTGGCACAGGCAACTATGCGGTTACTGTTACCGATGCTGATGGTTGCGGATATACACATACAGGGCTTTCAATTGAAATTCCCGACGCATTGACCTTGAACATATCGACCACCGATGCTATCTGCAACAACAGAAGCATGACCCTTACCGCAACAGCCGGCTTCAGCACATACGCATGGGGTCATGGTTCGGCGACCGAAGGCACGCAGGGTACAGGCGCCAACGCTAACACCTATACTGTGACCATAACAAATGGCGGTACATATAGCGTAATGGCAACAGCCGCCAACGGATGTTCGGTAGACGCAACGCTGGCTGTTACGGTAAATCCAACCCCAGAGGCAGGTGCATCAATAGTTGGCGACGATGAAGTCTGCATAGGTGAAGATGCCGAACTGACGGCCACTCCTGTGGGAAGCGGTTATACTTATCACTGGTCAACAGGTGAGGAAACGGCAACCATTTCAATTCACCCGACAGCACAAATGACATACACGGTAACGGTTTTCCAGGGCGATTGCTCCGATGAGGAATCAATTACGGTTGGTACGTGCAACTGCGGACTTACAGCAAATGCAGAGCAGATTGCTGGATTCTGCGAAGACAAGATAATTATCAGAGCAACCGGAAGCGATGGTTCTGGCGACTATTCATACCTCTGGAATAATAATAGCACAGGAGACGAGATAGTCAATGCAGAAAACAATACCACATACAGTGTTACAATAACCGACAACAGTACGAACTGTACTGCTTCGGCAAGCGTAACCACTTCACAGACAGGTTATCCGTCAATATCGTATGAATATTCGCCAATTGCATGTAATGGTGGTACAACCGACATTGAACTTACGGTAACTGGCGGAGCTGGTACGCCTTACACGTACCATTGGGGAGAAAGTACAAGCACAACAAATACAATCGAGGATGTGACGGCAGGAACATATACTGTAACGGTTAGCGATGAACATTCATGCGCAACATCAACTTCTATTCAGGTAACACAACCTGATGCAATAACCTTTGATGTTGCGACCACACCGCAAATCTGTACTACACCTGGTTCTGCAACGGTTGAAATTGCCAATAGCGGAGACTATTCTTATATATGGCGCAACTCAGCAAACGAAGTTGTAGGCACTAACTCCAATGTGCTTTCTGATGTGAATGCTGGAACTTACAGCGTTACAATAACGTCTACGGCTACTGGCTGTACGGCAACAGGAACGGGAACCATCGGCAGCAGCTCGACAACAGTATCGTTCAGCGCATCAGCGTCAAGTCCGACATGCAGCTACGAGACAGGAAGCATATCAGTAACCAATATCCAAGGCACAGCACCTTATACAATTGCTTGGAACGGCGGTTCAGCCGACAACATTGCTGAAGACCATTACACGATAGCAGGTCTTGGTACTGACGACTACACGGTCATCGTCACCGATGCGGACGGATGCGGATCAAGTCAGGCCGGACTTGCGATAGACGTACCTGCAGAGATAAGCTTCACATTGACATCCACCGCCCAGGTCTGCACGACCCCTGGAACATTGACAGTGGAGATCGCCAACAGCGACGACTACACGTATGCATGGCACAACTCCTCTGACGAGACAGTAGGCGACGGCACCAACGTACTTACAGCCAGTGCAGGCACCTACAGCGTAATAGTCACCGCGCCTAACGGCTGTACGGCAGAATCAGGAGCAACCATCGGCAGCAGCTCGACAACAGTATCGTTCAGCGCATCAGCGTCAAGTCCGACATGCAGCTACGAGACAGGAAGCATATCAGTAACCAATATCCAAGGCACAGCACCTTATACAATTGCATGGAACAGCGGTTCAGCCGACAACATTGCCGATGACCATTATACAATAGCTGGTCTTGGTACTGACGACTACACGGTTATCGTCACCGATGCGGACGGATGCGGATCAAGTCAGGCCGGACTTGCGATAGACGTACCTGCAGAGATAAGCTTCACATTGACATCGACCGCCCAGGTCTGCTCGACCCCGGGTACGTTGACAGTGGAGATATCCAACAGCGACGACTACACGTATGCATGGCACAACTCCTCTGACGAGACAGTAGGCGACGGCACAAGCGTACTTACCGCCAATGCAGGCACCTACAGCGTAATAGTGACCGCACCTAACGGCTGTACGGCAGAGTCCGGCGCAACCATCGGCAGCAGCTCGACAACAGTATCGTTCAGCGCATCAGCGTCAAGTCCGACATGCAGCTACGAGACAGGAAGCATATCAGTAACCAATATCCAAGGCACAGCACCTTATACAATTGCTTGGAACGGCGGTTCAGCCGACAACATTGCTGAAGACCATTACACGATAGCAGGTCTTGGTACTGACGACTACACGGTCATCGTCACCGATGCGGACGGATGCGGATCAAGTCAGGCCGGACTTGCGATAGACGTACCTGCAGAGATAAGCTTCACATTGACATCCACCGCCCAGGTCTGCACGACCCCTGGAACATTGACAGTGGAGATCGCCAACAGCGACGACTACACGTATGCATGGCACAACTCCTCTGACGAGACAGTAGGCGACGGCACCAACGTACTTACAGCCAGTGCAGGCACCTACAGCGTAATAGTCACCGCGCCTAACGGCTGTACGGCAGAATCAGGAGCAACCATCGGCAGCAGCTCGACAACAGTATCGTTCAGCGCATCAGCGTCAAGTCCGACATGCAGCTACGAGACAGGAAGCATATCAGTAACCAATATCCAAGGCACAGCACCTTATACAATTGCATGGAACAGCGGTTCAGCCGACAACATTGCCGATGACCATTATACAATAGCTGGTCTTGGTACTGACGACTACACGGTTATCGTCACCGATGCGGACGGATGCGGATCAAGTCAGGCCGGACTTGCGATAGACGTACCTGCAGAGATAAGCTTCACATTGACATCGACCGCCCAGGTCTGCTCGACCCCGGGTACGTTGACAGTGGAGATATCCAACAGCGACGACTACACGTATGCATGGCACAACTCCTCTGACGAGGCGGTAGGCGACGGCACAAGCGTACTTACCGCCAATGCAGGCACCTACAGCGTAATAGTGACCGCACCTAACGGCTGTACGGCAGAGTCCGGCGCAACCATCGGTAGCAGTTCTACAACTGTATCGTTCAGCGCATCGGAATCAAGTCCGACATGCAGCTACGAGACTGGCAGCATAGCAGTAACCAATATACAAGGAACAGCACCTTATACAATTGCATGGAACAGCGGTTCTGCCGACAACATTGCTGAAGACCATTACACAATAACAGGTCTTGGTACGGACGACTACACGGTCATCGTCACCGATTCAGACGGCTGCGGATCAAGTCAGGCCGGACTTGAGATAGAAGTACCAGCAGAGATAAGCTTCACATTGGCATCCAGCGCCCAGGTCTGCACGACCCCTGGAACATTGACGGTGGAGATATCCAACAGCGACGACTACACGTATGCATGGCACAACTCCTCCGACGAGACGGTAGGCGACGGCACCAGCGTACTTACCGCCAATGCAGGCACCTACAGCGTAATAGTCACCGCACCTAACGGCTGTACTGCAGAGTCCGGCGCAACCATCGGCAGCAGTTCTACAACTGTATCGTTCAGCGCATCGGAATCAAGTCCGACATGCAGCTACGAGACAGGCAGCATAGCAGTAACCAATATTCAGGGTACAGCACCTTATACAATTGCATGGAACGGCGGTTCAGCCGACAACATTACTGATGACCATTACACAATAGCAGGTCTTGGTTCGGACGACTACACGGTTATCGTCACCGATGCAGACGGCTGCGGATCAACAGAAGCTGGACTTGTGATAGAGATTCCAATAGAAATAACTTATTCTGTTTCGACTGTAGAGCAGGTTTGTTCAACACCGGGTTCAATTACGCTTGAAAACGTGTCGGGTGGAGCAGGAGGTTATTCTTACCAGTGGAGTAATTCGGCAAACGAAGCTGTTGGCAATGGTACAAATGTTCTTTCTGGCGTAAATGCTGGCGTATATAATGTAACTGTTATCGATGCAAATGGCTGTGAGAAAACAGATGCGATAACATTGGGCGGAACGGGCGGAACAGTATCCTTCTCGCTTGCTGCCCAAGAACTTTTGTGCAATGGCGATGGTTCTGGTAGTATCGATGTAGAAAACATAACTGGTCGTTCTCCATATTCTATAGCATGGACTTCTACGGTGGCAAATGGAAGTGAAAATGCTGTCGTGTCATCTTCGTACGAAATTTCCGATTTGCCGGCAGGAAACTATACGATTATAGTTACAGATGCAGATGAATGTTCAAGCACTTTGACAACGATAGTTGAAGAACCTGCTTTGCTTAGGGCTACAGCAGAATTGACCGCTCCAATCATGTGTCACGGAGATAAATTTGGTGTTACCGTAATTGTAAATGGCGGAACTCTTGCCGATGGACATGAATACTCTTATTCGTGGAGCAATCACGCAAATACGCAGTCACAAAATGGTTTGGAAGAATATATACCATATATAGTGACTGTTACAGATGATAACAACTGTAATGCAACGTCATCTGTAGATGTTGTAGAGCCATCTGCTGTTCAGATATTGATTTCTGCGGATGAAATATTGTGTCACGGACAGACTACGACAATAACCGTTTCTGGCTTAGGTGGCACAGGTACGTATACAGGAACAGGCGAATATGAAAATATTTCAGCAAGCACCACGCTATACTCATATACGATTTATGATGAGAACAATTGCTCTGCTAGTGGTGATATTCTTGTGGAAGAACCAGAAGCCTTGTCTGTCATTTTTGACAATATTGTAGCTCATACTTGCGAAACTCTTGGTAGCGTTGACATGTCAATATCTGGTGGAATAGGTCTTATCTCGTATTCATGGGATGCTGGCAGTGTCAATACTTACACTTCTGCAACGACAATAAGCCTGACATCGGGTCCTCATAACGTTTCGGTTACTGATGGAAATGGCTGTGGATATTCACAAACTGTGGACATTCCGAATGGTAGCAGTATGACAGTGGATGTAACCTCTAATAATAGAGTTATATGTAATGGTACACCTACTGGTAGTTTCGAAGTAAGTTTCACCAACGGAACATCGCCTTACACAATAATGTGGACAAATGGATCATTGACAGAAACAGCAGCATCGCACGTATTTTCGCGCTTGGCAGCTGGTGTATATGGTGTTACGGTTGTAGATGCTAATGGTTGCTCCGACAACACTTCTGTTCGTATTGAAGAACCGCAACCTCTTGAGGCATCTGCTATAGTGGCTTCGACCATAAATTGCCACAACGACGCCTTTGATATTTATGCATCGGCAACTGGCGGAAACGGTGGATATTCGTATATGTGGGACGGCAGTGTGGCAGGACAGTCGCGTATTGGACTTACGGTATATACAACATATACTGTTGAAGTATCCGATGCTCAGGGGTGTATTGCTACGGCCAGTGTTACGCCTATTAATCCTCAGCAGGTTGAAATTACTGGCATTGAGTGTAATCCAATCCAATGTCACGATGGAACAACGATTGTCAATGCAAACGCAATGGGTGGAACAGGAGTACTCACATATACGTGGAGTACAGAGAATGTTCCTGGTGTAAATTCGCAACAGATAACTGCACCGGCTGGAACATATACTCTTGTTGTAAGTGATGGAAATGGTTGTTCTGCAACTACTACTCATGTAATTCAGAATCCAGATGAAATATCAGTACAGCTTACAGGAACGACCAATCAGTATTGTACAACTTTGGGTGAAGCAAGGCTTAGTGTTACTGGTGGAACAGGAACATTGACGTATTCTTGGGATGGCATTACAAATAATTCAGTGGTTGGAAATACTGTTGTATCTCTGCTAGCTGCTGGCTCATATACGCTGACGGTTACTGATGTCAATGGTTGTTCGGCTACGCAGGATGTTAGGATAAACGCTGCAGCTGATATGAGTGTCGAGGTAGAGCAACCAGTATCGGTACTTTGTTTTAACGATAGAAATGGTAGTTTCGTTATCAATATGGAAGATGGTACAGCACCTTATATTATAATGTGGAATTCGGGTACGCTCACGGAAACGAATGATTATCATACATTCGATAATCTGGCGGCTGGAGTTTATAATGTTACTGTAACTGACGCTCATAATTGTGTGGCAACAATTTCTGCTGAGGTTGAAACTCCTCGAGCTCTCGAAGCATCTTCGTCGGCAGGACAAATCCTTTGCCATGGAGGAATGGCCGAAGTGATTGTTTCTGCTACAGGTGGTACATTGCCATATCAGAATACGGGAACTTTTAATCTTGTAGCAGGTGAGTATGATTATCTTGTTACAGATGGCAACGGCTGTACTTCGTCAACTCATGTGTCGTTGGTTGAGCCTAGTCAGATTAATGTCGACGCAGTGTCGGCAAATGCACTTTGCAATGGCGGAACAGGAAGTTCAACACTTATTATTTCAGGAGGATCTTCTCCATACGAAGTCGTATGGCAGGATAATTCAACAGGAGAGTCAAATACTCATATTCCTGTAAATGTCAATTTCGGATATGTTGTTACCGATGCTAATGGTTGTCGCAAGGATGGAACAGTGTGGGTTGGAGAACCTGCTCCTATTTCGCTTGAACTTATAGCAAACGACGTGTCGTGCAATGGTTTTGCCGATGGTGCTGTTAGTATATCAACGATAAGTGGCGGTGTTCCTCCGTACAGCTATTTGTGGGACAATGGATATACTGGCAATAACCTTACTGGTTTGGACGCAGGAACGTATAGCCTTTTGGCAACCGATGCAAATGGCTGTACAGCTTCTTCTACAATCTTAGTCAACCAGCCAGAGCCGTTAAGTGTCGGCATAGTTACATCTAATGTGGAGTGTGGCGTTTCGCAGGGTTCGGCATTTGCGAATGTTAACGGTGGTACGTCTCCGTATTCATACGTATGGGCGAATGGCTACTATTCAGAATCGTTGGCAGGAATAACAAGCGGAACATATTCGCTGACTGTTACCGATGCAAATGGCTGTACTGCTATTGCTTCGTCGCAGGTAAGCGTGATGGGTATGATTTCAGCAACAATTAGCGAGGTAAACCCAATAAGCTGTTTTGGAATGAACGATGCTACGCTGACTGCAATCACAGAATATGCACAGGCACCTGTAAACTATCAGTGGAATAGCGGTCAAAGTGGAGCAACTGTTTATGGTGTTGCTTCTGGTTTGTATGTTGTGTCGGTAACCGATGCATGGGGATGCGAAGGTGTTGCTAGCTATTTGGTTCAGTCGCCTTCTGCTATCGAAATGTCATCGTTTGTAACCAATGCAAATTGTCAGAATACGCATGAGGGTGCAATATCATTGAATGTAAATGGTGGACATGCTCCGTACAGTTATTTGTGGTCGACAGGAAGCACCGAACAGAATTTGAGTGGACTTTCTAGCGGCGATTATCATGTAATGGTAACAGATTCTACTGGCTGTACATTGCAGCGGGACTTTACAATCAGTGCACCGTCGAGTATTGTAATAAATACCGAGGTCACAGATGTCGGATGTTACGGACGTAGGGATGGTCGTATCGAAATAAGTGCTGAAGGCGGTGTGGAACCATACGACTTCGGATTCGTTTCAGGAAATTCTACAACTCATGGACGTACAGTTTATGATCGTCTAGGTCCTGGACATTATAAGGTCGTGGTTAGCGATGCCAATGGTTGTGGCGAATCTGTTTCGGTATATGTTTCCCAACCGGAACGACTTGGGGCTGTTGCTTTCGAATCGATGCCTTCGTGCAAGGATATGAACGATGGTTCAATAGAGATTGTTACGGCAGGAGGAACATCTCCGTATACATATACGATGGATTCGTATACTATAGATTCGGCAGTATTTGCTGGTTTACGTGCCGGTAAATACGAAATTGTTGTTACCGATGCAAATGGTTGCTCGACTACTATTTCCGACATTAATGTGCCCGAGAGCAAACTCGACTGTATTCGTATTCCTAATGTGTTTACTCCCAATGGCGATGGTGTTAACGATGAATGGATAATAGAACATATCGAAATGTTCCCCAATGCACATATTTACGTATACAACCGTTGGGGTCAGCTTTTGTACCATGAACGTGGCAATGGTCAGCGTTGGGATGGAAGATACAGAGGCCATTTTGTTCCATCAGGAGTATATATGTACATAATTGATCTTGAATCGGTTGAGGAAAAGTATGAAGGTACGGTAACAATTTTGTACTGATGCCTTTTTGAAAAAACTTTGCGGACAGAATTTTTCTGCCCGCTTTTTTTATTTACTTTTGCAAAAAATTATGTAGTAACTATGGATATTTCTGTTGTAGTTCCGCTGTATAACGAGGAAGAGTCGCTTCCCGAATTGTGCGAATGGATTGTACGTGTTATGAACGAACATTCGTTTTCGTATGAGATTCTGTTTGTAAACGATGGAAGCACCGATAATTCGTGGAAAGTAGTATGCGACCTGAAGAAGATGCATGATGAGGTTCGCGGCATTTCTTTTCGCAGGAACTATGGCAAGTCGGCGGCATTGCAGGTAGGTTTCCAGTCTAGCCGTGGCGATGTTGTCATTACCATGGATGCCGATATGCAGGATAGTCCCGACGAGATTCCTGAATTGTTCCGTATGATAAACGAGGAAGGTTACGACCTTGTTTCGGGGTGGAAGAAAAAACGCTATGACAACACTTTTACAAAGAATATTCCGTCGAAACTATACAATGCCACTGCTCGTCGTGTAACTGGACTGAAGCTCCACGATATGAATTGCGGACTGAAGGCTTATCGTAGCAAAGTGGTGAAAAATATAGAAGTTTATGGCGAAATGCATCGTTATATACCATATTTGGCAAAAAATGCGGGGTTTACAAAGATAGGAGAGAAGGTGGTGGAGCATCGCAAGCGTCAGTATGGAACGTCCAAATTCGGGCTCGACCGTTTTGTTCATGGTTATCTGGATTTGTTTTCGCTGTATTTTCTTTCGCGTTTTGGTAAGCGTCCGATGCACTTTTTCGGGCTATGGGGCAGCGTGATGTTCATTATTGGGTTCATTGCAATTTGCGTTGTCGGAGGAATGAAGATTGCCGCCTTGTGCAAGCATGTTCCTGCTCCATTGGTTACCGATACTGCCTATTTCTATCTTGCCTTGGTAATGATGATTCTTGGCACCCAGATGTTCCTTTCCGGTTTCGTTGGTGAAATGATTTCAAGAAATTCAACTATCAGAAACGACTACCAGATAGAGGAAACTTTGGAGTAGGGCGGTAGTATTGGGAATGTTAACCCGCTGCATGAATTTTAACCATTCTTTTAGGAATTAACAATCTGTTTGATTCCTACAGTGAGTATCTTTGCACAAATTTTAAATTCATATACAAAATGAAGAAATATTGTATCGGCGTTTTAGCTTTAAATGTATTGATTATGCTCGTATCGTGCAATGAAAAAAAGACTAGTGAAGAACAGGAAAAACAGGATACAACAGTAAGATGTGATTCTGTACACTATCCTGAAACAAAGAAATGTGATACCATCGACAATTATTTTGGAACTGCTGTCGCTGATCCTTACAGATGGCTTGAGGACGATTGTTCCGATGAAACAGCCAACTGGGTAAAAGCACAAAATGAAGTCACAAACGGATACCTGTCGAACATTCCATATAGGAGTGAAATGAAGAATCACCTTAAATCCATAATGGATTATCCTAAAGAAGGTGCTCCATGGAAAAAAGGCAGTAGATATTTCTTTTTCCGCAACGACGGACTCCAGAATCAAAGTGTTCTGTTCTGCAAAAATTCACTCGATGGCAAGGCTGTAGAACTTCTCGACCCCAACAAACTGTCTGACGATGGCACTGTTGCTCTTTCAACAATGGATATTTCCGACGATGGCAACTACCTAGGTTATGCAATATCGCGTAACGGCAGCGACTGGGAAGAAATTTTTGTAAAGAACATTGAAACTGGCGAAATACTCAGCGATCATCTTATGTGGGTAAAGTTCACTAGTATAGCGTGGAAAGATGACGGATTTTTCTATAGCCGTTTTCCAGAGCCCAAAAATGAACTCTCTGGTGTAAATGAAAATGGACAGCTATATTATCATAAGGTAGGAACAGAACAGAAGGATGATGTCCTGGCATACGAGGATAAGACAAATCCAAATATCAGTTTCAATGCTGATGTAATAAACAAACGCTACTTGGTTATTTACGGAAGCGAATCTACATCTGGCAATTCTTTGTATTATAAAGACTTGGATAAACCCAATGCCAATTTTGTAAAACTCGTAAACAACTTCGACAACGATTACATGGTTGTAGATGAAATTGGTGGAGACTTTATTGTAATGACCAACTATTTCGCACCAGAATACAAGGTTATAAAGATTTCTCTAAGCAATCCTAATCCCGCCAAATGGATTGATCTTATTCCGAAATCAGATGCTGGAGTTCTTGCAGGTATTAGTCATATTGGCAAGAGACTTATTGCCAACTATACCAAGGATGCTCATACTATAATTCGCATTTTCGATGAAGATGGACATTTTATCGGCAATCTTGACAACGACATGATTGGAACAATAAGCGGTTTTGAAGGTGATGCCGAAGATACTGAGACGTTCTATACAGTGACATCATATATAACTCCTTCGCTGATATATAAATATGACATTACAAATAACAAATCGGAACTCCACAAGAAATCGGAAATAAAATTCAATTCCGATGAATATGTTACCGAGCAGAAATTTTACACATCTAAGGATGGAACGAAAATTCCAATATTCATCACTCACAAGAAAGGTATTACTCTTGATGGCAACAATCCGACCTTGCTTTATGGCTACGGAGGGTTTAACATTTCGCTGACGCCTGGATTCAGTGCTACACGTATTGCATGGCTCGAGCAGGGAGGCGTTTATGCTGTTGCAAATATTCGTGGAGGTGGAGAATACGGCAAGGAATGGCATGAAGCAGGAACAAAGCTAAAGAAGCAGAATGTGTTCGATGATTTCATTGCTGCGGCAGAATTCTTAATAGCAGAAAATTATACTTGCAAGGAAAGGCTTGCAATACAAGGCGGTTCAAACGGTGGTCTGCTTATAGGAGCTGTTGTTAACCAGCGTCCCGATTTGTTTGCAGTGGCAATTCCACAGGTAGGTGTTATGGATATGCTTCGTTATCATAAGTTTACCATTGGCAGATATTGGGCTGTGGACTACGGTACAAGTGAGGACAACAAGGAAATGTTTGAATACTTGTATAAGTACTCTCCGCTTCACTCTATAAAGGATGGTTCTGATTATCCTGCAATTCTTGTTACTACGGCCGATCACGACGACAGGGTTGTTCCTGCACATTCGTTCAAGTATGCAGCTACATTGCAAAACAGCAACGTAGGAAACAAGCCTCACCTTATTCGTATTGAGAGTAATGCTGGACATGGAAGCGGCAAGCCTCTCGACAAGGCAATCGATGAAGTGGTTGACATCTATTCGTTCATTTTTTACAACATGGGAATAAATCCAAAATATTAATAAAATCGAGAACTTTATAATAAAAATGCTGGAGAAATCCAGCATTTTTTGTAAAGTATAGTATCCTATATGGGATTTATATCCAAGTATTGTTGTCCGCTAAAAATAGGAATAGTACATGTAATTGAAACATTATCAAATGTTTATGTGATAATATGAATAAGGGGGCTCGTCATCCGAAAACCTGATTGAACCAGCGATACGGAACGGGGAGCTGTGTGAAATCGGTTATCCGAAACGTTGCTTGCAACCTCACGAAGTAATCTGTTAATGTATTATTATAGAACAGATTACTCACTTTGTTTCGTGAGAGAGTTCCATACAAACAGGCTCACACGACACGTTCCTTAGTCGGTTCGCTTTGTTTTACGGAATGACCAGAGTGAGTTTAGCGGACAACAAAGGATTTTTTTTTGTATAACAAATTGATAATTTGCGAGTTGTCAATTGGTTATATTGGATAACCATAGATAATTACACCAATTTGAATTCAACAATAAGGTTCAAAACAACCTCAAACAACCTGAAACCAGCAACCAGCAACCAGAAACTAAAAACCAGAAATCAGAAACAACTTCTGTTCTATTCTTCCTCTATTCCTTTTTCCCTTGCTGCGCGCTTGCGTTCAAGTTGGTTGAGGATAATCTTTCTCAGTCTCATCGACTTTGGTGTGATTTCAATCATTTCGTCCTCGGCGATATACTCCATGGCTTCTTCGAGCGAGAAACGCACTGGCGGAGCAATCTGAACCTTTTCGTCGGAACCTGCAGCTCGCACATTCGACAGTTTCTTTGTCTTGGTTACATTTACGCCAATGTCGTTGTAGCGAGTGTTCTCACCGATAATCTGACCTTCGTAAACTTCTTCGCCAGGGAAAATGAAAAATTTTCCTCTGTCCTGCAACTTGTCGATAGAGTAGGGGATTGCTTGACCAGTTTCGATGGCGATGAGTGAACCGTTTCTACGAATGCCGAGTTCGCCTTTCCACGGTTCAAATGCATCGAAGCGGTGAGACATTACAGCTTCGCCTTCGGTGGCGGTGAGAAGTACGTTTCTCATACCGATAAGTCCGCGCGATGGAATGCGGAAATCAAGATTGCTGCGGTCGTTGCGGCTTTCGATGTTTACTATTTCGCCTTTGCGCTGGGTTACAATTTCGATGACCTTTCCTGCAAAGTCGTCGGGAACTTGAATCGAAAGTTCCTCAACAGGTTCGCATTTCTGTCCGTTTATTTCCTTGATGATAACGCGAGGCTGACCGAGTTGCAGTTCAAATCCTTCGCGGCGCATTGTTTCTACCAATATCGACAAGTGCAGAATGCCACGTCCGTAAACTGTGAATTTGTCTGCCGAGTCGGTATCTTCAACGCGCAGGGCGAGGTTCTTTTCTGTTTCCTTGTAAAGACGTTCGCGCAACTGGCGCGAGGTTACATATTTGCCTTCGCGACCGAAGAAAGGAGAGTCGTTGCTTGCAAACAGCATGCTCATTGTCGGCTCGTCAACTTTAATAGTGCTCAGCGGTTCGGGTTCAAGGTTGTCGCATACGGTGTCGCCGATGTCGAACGACTCAAGTCCGAGCAGTGCGCATATTTCGCCAGCATATACTGGTTCCTTGGTCTTTTCCTTGGCAAGACCTTCGAAGCGGTAAAGTTCCTTTATTGTTGACTTTATTATTGAACCGTCGCTCTTTGCCACCGAAACAACATCGCCAGCCTTAATGCTTCCGCGTGTTACCTTGCCGATTGCAATACGACCGGTGTACGACGAATAGTCGAGGCTGGTAATTCGCATCTGCAGCGAACCTTCGGGGTATTCCTGCGGTTTGATAGTGTCGAGGATGACATCCAGTAGGTGCGAAACGTCGTTGGTTGGAGTCTTGTAGTCTGGTCCCATCCAGCCTTGCTTTGCCGAACCATATACAACTGGGAAGTCAAGCTGGTCGTCGTCGGCATCGAGGCTGCACATCAGTTCGAATACCTTTTCTACAGTTTCTTCGGGATTGCAGTTTGGCTTATCGACTTTGTTAACTACTACTATAGGCTTCAACTTGAGTTCCAATGCTTTCTGCAGCACGAAACGAGTCTGTGGCATAGGTCCTTCAAAAGCATCAACGATTAGAAGCACGCCATCTGCCATATTGAGTACGCGCTCCACTTCTCCACCGAAATCGGAGTGACCAGGGGTGTCAATTATGTTGATTTTTACACCTTTGTATCTTACCGAAACATTCTTCGAGAGGATTGTTATTCCTCTTTCGCGTTCGAGTTCGTTGCTGTCGAGAATCAATTCTCCAACCTTCTGGTTGTCCCTGAATAGTTTCCCTTGATATAGAATTCTGTCAACCAATGTGGTTTTGCCGTGGTCAACGTGTGCAATGATTGCTATGTTTCTAATGTCTTCCATCGTGTTAAAAAATGAGCGCGCAAAATTACAACAAATTTCGTTAAAGCGGTTTGATGATTTGAAAAATCAATTAAAGAAATTGTTCCTTTGATAAAATGTAAAAATACTATTGTTGTCTGCTAAAAAAGAGACCGTCATTCCGCAAAACTGAACGAACAGCAAAAGGAACGTTGCTTGTGAGTTCGTTTATGCGGAATCTCATTGATTAGTAATATTGTGGGAGATTTCGGATAGCAGTCTTCACAACGCTCTCCGTTCCGTATCGCGTGTTCCGACTAGCTTCCGAAATGACGTCTCTGGAGTCATTACACAACCTTTAGCTCGCGGAAGCAATCTCCTTTTTTGTGCATATTGCGGATAGTCATAAACAATGTAAAAATACATCGAATGTTGTGGGTGAAATACTTGTGTATATTAATTGGGAAAAAAATAAAATAAAAATATATGTTATTTTGTATAATGTGTTATATTTGCGCGTCCTTATGTAAAAGTTTTTGTTTGTATATGTGTTTGAAAAAGAATGACTTACATTGAAAAAACAAATAATTGTTATTCTACTGTTGCGGTAGAATTGCATTTTATGTCCACTCCTCATTCGAATGTGGATGTTAATTCTCGTTTTCTTTTTCCCCAACTTTTTAATTCTTTGTACTATAGTAGTTCCGACAGGCATTGTGCTTGTTCGGATTCGTTTTTATTTGACATTTTAAGTAGTAAAATTAATAAGTATTATGCATAAATTTAGAGAGATTCTTTTTGTTGTTCTGGTTGTATTGGGCTTTTCGTCAAATTGTGTTGCACAATGCGAAGATTTTGAAAGTTATACGGCAAATACTTCCATAACTAGTACAAACAACTCCACTCTTGTGTCGGATATTCCTGGTTGGTCTGTCACTTTCTCGGGTGATGCTGGCTATACTCCACATGTTTATACTGGCAGCAGAGTTAATGGCAAGGGCATAGTCATGTCGGCAAAAAAGGGCACAAGCACAAATACCTCCATAGTAATAACCCCCTACGT
>Ga0310696_10001753_pt1 | contig 30589 bp, 24 predicted proteins | sample AusTroGonzalo_MG_4_FD_203885 | JGI IMG/M metagenome (GOLD analysis project Ga0310696, IMG submission 203885) | Bovine rumen microbial communities from tropical cattle in Woodstock, Queensland, Australia - Gonzalo_02 (v2) (version 2) | ecosystem: Host-associated > Mammals > Digestive system >... | reverse complement strand
GCCGAAAAGCGTCGATGCATTCCTGGAGAACCGCTCCTTTAATGCGAGCGACGAAGAAAAGCGTGACATATTGAAGATGTACCGCGAAGACATCATGAAAATTGATGCTCGCTACCAGTCGAAAGTCTTGTCCATTTTTGACCAGATTCCGTCTTTTCTCTCGCAACACGAAAAGAGAGTCGTTTTCAACGAGGTTGAAAAGGGCTCGTATTTTTCGCAGTATGCGGAGACGTTCTTTTGGCTGGGCGATGCGCGGATGGTCAACGAATGCTTCAACTGCACCGACCCGAACATCGGGTTGGCGTTAAACGAGACTCGGGCCTACATCAAGTGCTACATGGGCGATACGGGCCTCCTCGTCAGCCACGCCTTTAACGAAAACGAGATTACCGAGAACGAACTTTACAAACAGATTCTAAATGGCGAGCTGACCTTGAACGAGGGAATGCTTTACGAAAACGCCATTGCGCAAATCCTTGCGGCAAATGGACACAAGCTATTCTTCTACACGCATTACAACGAAGAAAAGCACCGCAACGATATCGAGATTGATTTCGTGATACAGAGCGGAGGCAGGTTGAATTTCAAGATTATGCCGATTGAAGTCAAATCGGGCAAGCGCTATAGATACGAGTCTCTCAAACGTTTCCGAGAAAAATTCGGCGAACGTCTCGGAGAATCCTACATCATACATCCCAAGAACTTTGCGATAACTCGCGATGGCGTTGTCTGCATCCCCGCCTATATGGCGATGTGCCTCTAATTTCGTGTAGCGAATGGAGACTAAATCCGGGCTTCTTGCATTTTCTCCGGCATGTGTCGCATGCCGGGGGTTCTTGACCCATGCGAGTATCGCGCCGCCGAATGTGTCATTTTCCATAGAGCCTCCGCCCCGAAAGATAGATAATGCTAGTGACAGAAAATGTCTTTTTGAGGGCTGCGAATTTTTTGCGATTTTGCCCGGGGAAGGGGTTGACACGTGTCGCGCGAGGACGTATATTTAGTGAACAAATGTTCTAGTGCTCAAAATTTCAAAGATTGCGGTTTTTACGCTTGTCCGCAGCGAAGGAGTGAAAAATGGCGAAAAAGACTGAAATATCGACCCCCGAACCAGTCGGTGGTGACAACAAGGGCGAAATTGTGCTCTACCAGCCGGAGGGAGAGGTGCGGCTGGAAGTTCGCGTCGAGAATGAGACGGTGTGGCTGAACCGTCAACAATTGGCCATGTTGTTCAATCGTGATATTAAAACGATAGGCAAACACATCACGAATGCTTTGAAGGAAGAATGCCAAAATTCAGTTGTCGCAAAATTTGCGACAACTGCCGATGACGGGAAAAAATACCAAGTTGAGCATTATGATCTAGATATCATTTTGTCTGTGGGTTATCGCGTAAAGTCGGCAAATGGCATAAAATTCCGTCGTTGGGCGCTTTCAGTCCTTAAAGACTACATGCTCAAGGGCTATGCCGTGAACCAGCGGAAGATTGCAACGGATTTGCAGATTGCGGACCGTCTGCATGAACAGCGGCAACTCATCGAGAGACAGGGAGCAGAAATTGCGGATGTCCGTAAGTCTATTGCCGAACAGGATTCACGCCTTTCCGCGGTCGAGCAACGAATAGATTTCTTCGTGAATGCAGCGCAGGCGCCAACCGGAGGCATTCTCGCCACGGGAACCCGTTTTGACGGGTTCGTGTTGATCGCGGATCTCGTGAAGTCTGCCAAGCGTTCCGTGGCGTTCATCGACCCATTCGCCACCATCGAGGTGCTGAAATTTGCGGCGATGCGAGCGAAGGGCGTGCAGGCGGTTGTTTATTCCGCACATATTACGCCAGAATTCAAAGCGGCGGTCGCATTCACAACAAGCAATATCCGGGCCTAGAGCCGAAGACAATGCGCACGATTCATGACCGATTTTTGCTCGTCGACGACAAGGTGTATCACTTCGGGGCCTCTTTTATAAAATACGAAGGCCGAGAGCAGCGGCAATGCTTGCATTGACATTGCCGAGGCCAAGTATTTTGGCTCGAAGAGCAACGATATGGGCAACGAGATGACCGCATTCAGTATTCTGGACTTTGTGACTCCCGCAGAAGTCATCGAGAAAATTCAGGAAAGCATGGAAGGGAGGTGAGCTTAACCCCCTCGAATTCGAGGGGTTTGTCATTCTTCCATCAGTACCGCGATGTCGTCCTTGTCGAAGTCGGTGCCGAAGGTTTGTCGGTAGCTCGATTCCTACCCGCACCCTCTTATCCCATTCGTATGAAACATTTTGCCTAAAAACGACATATTTTGTTTCACACAATTGCGCGTATGGTACAAATTCCGCATTTTCACACCATTTATGTGAAACATTTGCACTAAAAACCACCCAATATGTTTCACATATTAACGAAAATAAGCTATCTTTATTAGCATGGAACACCAAGCCCTGATAGCAGACCTGCTCAACAAAAAGAACATCCTCGTCAAAGACCTGAACAGTCTCGTTTGGGGCAGCATCGAAGTTCGGGAACGCAACGGAAAGTCCTACATCTACATCCATAAACGTGACGGAGGCATTTCCAGGACGCAGTTTGTCGGCGTCTACTCGGAAGCGCAATTCAACCAGATAACGAAGAACAACATCGAGGCCCGCAGCCTAAAACGGAAAATCCGCGAGCTTGTCAAGGAGCTAAAAAAGCTAGGATACGAGGAGGGCGAACTTTCCGAAGCCGTCAAAAAGAACATCGATCTCGCCAAGCGCAACATGGTGGATTCCATCTACAAGCAGGCAAAGCTCGAGGGCATGGCCGTCACGTTCTTAGACACCGAGACCGTTGTCGAGGGCGGGCAGATAAGCAACCTCTCTGTAAGCGACGTGCAAAAAATCAACAACCTGAAACACGCATGGCAGTTTATCCTTGACGAGGGCGTGGTAACCGCCCCCTCGGACTACAACATCCTTTGCTACATCAACAAGCTTGTAGAAGAAGGCTTCTATTACACGGCGGGTGCCCTGAGGGACGTGCCCGTGAGCATCGGCGGAACCGCATGGAAACCCGAGATTCCTATCGAGGGCGTGGTAAAGAACGATTTGCAAGAAATTCTCGCCATCGAAGACGTGTACGAGAGGGCCATAAAGGCGCAGTTGTACATTTCAAGAGGCCAGCTTTTTATCGACGGGAACAAGAGGTCAGCGACACTCTTCGCGAACCACATCCTGATTTCCAACGGTTGCGGCATCATCGTTGTGCCCGAGGAACTGGTGCCCGAGTACAAGAAATTGCTGATTGCCTTTTACGAGACAAACGACAACACGGACGTATTCAGATTCCTTTTCGACAACTGCCTGTTGAAACTCAAATAAAGCGTGTCACCACGAACTTAACAGTGAACTGGTCGAAGGACCCGGGTTCAACTTAATTAGGCGGGCAGACTGACCCGCCATTTTTATTGGACGTTTTTAGGCAGAGTTTTGCACGCAAGAGGTCGAATCTGGGTTTGCAGGCAGCTGTTTATTCCACGGCAATTTTAAAAAAGTCCCCTCCCGCTAAAAAGGGATTACTTCGTCCCTTCCATTTCCAGCAAGTCGGCCTGCAACGTGGCATCGTTCGGGTAGTATTTCAGCGCGAGTTTCAGCAGGCGCACGGCTTCATCATCGCGTTTTTGCGCATGGGCGTCGTAAGCCATATTCTTGAAGCCAAAGACTGCTTCGGCGTTGCCTTTTTTGGCGGCGAGTTCATAAGCGTACTCGGCGCGGTCATAAAACTTTGCATCGTAAGCAAGATTTCCCATGAAGATGGCGGCATCGGAAAAGTCCGGTTTGATTTGCAGAACGTTATTCAAAATTTCCATGGCGACGAACGGCTTTTTGTCTTCGGCGAGGACATCAGCGAGTTTATACATAATTTGCGTATCGTCCGTTTTGATGCTGAGGGCTTCGCGGTAGGCGTTTGCGCTTTCTTCGAAATTCTTGTTCAGGCGATAGACGTCTCCGAGATAAACCAAGAAATCCGTTTCTTCGGGGTGGAGCGTATAGCCTTCGCGAATAACGTCAACGGCGCGGTCAAAGTCGTTCAAAGCGATGTTCGCCTCGGAGAGCTGATAGACGATGCTGATGTCGTTTTTGTCCAGACGATAGGCATTTTCGATGGCACGGAGGGCGCCGACTTTGTCGCCGGTTTTGGTGTAGGCTTCACCGAGATAAAGCCAACCCGAGATGTTGTCCGGATCGAGTTTCAATGCACGGTGATAAACAGCGATGCATTCTGGGTATTGTTTCAAGCGAAAATAGACGCTAGCCATGTTGAACAATGCCGGGGCAAATCCGCCATTGGAATAGTCAACGGCCTTGCGGTAGGCGGCGGCCGCTTCGGGATATTTTCCCATTTGATAATAGCTGTTCGCGATATTGAAGCTTACTGCAACGGGATCAGCGCCACGGTCTTCGGCTTTGCGGTACAAAAGAACGGCCTGTTTGAATTTACCATCGCGGTAGAGAGCGTTTGCTCGTTCCATCACGTCAAAAGAGGACTGAGCTGCAAAAGAAACGGAAGCAAGTAAAAAGACGACAAAAAGTTTTTTCAAATATTCAAATTTCATACCAATACCATTATAGATTGCTTCGCCTACGGCTCGCAATGACGTTTCTATCATTAAATTTTTGCATCCACTCAGGATAACACAACATTCAAACCTCACTGGATTCTTCATTTCGCTACGCTTCACTCAGGATGACATGCCCAAAGCGAAGCGTGCTCAAAGGCACAACGTGCCGACCTCATACCTCACACCTCTTAATCTCTAAATTTCACTTCGAAGGGTTGTTCCATTCCGCAGAAGGCGACTGCCTTGCCGTCTTTTTCGGCTGGGGCGAACGTCATGCGGGCGACAGCATCTTTCCCCGCTTGCGCAAGTCCCGAACCCGCAGGAGATTCTTCGATTACCTTGATGTCGTAAGCGCGGCCACCGACGTCAACGCAAAAGCTAAGGCGCAACAGTGCATCGATTTCACGGTCACGAATTTTCGACGGCACTTCAAAATTTGGCATGGAGCGATTTTCCGGTTTTTTATCGACATCGCCTTTTCCAGCGGATACAGCACCGCCACGAAAATCGGCAACAAGTTCATCGCTGATGGCGGCACCAGCTGTTCCCGAAGCAACTCCAAGGTTCATCGCGAAGCGCGGGCCAGCTTTGGGCGAACGGGAATTCGACTTTTGACGATTCGGTTTGCGCGCGGTATGCTTTTTCTCGATTTTCTTTTCGACTTCTTCAATTTTCTTTATTGAGACCTCGGTCTTGACGAATTTGCGTTCATGGAAGATTTTGCCGTTCAAGAACAGATTCGCCATCGTCACGGAAAACACGAGCACAACACTCGCGAGAACCGCTGCGAGAAGAATTGTAAAACGCTTTAATAATTTCTTAACAAGTTTCATTTAATTCCTGGATCCTTCGATAAGTGACCTTCGAGAAATTATGGTTCCCCTACGCTTCGCTTCGAGGATGACTGCTCAGGATGACATCGTCCACATTTTTCATCTTTCGTCTCTCGTCTGTAGCTCGCTTGCGAGCGTTCTTTCGTCTATTTTCACTCCGCTTGTGCCGCGATGGAGACTTTTTTCACGCCGGCCAAATTGCACATGTCAATCACCTGGACGAGAACGCCGGTTTCCGCTTCCTTATCGGCAATCACGACGGCTTCGCGGTCAGGCGCTTTCGCTAGCGATTGTTTCAAGATGTCCTGCAAGCTCGCCAAGTCCACCTGGCGTTCGTTCATGTGGATCGTCCCTTCTCGCGTGATGGCGATGAGCAAGTTTTCCTTTTCGAGCTGGCTTGCCGATTGCGCCTGCGGTTTTGTCACATCGACACCGGTTTCGCGAGTGAACGACGAAGTCACCACAAAAAAGATGAGGAGGATGAACACGATATCCATCAATGGGCCCATTTCAATGCCCACGTCTTTCTGTTTTCTTCTCGGTAAGTTAAAGTCCATAACAATTCCTTTAGATTGCTTCGCCTACGGCTCGCAATGACGAGTAATGCGAGAGTCGTCTGCAAAAGTCTCATTAATGCGGGAGTCGCTAGCGCGAGTTGCAAAATAGTTGTCAATCACGGTGGCACCAAGTTCCATTTCTTGTTTCAAATTTTCAATGCGCTCGTCCAAGCGTTGTTTCAAAAGCGTAAGCGGGAAAGCAATCAATAGTCCACTCTGCGTAGAGATCAGCGCTTCCGAAATGCCATCTGCCATAAGCACCGGGTTCTGATTACCGTACAACGTGATCACTTCAAATGTGGCGACCATGCCCGTCACGGTTCCAAGCAGGCCAAGCAAAGGTGCCGCAGCCGCCATAACCATGACGATATGATTTCCTTGTTCCATATAACGTACGCTTTTCATCATGCGCACTTGCATATAATCGCGAAATTCATTGTAATTCTTTTGAGCAATTTCCATCGCATACGAGAGTTCTCTCGAAAGGAACCCACCGCGTTTACGGAGCCTCTGGAGCGCCACGACTTCACGATGACCATCCTCGCGGAGTTCGCCGTTTTTCGCAGCAGCGCCTTCTCCATTCAAATCCTGTTGCATGCGCTTCACGACTTTATGAATATCCTTTCTGAAAAAGTCAACGCCAATACGAAACCAGCTTGCAAAAAGGAAATAGAACCCGATAACACCCGCCAAGAGGATGGGGAGCATCACCACACCACCCGCCTCGTAAGTGTTCCGCAAAGATTCTATGAATATGTAATACGTGTTAGTCATATAACCTTAACTTTGGATTGCTGTTCCTTCGAACCTAACTCAACTAAGGCAACAAGTTGCCAAGTTTCGTATATCGCCTTCGGCTCGCAATGACGTATTTTACTTACTTTCCTTTCCAAAGACTTTATTCATGAGCGATGTACTTTGCACGTAAAGCTCGCTTGTAATCTTTTCGATTTTTTCGCTCAAGAGTCCATGCAAAATCATCACCGGGATTGCAATGACAAGGCCCATTTCAGTTGTGATAAGCGCTTCGGAAATGCCACCGGCAAGCACTCGGGCGTCATTCGTACCGACTTCAGTAATCACGGTAAAGAGCGTGATGATACCCGTCACCGTGCCCAAGAGGCCAAGCAGCGGAGCGATCGTTCCCATCGCAGCCAAAAGGCCCATGCGGCGTTCCAATTTCGGCTGTTCGCGGAGCAGAGCCTCTTGCAGGGAGCGTTCCGCATTTTCACGTGTATCGTTCACCTTGTTTAGAACGGCAAACAGAACCATCGAAAGACTAGTCTCTCTCTTGAGGCAAAGATTTGCAGCATCCTCGTATTTTTTCTCCGCCACAAGCGCATTCATATTCTTGGTGAAACGGCGACCGAGATGTCCGCGGTAAGTCAGAACAATGAAACGTTCGAGGAACAAGAGAAGTGCAATAATCGCCACCAACATAAGCGGATACATCACGATGCCGCCCTTCTTGAAGAACGCCTTGAACTCTTCGGTCCATGTGAGTTCCTTAGTATCCGCAATGGAGTTCTTGATGGCCTTATTTTGCAGCACGTCCAAAGGAATCGCAATAATCGAGCCGGATTTTGCCTGCGACGCAGCCATTGCAGAACCGGCCTGGATCACAGCCTGTTTGACATTCTGCGATATGTCTGTAGGCAAGTTCGCATTCCATTCAAAAATCTTTCCTTGCAGCGTACCCGAGCGCAACAACGCCTGCACATCGCCATTGTCGCTCGCCACTTCGCCGAGGAATACCGTTCCCAAGCGCAACCGGTTTACGTTCACGTCCGGGCGGGACCCAACCTGCGAAAGTTCTGCACCGTAAGATTGCGTATAGGTGAGTTCGTGGCGTGCAAGCAAATCCGCCATATAGCCCTGCACGGCAGCAATCGTATTCGGGACTTTCTTTTCGGCATCGCCACTGGCACGTTTCAAGCTCAGGATTCGTTTGTTCATGCCAACAGGATAATCGCCTGCGACATCACCCAGAGTTTTTTCAATCGAGAGTCTTATCTGCGTATTGAGAGCATCAAAAGAGACTTCTTCGCTTTTTGCTTTTTCATCAGCCTCTTCGGTGACGGTCTTGCTCGCCATCACTTCTTCGGTGACGCGACCCAAATCCGTCGAAAGTTTCGAATAGCGTCCATCAAGTTCACGCGTAACGTTCTGGTGTTCTTCGGTCAGCTGCGATTCGGCATAGCGGTTGCTCCAATGTTTGGCATCGAGTTTCTCAAGAGAATCGGCCTTTTGCATGCGGATGCGTGTGAGCGTTTCGACCTCGCGCTGTAAATTGCGAACTTCGACTTGCAACAGGGAATCCTTGATGCGGGCTTCGTTCTCGGCGTTTTTCTTGTCGCTGCTCCACGGCCACGCAAAAGCAGAAGAAGCGAGCAACAACACTAGCGCAAAAGCCATTCGACGCATAGATTGCCAAGTTCCTTCGGTCCTCGCAATGACGTTTTTCACTAGATCCTTCGACTTCACTTGCGCGGAGTTTATCCCGGACTCCGTTCCGGGACTCAGAATGACGTTATCCCTTTCGTCTCTCGCCTGTAGGGCAAAGCCCGTTCTTTCGTCTAAAATCATCACTTATTCCCTCCCACCACAGACAAACTTACCGGCAGATTCACAATCTGAGGCGGCTTTTTCGCCTGCTTGACATCAATTGCAAGCTTCACGGCAGCGCGTTCCTCAAGATTCAATTCTTCATTCCATTCATAAACGACTTTTCCGTTTTCCAGTTTACGTTCCAGGCGGCCATATTGTGTGCCATTTTCATCAACGTAGAGCATCCACTGGTTGCCAATCCGCAAAATGGTAGCGTTTACGATTTCGCCGTTCTTGCGAGTCAGCGGACTATTGACGACCGCGACTTCATCACCGAACTTTATTTCTTCGTTCAGCAGAGACTTCAAGCGAGAAAAGGCTTCTTCTTCGGTCACGTTGCCGCTTTCGATTTCACGCGTCAGGGATTTTGCACGATCGAGACGCTTGTCGCGTTCCCACGGGAGCGTCTGCGAGATTTGCAGTTCCAGGTTCTTGCTGATTTTTGCAAGTTCCTGGCGCAAGGCCCTGCGTTTTGCCGCCACGTTTTCGCTACGGTTCTTGGCGCGCGCCTGCTTGTTGCGTTCCTGTTGGAGATTCGACGCCACCTTGCGAATCTTGACGTTCAAGCTATCGATTTCCAAATTACGGCGTTCTTTATCCGCCTTGTAACGTTGTTCAAGAGTCTTATGACGTGACGCATCGGAGCGCAACATCGAATCCGTCGATGCAATTCTCGCGTTCAACGTTTTGATTTCAGAATTCAACTTTTCCTTTTGCATTTTCAAGTCGCGGATTTCGGATTCATAATCCGCAAAAGCAAATCCCGAAAGCGAGAAAACCAAAAGTACAAAAGGCAATATATTCAATCTTTTCATATTTTTTCCAAATAGGTTGTATCTAAATTACATTATTAAAACACCTGAGTCCACCAAAAGTGTTACCGTGTTCGGACATTTTTTCAAAAAATTCAATCATTGGCATTCTATACGACCATCCTTAACTTTACACCAGTTTTCGCAAATCTTGGGTTCGGCGCCAAAAGCATCACACACCTTTTCCACTTCGCGATGCAAAACATTCGATTTCAAATTCTGGAGATAATAGCGGCTCACAAAAGCCGAACGGCACTGTTCATACTTATCCAAATCCCAGCCACGGTCGGCGCACCAAAGCCACAGATAATTCTTGCAGTTAGTCTTCTCCGGATCTTCCAAGCACTCCTTTTCGAGCGCAGAGCAATCCGCAATCTTGTTACTCTTAAAATTGCTTGCCACACAGTAACGTTTCAATCCATCCACATACGCATTCGCCTTGTCTTCTGCATTAATCGTATCCGGCAAGAACTCCGACCACTTTGTCGTATCGAGCATCATCGCCGCTTTTACGTTGGACGCATAGCAAGATTTTGAGCCCCTATTATAGACGGAATCCCTATAGATTTCAGCGGCATGCTCATTTGCTGTAATCAAGTTCCTTTCTTCCCAAGACACGCTTTCATAATCTTCTATCAAGTAACTTGCAGAACCGGAACACGCGACATCCTGAAAAAGGCGGCACCCCTTGGAATCCCAGGAATCGGCATTATCGCCTTCCGTATCGCTGCAATTACGCCAGCCTATATGCGAAAATCCAACGCCATCCCCATTCACATCTATATGCACTGTCGTTAACGCCATTCCGGTAAACACGCCCATGCCATTTTCAATATTCGATTCCGGAACAAAGCGAGAATCCGAAACAGATTGCTTTACCTTTTCCATATAGTCCGTGTAGGCTTCATCTGTTGCATAAAGGTCCACAGTAATTTCACCTATAGGCAACATCATGTTCATAAGATAAAGCGTATCCAAAGATTTATATCCAGCCACAGTGCTGTTTGACATATAGCCAAGATTCTGTTGTTTTTCCAAGGGATCATGCATGGCGATCCCTCTGTACCCTTCATCATCGGCATCCGTTATACCCTTGAACATATGGTTCATCGTCGTATTCTGCGATTCCCCATTTTTTATACCGTAATTCATAATAGAGAGAACTCCCCGAACAGACTTGTCATAATCAAGAGCCACCTTGAAAAATTCCATATCCATCGGGTATTCCAAAAAATTCACGGTAAATTGTAACGATTGACGAATTCCACTAGTCGCATTACGGCGCGGAGCTTCAATCCATTTGTAGGATCCATCCTGCTGGGGGATGTTCATACCTTTTATCTCAACTTTATTCGGAATTTTCGCAACAGCCTTATACTTTGACCTTGCGGTATGTCCAGCGCTGTCCCACACAAAATAAGCTTCCATCGTGTACGATTCACCGATAATACCTGCGTAGCTGTTCTGAGCAAAGCAATTCGGGCTCTTATTATAAAGTTCAATTGTCGTATCTATATTTCCGTCACGGGTGTATTTAAACAAGCCCTGCACAGTCACGCGAGCGCTATCATAGAACGCAAAATTCTCCGAGGACGATTCATCCAGTTCATACACTTTCGAAAAGCAAATGTTCGTTTCACCATTTGCAAGAATATAACCGTAAGTGTAAATGCCCGTATAGACGTCACGATTCTCGGGATAGTATTCCCACGGACCATGGAAATCGCATGCAACAAGATAAACAGAAGCGAGCATCCAGACGAGAGACGAGAGCAATCGCCTACAAAATCCATTGGAGATTGCTTCGCCACTATCGTGACTTGCAATGACACCAGCCTTTTTACGTTTAAAAAAATCACTCATAACATATCCTCAAAAAATCAACTAAGTTCTAAGCTCTACCAACTAAAACATTACTGGATCCTTCGACTACGTCCTTGCGGACTTCGCTCAGGATGACACATTCTCGTCTAGAAATAGTATTCATAATTCAGCATAATCGGTAAAAAGGGGAACTGGGAAATCGAAGTCTTTTTCGGCGGGTTCTTGCGAGTATCGTAGAACGTAAAGAACATATTGTCGTGATTCGTCAAATTGATTATAGTCCAACTAAAGTTCCACTTGCCTTCGCGCCCCATGTCAACGGCTTTCAAGTCAATTCTGAAATAGTCTGTCTGGCGGCCCGCATTGCGGCTTCCCGGAAGCACGACGATATCATCCGAATACTTCTGCGTCCCTATTTCTTGTTGCAAATAATATCCTTTATACTCACTGATCGGCATGCCCGACGAATACTTGAGCGCTAAAGAAGAACGGAAATAGCGGCCTTTTTTCTTGTGTTGCCAAAGAGCGTCTTCACCCCCTTTCCAGTTGATTCCCAAATCCATTTTCAGCGCATACGGTTGATGCCAACTCGGAAAATAGGGTTTGGTACCATCATTAGAGCGGGCAACACTTATACTTTGGCTCCAGTTGATTCCGCCAAACCACCAACCTTTATCTTTACGCAACGAAAGTTCATAGCCAAAGGAATATCCCTCCGCCGTGCCAAAATTATCGGCCAGAACAAGTTCGCTCGACGAGGATTCACCACTGCTGTCGGTTTTCATCGCGAACGTATTCAAGTTGTTCTGCGTTTTATAATAAACTCCGGCAGTAAAGTCATAACCTTCAAAAAGATCGCGATGGCTATACTCTGCCGCAAACAACCACGAAGAAGCCGGCTTGATATGCTTGCCATCCGTTGTCGTCGTCGCCGGGTAATAGAACTCGTTCAAAGTTTCCTGGTCGGTATAGACAATCGAGTTCATATACTGCAAATAGTAACCGCCATAAAGCTCCAACGTTTTCGAATCGTCGAGATTCATCGTCACCGAAGCTCGCGGCTCTAGGCCAAAATGTTTCGATGCCGTCTGGTAATTGAAACGCAAACCATATTGCAGCAACAAATCCGGCGAGACTTTCCAAGCATCCTGCAGGTACGCCACATGATGGAATGTTTTTTCGATATCCGCCGCACTGATTGACGCCATTTTTTCCTCATAACGTTCGTAATCGTATTCCAGCTCGTAACCCAAAGTAAAAGTATGGTTGTCGATACCGCGATAGTTCAGCCACTGCTTGCCCGCGAACGTATAAAGGAGCATTTCAATCGACATGAGATCGCTGATTTTCATCGTCTGGTAAAACTTGCTGTAGGCGAATGTTGAATTGTAGTCCCAATCGCCATTGAAACGGTGATAAATTCCAAGCGGGATAGCGACGTTGCCCCAGTCCATATAAAGCGGGTCGAATTCCAGACGGTCTTTGCCCACGTAAAAACTGAGTTTCATGCGGGTGTCTTCAGAGAAGTTGTACATAAACGTTCCCTGCAAGTCCGTAAATTCATAATCCAGACTCAAGTCCAAAAGTCCAATCGCATTGCACAAGTCGAGCACGTAACCGATATAGGTCGTACGCCCCGCAAGCACCCAACGCGCTGGTCCCTTATGGCCTTCGGTATGGAGTTGAGCCGCAAACGTACTGATTTTTACGCTCGTCTTGCTGAACCATTCCTCCACGGAATCCTGACCGCCCGCACGACCATCCATCTTGAGCACGGAACTTAGACGGTTGCCGTACTGCGCCGGGAATCCGCTTTTGTAGAATTGCACATCGTCAATGCCTTCGACGAGGAACGTGCTGAACAGCCCGAAGAAATGAACCGGAGAATAAACAACAGCGTTATCAAACAGGAACAAATTCTGGTCAGCGGCACCGCCGCGCACGTAAATCTTGGAACTGAAATCGGAACTTGCGACAACGCCCGGGAGCGCCTGGATGCTCTTGATGACATCGGCTTCGGCAAGGCCCGGCATACGCTTGATGGACTTCGCCGAAACTACGGACTCGCCCGGTTTACGCTTAGGACGGCGGCGCAACTGCACCACGACCTTCTTGAGTTCGGTCACTTTCGAATTCGCGACTCCAGCCGCAAGAAGTTTTTCTACGTCAACATCCGAAGAATCAGCCAAATTTTTCGCCAGTTTTTTCGTTTCACTCAGAACGGCGGAATCAAGTCCCTGAGCGGATTCACCGAGTTTGTCGATGCGCTGCCCAAGGGCCGCTGAATCAGAGGTCGACGTACCTTCGGCTTGCAGAGAATCCATTCCTAATTCAGAACTCCGAATTCCAGATTCGCCCAGTACCATGCTGAACGAACTGTCGCTCCCCAAATAAATCAGCTCATAGCATTTTTCCTTTTCCGCGCCAGCCGTATCGGAATTCGTCACGCAAACGTTCCAGAGCGTATCTTCTGGAAGCACCACGCTAAAAGGGTTGCCCACGGTCGTCTGCAACGCCTCTCCCGTTTCAAGAATCTCTACATTCAGCTTTTCGTCTTTTTCGAACGAATCATCCTGCACGATTCCATTAAAAACGATAAATTCACGGGCAGACGCAAATGCGACCACCATAAAAACAACAGCAACTATCCTCAGCATAAATTTCATTACGATTTCAATTCCTTACCCCTATGGAACACCTAAAGGTACAAAAAGTGTTACCATGAAACTCAAAAAAATTTATCTTTTTTAGCTTATTATGTATTTAACGAAAATCAAACTCGGTCCTTCTGAACCGTTATAAAAAGCGGAATCCAGCCGCAACAGCACTGGATTCCACAATTTTGTATCATAAAGACACAACATGATACTTAATGCCGTTTATTCGTACTCTAGAATCGTCCGAGAGTCAGACCCGCATAAAAGCCCGGCCACCAGCGTGCATTGTGTTTTTTAATGTGGAGGTCGTCATGGTAATCGGCCATCGGCTTGAGCAACAGTTTGTTTATATAACCCTCGCTCGTCACATTCACAGTGCCACCCACAGAAAGTCCAAAGCCCGGGAAGAGTTTGTACACGTAACCTACGCGACCACGATGATGGAAGCCCCTGTCGCAATGATCTTCATCAAATTTCCATTTTTCAAAAACCTCAAAGAAGGTGTATTCCAATTCCCAATGGCTTCCGTACTTTCCGAACTGGGTTCCGATACCAAAACCTTTTTCACCGAATTTTTCAAACTCTCTAAAGATAGAGCCTTTTTTAAAGAAGCCCGCCCATTCCAAGTTGGTGTAGAAATAAGCTGTTCCCAAATGGATCGATCCTCCGAGCGCTCCCATTTCGTTGATGTAGGGCGTTACACTCCACACGCCGTTTCCGACGATGTTGACAATACCGACTGGGGACTTTTCACAATTACCGCACACATTGACGATACCCCACTGGCGACCTTTTTCATTTGACGCATAATTCACGACACCGACTTGCAACTTATCGTTTTCATGTGCAATATTGACGCCTGCAGAAACTTGCAAATCGCTCTTTTGGGCCACGTTGACACCTGCGACTATTTGACTATTTGTAGACTGGGCCACGTTGACACCCGCAGTAACTTGGAGCTTTGTCGCCTTGGCATAATTGACGCCCGCAGAAACCTGCAAACCCTTAAGAGTATCGACCGCCAAATTCAAAATACCGATTTGTGCACCCGAAGATTTGTGTCTCGATAAATTCACGGCTGAACTGACCTGGACACCCTCAAACGATCCGGCATAGTTTGCAGCCGTTGCAATTTGAGCACCCTCGAAATGTTTAGTCGCGATGTTAGCACCCGTTGTCACCTGCAACCCGTGCATTTCCTTCTGTGCAATATTTGCAGCCAAGCTAATTTGCGAACCTAGCATATAATCTTTGGTGCGAGTCACGAGCAATCCCACCTGCAATCCCTTACGCGGCTTGGCATCGGAATCTACAAAATTGAATGTCGTACGGAATCGTCCACTGCGATCTAGGGAATCCAGCGAGCACGCAACATCATCTCCAATGGAGCATTCCCTTTTGCCACCAATTTCGCCACGCAACACGGTCTGTTCCGCCTTGACACTCTGGAAATTGTCAAGCGTCATTTTTTCGCGCTTGCCATTTGAAAGAACGACAGACGCACCCATGTATTCGGGATCTTGCTGGAGATTCAACGCATAGCGCCCTGCCGGGAGCCCAAGGCTCATCGCATGTCCACGCTTCTTGTTGAGTTCTGCCACAAGTTCTCCATTGGCATTGCGGATATAAAGACGTCCATATACCCCTTCATCCAAATCGAGCCCGGCATTGGTCGCACGCAAGTCCGTCATCACCACGTCGCCCGTACCGGCAAGATTCATATCTCGGCTCGGATGCTGCGCGCCGCCCATCGTCGTTTCGGTCTTTTGCAACGTCTCGTTAAATGCGAACTGATAGGCTTCGGACAATGTCACTTTACCATCGCTACTCAAGTCGCCAGCGCCACGGAGACCGCTAACAAGCGAATGCGTAAAGAACGAACCCTTGAGTTTGTCGCTTTCCTGGCTGGATTCATCTTGCGTGCTGCTCGTGATGAACGCATAACCTTTCATGTCGCTGCTTTGATCGATCATAAACGCAGGCACGGCCTTACCACCTTTCACGCGGGTAATCGCGCCGGAACCACAAGCATCTATCACGGCAATCTTGACATCGGCATTCAAAGCGTCAATGCGATTGCGCAAATCTTTCCAGGCGTAAGTTTCGCTACCCAGGCGAAGTCCTTTTTCATCGGCGTGGCCGCTATAATAGACAAGCACTTCATCACGGCCACTGGAATTTTTGTCGTGCAAAATTTTTTCATCGAGGTTCGAGAACTCCTTTTGCAGAGTTTCTACGGAGGGTTCCTTCACGAGAATCACGTTCTTGGGCAGCACGCCACCCATTTCCTTGAGCACATTCGCAAAGGAGCGTGCATCGCTTTCGGCGTAACGCAACATCGGGCGTTCCGCACCGCCGTTATTTGCACTCACGGCAATCACGTAACGGTTGATACGATTGGATTCCGCTGTCGCATTGGCCTCGCTAGCAAACACCAACAGAGCAAGGATAAAAGCAAACGACAAAGCAGACAAAATACCGAAATCTTTATTGGAACAGAAAAACATTACTTACCAGCCTTCTTGAGAGTAAATTCCACAACATTCACGTCGCTTCTTTTCAGAAGAGCGTCAATGTCTTTTTCATCCACCGCAAATTCGTTTTGAGACGTAATCAAAAAGAATTTTTCAAAATACGGTGCATTGTCTAGCTTATATGCAAACGGAAGCGTGTTCATACTTCCCGGCACAAGCGCAATGGACTTTTCGCCATCGCCCATGTGGAGCGTCAAGGCTCCGTTCCCGTCCATGCTAAAGAGAATTCCGAAGCATTTTTCAGGAACGGCATAACGCAGCTGGATTTCGTCCCCCTCGTGGACTTCATCGAGATTTTGCAACTGGGCAATTCCCGACGCCGTCTTTTTCCAAACTTCCATGCGGGCTGCAAGTCCCTTGATCCGTGTGTCGGACTGGTTCCCGTCCAATTTTTCCGCATAGGCGAGTTGCGTATTTTCAACATCACGAGCCTGAGCCATATCGCTACCGGCAACATTTCCGCCCGAGACCACAGTTTCACGCTGAGCCATAAACGCAACCAGAGCAACCGCCAGCACAAACACGGCAGCGGCGGCAAATTTCACCAAGTTAAATTTCGGTGCAGTTTTTGCAGCTCCGGCCACATCCACAACATTCTTCGCTTCTGCTATTTTTCCAGCAAGAGTTTCGAACGGGAATTTATTCAAGATAGCCTTGTTGTCTTCGCGGAACATTTTTATGCGCTGGGCGAGCATTACGTCAGACGCTTCGAGTTCCTGGATTTTCTTCATTTCTTCTTCTGGCAAGTCGCCAGTCAGGAACCGCTCTAATTTCCAATCGGGGATCATCACTTTACCTCCAGATTTTTAACTTTGGCCTGCAACCCGCGCAAACGCTTGCGCACACCGCTCACCGAAAGACCGACTTCGCGAGCCGTCTCTTCAAGAGTCATACCGTCAACGTAATGCAGTACAGCAATGGTCCGGCTAGACTCTGGCTCTTTCGAAAACAGACGAGCGAGCATGTTTTTCGTCTCGTAATCGTCATGTTCGTCTTCGGCACAGGCGATATTCAAAAGCAGGCTCGAGGAATCGACGTCAAGTCCGCGACGACGCTTGTCACGAATGCGGTTCAGGCAAAGTCTCGTTGCCGTGTTCCACAAAAGGCTGCTTGGCGATTCCATGTCCAGACGTTCCACCGCAGAATAAATCCGCAAAAAAACGTCCTGCATCAGGTCACTCGCCTCGGCATCGTCACGAAGAAGTTGCAAGCACCGCCTATAGACCATAGGCGCGTACGTCTCGTAAATCTTCGCAAATCCTGCTTTTTTTAAGGTTTCTAGGCTTTTCACGTTTATGTAACACCGGAGGTGATAAAAAGTGTTACCATAAAATTTAAAAATTATAATCATCGGATGTCAGTCAATAGTTACTGGTCAGTGGCAGTTCGTTATTGGCGTTGACGGATAGTTAATGGTCCAATGTACGTTCAAGTGCCTCCGTTTTGAGGCTAACGGCATCAATTTTTAAGACATTTCTGAAACGTGTACCTATAAATCATTGTTTTGCACGTTTTTATAGGTACTTACAGGTATAAAACTGGTCTTTTTCTATTCAAAACAGGTAACTTTCATCGAAACCATACCTATAAACAGCGCAAAAATTAGTTTTTATAGGTACTTTCAATCTTAATTTGTGTATAAAATCAGAAAAACGTACCTATAAATCGTCGATTTTTCAATTTTTATAGGTACGGAAATAAAAAAAATTTTTTCGGTACCTATAAAACTTAACCATAGCCCTGTTTTATAGGTACATGGTCAATAGGCACAAGACCGTTTTTTTCAAACATCATCCGAACTACGCAACGTCAGCATCGATTTACGGAAAATTTCTTTGCCCGACCCCAATTCAAAGAAATACTTGAAAATACCGAGATCCACCTTGGAAAAATAACCGAGGCGGTGTTTCGCCATCACGCGACCGCTTTCATCCACCGTAAAACGAGCCTTGAACTGGTTCAAAGCCGAAGGAGCCAACATCACGCAGTCAATTCCCTTCTTGAACCAATCCGGGGCCGAGTCGTAATCGGGAGCAATCCGCGTTACAGGTTTCATCGGATGCTGCACGCCCTGCGTTTCGCCTTGGCCAATTGCAATCACCAGTTCCAGCTTTTCGCCATCGTCAATTTCAATCGTCGGCGTTTTCTTGAACGTAAGCCCCACCACGCAAGTATTCAATCCCAAAGTTTGAGCCCAAAGCACAATGTCCGCAGTCGCATAACCCACTCGTTCCTCGAGTGACGATTCACATCCGGCAACCGCCTTTTGCCCAGCAACCGCAATGTAGTTCTTCACGTTCCTAAACGAGCCGTAGTGCGCCAAGCGCCCACTGAACGCCACATCGTCATTCAAAACAAGTTGCATGTGGAGAGCAAAATTTTCGTTCAACTTCGCTATCCGGGCATGCAATTCTTCCACCTGCTCTTGGGTAAGCGGTGTAGAACAGTACCTACGCACGGAATGGCGTGCAAAAACGGCTTCTTCTAAAGTCATGTTTCCTCCATTTATATCAGCGAAATTGGAAAAAATGTGATCTAAAAGGTCTCATCAACTGTAAAAAAAGATAAATTATATATGTGTTAAGAGAAACAGTTATTTTATTAATTTTTTTTGGGGAGCTTGCAGATTATGAATATCCTGAATCGTTTTTTAAAGTACGTCAATTTTACCACGACTTCTGATGAATCGAGCGAAAGCTGTCCAAGCACGCCACAACAACTTGTTCTCGCCAAATATTTGACCGAAGAACTGGAAAGCATTGGACTTTCGCAAGTGAAAATGGACAAAAACGGCTACGTCTATGGGCTGCTGCCAGCAACAGCAAAGCGCGAAAACGATACCCCCATCGGGTTCATCAGCCACATGGATACCTCGCCGGATTTTTCGGGTGTTTCCCCCAAGCCGCAAATCATCGAAGACTACGACGGTGCCGACGTTTTGCTCAAAGGCTCCGGGGCCACGTTGAAAGTCGATGATTTCCCGACGCTCAAATGGCTCAAGGGTCGCACGCTCATCACAACCGACGGAACGACGCTCCTCGGAGCCGACGACAAGGCCGGAATCGCAGAAATCGTGACCGCCATGGAAGAACTCATCGAAGCCGACCGCCACGCCGAAAGCCGCGGCTACGAGAACCTTTCAGGGCACGGCGACATTTGGGTCTGCTTTACGCCCGACGAAGAAATCGGACGCGGCGCCGACCGCTTGGACATGGACTATTTCAAGGCCAAATACGCCTACACCGTCGATGGAGGCTACGAAGGTGAAATCGCTTACGAGAATTTCAACGCCGCAAGCGCCACGTTCAAAATCCACGGCAAGGGAGTCCACCCCGGCGAAGCAAAGGGCATCATGAAAAACGCAAGCCTCATGGCCGCCGAAATCGCGATGGCACTTCCCGAAAACGAGACTCCCGCAACAACCGAAGGGCGTGAAGGATTCTACCACCTGACCGATATGCAAGGCGATGTCACCGAGGCGAAGCTCGATTACATCGTACGCGACCACGACCAAACTAGATTTGAAGACCGCCAAAACTACCTCAAGGAAATCGCGGAAAAATTCAACGAAAAATTTGGCGGTACACCTTTTACAATTTTTGAAAAAAATCGCGCAGGCGGCTCCGTCATTGAAGTGAAACTGAAACACTCCTATAGCAACATGCTACAAATCGTCGAAAAAACTCCAGAAATACTCGACCGTGCGCGTTCCGCCATCGAATCCGAAGGCATCAACGCCGTAAGCGACCCCGTCCGCGGAGGAACCGACGGAGCAAAGCTCAGCTTCATGGGCCTCCCCTGCCCGAATCTCGGCACAGGCGGCTACGGCTTCCACGGACCATACGAGCATATCACCGTCGAAGGCATGCAAACAGTCGTGCGGATAATCAAAAAGATCGCCGAAGCAAAAGGATAGATATAAAGCGCCAAGACCCCATGCGCTATTCTCGTTAGTCATTGGCGCAAAGCGCTCCAATTTTTTCGATAAAAAATTGTTCTTTTCTGCAATTTTTATATACATTATTTGATACATACGAAAATAGAGGGGGAAAACTATTTGCAGGTTCCTTCTGCAAGAGTTTTCTTGTAGATAAAGTTCAAGAAAGGAGATTCTCATGCATATATCATTCATTATCTTCATTTTAATTGCAATCGTAGTTACCGCCGTGTCGGGCTACTGTCTCGGAAAAAGAGTCTCCAAGGCAAACCAGCGTGAATCCCCCGAAGCCACAAACAGCATACCCTTCGAAAATTGCCTGGTCAAAAATGCGGACGCATTCAAATACGATACATTCACAGACAGCCGCGACGGAGAAACTTACCGCACCGTTAAAATAGGCGACCAAATCTGGATGGTCGATAGCCTGCGTTACAACGCCAAAGGCAGCTACGCACCGGATAACGTCGAAGCGAACGTCAAGGATTTCGGACGTCTCTACACATGGACTACAGCGCTCAACATCCCGGCAGAATTTTCAGTGCAGTCCTTGGCAAAAGACTTCGCCATGTATAACAAAATAAGAGGCAAAAACTACCAAGGTATCGCCCCGGAAGGCTGGCACATTCCAAGCAAAAAGGAATGGGAACAACTGCTCAGCAATCTGGACGCAAGGTCTAATGGTTGCGAACTACGCAGCGAATGCCTGTGGCTCAAGCCCGGCAAGGATTCCTTCGGGTTCTTTGCGTTACCGGCCGGCTATCGTTTTGACAATGGAACATTCTGTCACTTCGGTAGGCGCGCGCGTTTCTGGGCCAAGGACGAATACGGCAAGGCAAACGCATTCCGCGTGAGCATCACCGACAATTCCGTTGATATCGAAGGCGTTTATAGGTCCGATGCCGTTTCGATACGTTGTGTGAAGAATACATAATTGAAGGAATGTTGGCCGCAAGAAGTGGGAATAAATTTTTCTTCATAGCAAAATCCCCTCGCAAAAATTTGCGGGGGGATTTTTCAACGCTTAAGCAAAAACATTACGACAACTGAGGAGGGGTGTATTTTTAATTGGATTTTTCATTGGATTTTTCGTTGCCGTGAACGTAACTTACAAAAGCGAAACGTTTGCTGTCTGGAGCCCAAGAATTTACGTTGATCGTTCCCTGACCACCAAAAAGTTTAAGAATTGTTTGCGGTGCAGACCATTCGTTTGCACATGTCGCTCCATTTTGGTCAGATGGGACAGCGCGACACATCAAGCGGAGTTCCACGTTTTTATTCGGAACGTGCTCGCCCGGTTTTACGTCGGTTTCCGTATAAGCCAGCATCACAATTTTTCCGCGGTCTGGCGAAACATGCGGGAACCAAGTATTCCAATGAGCATCGTGCGTCATCTGAGTCTGCTCGGAGCCATCAGCCTTCATGCAGAACGCCTGCATGCGCCCGGAACGTTCAGAATTGAACCAAATGAATTCGCCTTCGCTGTCATACTCAGGGCCGTCATTCAGTCCAAACGAAGTCGTAAGACGTATCTCGTTACCACCCGCCGCTGGGATCGTATAGATGTCATACGATCCATTACGTTCGGCGCAGTATGCAAGCGTCTTACCATCAGGCGCAATGCCGTGCAAATAGCTTGGAGCAAGAGGCGTTACCAAACGCGGCATCCGACCGTCAAAATAAATCTTGTAAATACGTGAAAGCCCATCTTCTTTCGTATGATGGCTCACGTAAACGCCGCTACCGTCTGGATCGAGGACATGATCGTTGTTGCAGTTATCGACAAAATAACTTTCAATTTTCGTCACCTCGCCTGTCGCGACATCGTACTTGAAAATACGTCCGTTACTGTTATACGTCAGAAACGTTCCATCGGCGCTCCAGTTCGGAGCTTCAATCACATCGTCGAATTCCTTGAGAACTTTAACTTCGCTAGTTTCAATATCAAAGACTTGTAAAATAGACTTGTCACCGTTGCGGTTCCACGTTTCTCCTGGAGATATTTCAAACGGAAAACTCACGCCCAACATTTCACGAATTTTGTCCATGAGCGTCATGAATTCCATCGTCTTCGCGTGCGTCATTTCCGGACGTTCCCAAACAATTTGTTTCGCGAGTGCACCACTAGTCATCGCGCCATTCGAGAAGTCGCGGCGTTCGCAAGGCTTGTTCGAGAAGTCGCGGCGTTCGCAAGGTTCGCAAATTTCGTGCCGGAACTGCGCTGGTTTTTCAATCGCTTCCTTGCAGGCAAGAACTTCGTACTCGTAACAGTTGCAAAGGCGCAGCGGTTCAACCGTTTCTACGATATTTCCTGCGTCATCGAACAACTGCAGTTTTACCATATCGTTCAAATTCTGCACGCGAATTTGTCCCGTCGTTCCGTAAATAACACCCTCATTGTGCGTTGGCGAAACCATCGAAGTCTTGAGATACGCCTTCTGGCCGTTTTCGTACGTGATATTGATCCAGTCCGTCGCATCCACGCCCGTCTCGAACTTGACACACTTGCAATCCATGGACGTCATTTCGTTGCGAACAACATTTCCATTTTTGTCCATACGTTGACCGAGAAACAAATCCGCAAACGTAAGGCTGTAAATACCAAGATCCAAGAGCGCTCCGCCCGCAAGCGCCGGGTTCCTTAAACGTTCCACATGGTTCAAGGGCATCGAAAAATCAGCTTCTACAGTCTCGATATTCCCGATACGCCCATCGTGAATCCAACCACGAAGCGTTTCCAACGCCGGCAAAAAGCGCGTCCACATAGCCTCGCACAAAAAAACACCCTTGTCGTGCGCCATCGATATCACTTCTGCAGCAAGTTTTGCATTCGCCGTAAACGCCTTTTCAACGAGAACATTTCGACCATGTTCAATACAAAGTTTTGCAAATTCATGATGGTGCGAATGCGGAGTTGCAATATAAATCAAGTCAACAGAATCGTCCGCTGCCAAGGCCTCATAACTCTCATACGCTTTTTCAAAACCATATTCCTTGGCAAAAGATTTCGCTTTTTCCAAATTGCGAGACGCCACAGCGTAACATTCCACGCCGAGCCCCTTGTTTTGTAAAGTCTTTACAGCGACCGCCATTTTTGTCGCAATGTGACCGCACCCAAGAATCGCGAACTTTAAAGTATTCATAGTGAAAATATAAATTGACCGCTCCCGAAACCGCCAAAAAATTTTGCAATCCTTGTTTACCGCTGTAGCCGAATAACATTGCGCCCGTTTTTACGTTTGCCATCCCTGCCTTCAAGCAGGCTCTCCAGAATTTGATATATTTTTACCATGAATCAAATCAAAACAGTTGCAATTGTGGGTCTCGGGGCTGTCGGTGCCGTCGTGGCAGAACAGCTCTTGAGCATTCTCGGAAACAAGCTTTATTGCGTGATGGACGCCGAACGCAAAGCGCGTTATCAGGCGAGCGGAATTGTCATCAACGGGAAAAAGGCGGATTTCAACTTTGTCACACCTGCAGAAGTTCCCGTGGTCGATCTCGTGATTTTTGCGACCAAGAATTTGCAACTGAACGAAGCGCTCGACGAAGCGAAAAATGCGGTCGGCCCGAACACAGCGCTCCTTTCGCTTTTGAACGGAGTCCATTCCGAAACCGAAATTGAACGCATTTATGGAGCTGAAAAAACTTTGTATGGTTTCATCGTCAACTTGCAGTCCATCAACAAACACGGAAATATAGATTGTGCCGGCAAAGGCATCATTCTCTTTGGCGAGAAAGACAACCGCCGTTCCGAGCGTATTGAAGCCATCCACCAGCTTTTTGAAGCGGCACACGTTGTACACAAGATTCCAGAAAACATCCGCTTGGAAATGTGGAAAAAACTTTTGATGAATACGGTATTCAATTCAATCGGAGCCATTTGCCGTTCGACATTTGCAGGTTTCAATTTTCCGGTGATGCAGTCTCTTGTACGTAAAATTGGGAATGAAGTCATTCAGGTGGCAAACGCAGAAGGTTTTCCGCTCACAAGCGAACACCTTGATGAAAACTTGCGACTCACCTGCAATTACACACCCGCAGGGAAATGTTCCATGCTGCAAGACATAGAGGCCGGGCGCAAAACAGAGAATGCATTTTTCTGCGGAACCATCAGTAAGCTCGGGAAAGTACACGGGATTCCGACACCCTATTGCGAATTTTTGAGCGAACTTATCGAAGGTACTGAACTCGCGAGAGATCTTATTACATAGTTCACCAACCTTAGTCCGCCATGGCATTGTTCTGCCCTTAATTTAATCACCGAAACGATAAGAAAGATGCTTTACGACTTCGACATCGGCAGGGAGCCAATGAACAGAATTCAATTCGGAACGAGATAGCCACTTGGCGGCCTCATGTTCCAAAAGCGTTGGCTTGCATCCACCTGCTAGCGTGCAAAAGAAGCAGTGCATCGTCAGGTGGAATTTCGGATAATCGTATTCCACCGTACAAATTTTTTCGCCGACAATTACCTCGACAGCAAGTTCTTCTTGGAGTTCACGGACAAGCGCCCGCTCCGGGGTCTCGCCCGGTTCCATCTTTCCACCCGGAAATTCCCAGCCGTCCTTAAAATCACCGTATCCGCGCTGCGTCGCAAAAATACGTTCGCCGTCCTTGATGACGCCCGCGACTACTTCTATCATTTTCATGCGTCCAAATCTAGAAAAAACGAAACGTCCAGCAGCAATTCATTTCAACTCATTTCCAAAATATTTAAATTTGCGAAAAACAAAAAAAGTATGATCAAGATTTTATTTGTCTGTCACGGCAACATTTGCCGCAGCCCCATGGCCGAATTCGTCATGAAAAAAATGGTACGCGACCTGAACAAGAGTGCGGACTTTGAAATCGCTTCTGCCGCGACAAGTACCGAAGAAATCGGAAACCCAGTCTATCCGCCCGCAAGGCGCATGCTCGCCCGCCACGACATCGACTGTAGCGGAAAAACGGCACGTCAAATGACTTTCGCCGATTACAACCACTATGATTACATTGTACTCATGGACCAGAACAACTTGCGGAATCTCCGCTGGATTTTACCCCGGGACATCTACGAACGTGAAACAAGAGACCCTCATAAAATTTCGCTACTAATGGACTGGGCCGGAAAAAGCCGTGACGTAGCAGACCCTTGGTACACCGGAGATTTCGAAGCCACCTGGTGCGACGTAAACGAAGGCTGCAAGGCCATGCTTAAAGCCCTCTGCAAATAAAAAAAACGGCCTTAGAAACCTAAAGCCGCTCTTTTTTACAAAGCAATTATTTTGCACAACCCGTGCCAAGCGTTCCCATCATAACGCTTACGCACTGAGCTTCCATGGCAGTCGCTTCTGCGCTACCGGCAGGAAATTCCAAGCATTCACCCATGACGCCCGGAATATCGCAAGAGACCATATTGCCAGATGCCGGCGGATTGTCTACAGGAGGATTATCAACCGGAGGATTGTCTACTGGCGGGTTTTCAGTTGACGGAGTTTGGGTTTCTGGTGTTGCATTTTCGCAACCGGCAACAGGCTTTTCCAGCATCTGCATGCCCCAAGTAGAACCGTTGCACTGAGCGAGTTCAGTAAGACCTTCAATACGGACCGTCTTACACTTGTTCACAGTTTCAGAACAAACGTAGTTATCCGTGTCAAAGAAAGACTTCACAACATCTGGAAGCGTTTCCTGCTTTGTCGATGATGACGGACTTGAAGAACTATCGTCTCCGCAACCAACAAGAACTGCCATAGCAATAGCAGCAATAGGAAGAATCAGTTTTTTCATATTGTACTCCTTAAAAAAGGTGTTCACAAAATACAAAAAAAATGACAAAAAAGTTCATAAATATTCGATTTATTTCAAATTCAAGAAAACAGGAAAAAAAAATTCGCCAAATTTTAAAAATTTCGCCATTTTAGGCAGACTATAATATTTTTTTAACAAACGCATCATCCAGTACGCAGGACGACTTAAACGACACTTGGACATTTATGTCCTTAGTGGAGTTATCCTCTTTGGGGGAGATTGGGGCTAGTTAAGGATCGAAAATTAACGTTCTTGGACCTGATATCGTGAATATGACGTTCACAAAAATATTTTCTTTTCTTGCAAAATGGCCAACTTCAATATTTAGTAGAGACAACAAGTCAAAACGGACGGAAGCTCCATAGTCAAATCCTGTTGACGAAAACCAACCCACCTGGGGGCCTGCTGCAACGCCCGCAAAAATGGCAAATAGGCCCTGAATATTTGGATAAAGTAAAATCCCATGTTCATGGTCGGTGAAGTCATAAACATACCTAGTGCGAATGGACCACACGAACGCGTACATCGGAGCCCATGGGCCTTTTGTATTTTCAGGACGTTTTTGTGCATAGATTAAACCAGACGGTATAAGCCACCACTCCAAGCCAGCCACGAACATATTTCCGCCACCCACCTCTAACCCAAGAGGCTGTGGTATATAATCTGTAGCTTTTTCCTTAGGCACGTAAACCGCATCCTCTTCTGCCATGGAAATACTAGGCAAAAGCAAGGCTAATGCAAGAATCAGGTTCCTAACGAACTTCATTGTATATAAATATAAAAAAAATTATAAATTTTACAATCATCTATATTTTGATACACATTTTTCCACAACGTCTGAGTCTAAAAATTTATCCCATCGGCATTCTTGGAAATCACCTTTCATAATGCCATCTATTTTCTCATAAAAAAGTTTATACTCAAAAGACTCAGGATTATTCCTCAAGGCGCTATCAAAACACTTAGGACTTATCATGTCGAAATATTGATATTCATTTCCGTCATAGTAAATGATATTCAATGTTTCACCAACACATTCACGTGGAGGAATTCCTCTTTTTTTAATGGACATCTTTTTTTCAGAAAAATAAGACATAACGAGTCTGTAATCCATAGAGTTAATTGAGTATTCTTTACGACATTTGTCCATGAAAAAATTTTCATATTCCTGGGAAGTGTAACTTTCTCCTACACATAATCCGATATCCGGATATCCAATATCCCAAGATGGAAAATTAAGGAACTTATAAATACGAATTTTATTTGAGTCTAATGGGATAAAACCAATTTTCTTTTGATGATCTTTTTCAAAAAGGATATAAAACCCCTTATCTTTCCACGATATTTCTTCGTCACTAATACGGCCATAAAAATCAACATAATAACCCACACCAGTCGGTGGAACTAACTCCGTTCTATATTCACTTTGCGGAGGGACTTTTGTCAATTCTTTAGACGGTTCTAAATTACTTGATGCGCAAGCAGCAAATAATATAAGAATCAAGGAATACTTTATAAAGCTCAGCATAATTTATCACAATACATCAATAAACATTGGAGCAAAACAACTTCATATGAATATAAAAATATCCCCGGAATTTTAGATTCCGGGGATATTTAATTCAAGATATTTTGAATTAAGCGTTGGTGCTTCGCACCCAAGCCTTAGCGGCTCGGTCATGCCCGTGCAAGCACGGTCGCGACTCTCGCCTTACTTAAGCTTTCACCGTCGTGAAGGCAAACGCTTCGCCGTCGGCGTCGTTGGCTTCAAGGCCATCGGCAGAGGCTGCCCACTTGATGGCAACGGCTTGCGTCTCCCCTGCAATATACGCTTCATTCTCGGCCACGGCCTGCTTAAAGACGTCACTTGCAGAGAACAACGTCACTTCGATCTTGTCGGTGATGGCGTAGTCCTGGTCCTTGCGGCGGTTCTGGATGCGGTTCACGAGTTCGCGAGCCACGCAGGCGCGGCGCAGGTCATCGGTAATCTTGAGGTCGAGAGCCACGGTAAAGTGCTGGTTCGCTTCCACAGCGAGGCCTTCCGGCACGATGCGGCTGAGCATCAAGCAGTCTGCACCGACTTCACCGAAGTCGAACTTGATGTTGTTGCCAGCCTGGAGATCCTTGATCTCGTCAACCGTGAGGCTGTTGAGCTTGGCGGAAATCACCTTCATGTTCTTCGCATAGTCCGGGCCCTTCGCCTTGATGGCGAGGAAGTTCGGCTTGGCGGAGAGTTTCACGAGCTTGGTTTCGTCTTCGAGGAACTGCATTTCGCGAACGTTCAGTTCTTCGAGAATCAAGTCCTTCATGGTCTCGGCGACGTTCTTTTCCACAGCACCGTGAGCAACGACCGTCATGCTAGCAATCGGCATACGGTTCTTTACGTTGTTCGTAGCGCGAATGACGCGGCCCATTTCGACCATGCCACGCACCATGGAGATGCGTTCCACGAGGGCTTCGTCCATGAGGGACTTGTCGGCACTCGGGAATTCGCAGAGGTGCACGCTCACCGGAGCGTTATCATCCACTTCGCGGACGAGAATCTGGTAGATTTCTTCGGCGAGGAGCGGGAGGAACGGAGCGAGGATCTTGCAGAAGTCCACGAGCACCTTGTACATGGTGGCGTAGGCGGCATTCTTGTCGCCATCGTTTTCGGACTTCCAGAAACGGCGGCGGCTGCGACGCACGTACCAGTTCGTGAGGTCATCCACAGCGGCAATCACGGCAGGCACCACGTTGTACAGGCGGTAAGCCTTCATTTCCACTTCGACCTTGGCAGCGAGATCCTGCAAGGTGGCGAGCATCCAGCGATCAAGTTCGTTGTCGCTCTTGACTTCCTGACCCGGCTTCCAGTTGAGCTGGCCCTTGGCGGCGTCGGCGTTGTGGTTGCTGACAAAGAATGCTACGGCGTTCCAAAGCGGGAGCATCACCTGCTTCACGATGCCCTTCACGCCTTCTTCGCTGAAGCGCAGGTCTTCGGCCTTGAGGGCGGCGGAGTTAATCATGAACAAGCGGATAGCGTCGGCACCGGTACGTTCGATCAAGTCGTTCGGGTCCGGATAGTTGCGCTTGGACTTACTCATCTTAGAGCCGTCTTCGGCCAAGATAATACCGTTCACAATAACATTCTTGAAGGCCGGCTTCTGGAACAGAGCGTTAGAAAGCACGGTCAGCGTGTAGAACCAGCCACGGGTCTGGTCCAAGCCTTCGGCGATAAAGTCAGCCGGGAAGCTCGCTTCCACCAGTTCCTTGTTTTCGAACGGGTAGTGGCGGCTGGCATACGGCATGGAACCGGATTCAAACCAGCAGTCGAACACTTCAGGCGTGCGGCGGAAGACCTTGCCATCCTTCTCGATGGTCAGCTTGTCCACGAAGTGCTTGTGCAGGTCGTCGAGCTTCACGCCGGTGTACTTCTCCAATTCTTCGATGGAGCCCACGGCGATCATCTCGCCGTCGTCGGCAATCCACACCGGAATCGGGGTACCCCAGAAGCGGTTACGGGAAAGGTTCCAGTCGCGGGCGCCTTCGAGCCACTTGCCGAAGCGTCCGTTCTTGATGTGGTCGGGCACCCAGTTCACCGTCTGGTTGTTCTCGACCATCCATTCCTTCAAAGTCTTGGTCACGCCGTCCTTGTTGGTCACGGGCGCGTCGATCTTCAGGAACCACGTCTTGAGAGCGCGGTACAGCAGGGGCACGCCGGTACGCCAGCAGTGCGGGTAGCTGTGCACGAAGGTCTCGTGCTTGAACACGCGGCCCTGTTCCTTGAGGTAGGCGATAATGCTCTTGTCGGCTTCCTTCGCGCCAAGGCCCTTCCACATCGGGACCTTGTCCGTGAACTTGCCTTCGGTATCGAGCGGGTCGAACAGGCCAAGACCGATAGAGGCGCCGAGCTGGAAGTCCTCTTCACCGAAGCTCGGGGCGATATGCACGGCACCAGCACCGTCTTCAGTACTCACGAAGTCTGCCGGGTAAATCTTGTAACGCTTTTCGAGTTCTTCCTTGCTGGCGTAGGCGTCGCTCAGGTGGAACAGCGCTTCGTAGCTCAGGCCCACGAGGTCGGAACCCTTGCAGGTGTCGACGATGTTCGCGTTCTTGAAGTAGGCGGCGGTACGCGTAGCGGCACACCAGTACTTCTTGCCGTCCTGTTCCACGAGGTTGTAGTCCATGTCCGGACCGACGGCGATGGCAAAGTTGGAGGGCAGCGTCCACGGGGTCGTCGTCCACACGAGGATGCTCGTGTCCTTGAACTTCGCATTATCGGAAATCAGCGGGAAGATCAGCGTGAGGGACGGGTCCTGACGGTCCTTGTAGCCCTGGTTGGTCTCGAAGTTAGAAAGCGGGGTCGCGAGGGCCGGGCTGTACGGCTGGATGCGGTAGCCCTGGTAGATGAGGCCCTTGTCGAAGCACTGCTTGAACACCCACCACACGGATTCCATGAAGGTCTTGTCC
>Ga0310696_10001752_pt1 | contig 30612 bp, 19 predicted proteins | sample AusTroGonzalo_MG_4_FD_203885 | JGI IMG/M metagenome (GOLD analysis project Ga0310696, IMG submission 203885) | Bovine rumen microbial communities from tropical cattle in Woodstock, Queensland, Australia - Gonzalo_02 (v2) (version 2) | ecosystem: Host-associated > Mammals > Digestive system >... | reverse complement strand
TTGTCTTCAATGCCTAACGCTTTTTGGATCTGTTGTTGGGTGAAATTGGCCAGGTAGTAGCGTGCAAGTTCGGCAACAGGTTGTTGCGAGTATGATTTCACGATATTCGTGAGACCGACAATGAGCGTATCTTGGTTATAAGCTTGTCCGGCGGCTATGGCGCGGAGGTAGGCGTATTTGGATTGCAAGGTCTCGTCAGTGCAGTTGGGGATCGCGGCATCTGCGGCGTTGATCACATTTCTCCATCTTTTTTGAGTGAAATCCTCATACACTTGAGCATACTGGTTTTCATATACTTTTTCCTTGGCTGCCAACTTGTTATAGTAGTCGGGATCCTGAATAAGCTTGGCATAGTCGGTTTCAGGATATTGGGTTAGCAAGGTGTTTTTATATGTCTCCGCTTTGGGATCCCCAATTTTCTTGTATAATGTGTACAGCATGTAGATGGCGGGAAGGGCATACTCGCTTTTTGGGTAACGTTGGAGCAAGTTCTCAAAGGAGGCGCAAGCGCGTTTCGTATCATTCAGCAAGTCCTGATACATAAATCCAGTTTCATATAAATCCTTGGAAATGATAGCGTTAGCGGTATCTTTCGCGCCTTGGGTTAAGGGTAGGTCTTGTAGATAGTAGGCCTCCTTTTTCGGATCGGTTTCCCGTTTTGGGATGGGGTTTCCGTTTTCATCGTAATCGGCAGTGTCTTGCGCCAACGACGGGTCGTTCAACAGAGCCATGTCGTCAAACGAAATCTGCGTCTTGTTACTGATAAACCAGTTGTCTTCCAATTTACGGTTACCGAATCTGCGGAAGAAGTCTTGTTGGCCTGAAGTCACCAGCGATTGGTTATAGAAATACCATTTCCCATTCGAATTGTTCTGGTTGTTAATGTTGGTGTAGGATGCGGCATTCTGCATAGCCAGCATACGTTCAGCCTCTTCAGCGGCAGCTTTTCGTTCGGCTTCTGTGTAGTCCGCAATCATTTTTCTCACCCAAGCATTTCGTTGAGATTCAGGTAAGCTTGCGATTCGCAAAAGGCTGTCCTGAAGGTCGATTTCTTCCAATTTTTCAACCAAATCCTTCAATACGTTAGATTTTTTCTGAAGTCCTTCATAGTTGGGATAGTTTTTGGGTATGGACATCATGGCGGTGTCGTAGTAGTGTTGTGCTTCACGATATTCGTTGTTGTCGAAGTAGAGGTCGGCCAAAGTAATGCTGGAAAAGGTCTTCTGATAGTTGTTTTCAGTGGAGGCGGAGACAGATTTTGCAAGATATTCCATGCGGAGATCCTCGTCTTCGTCTATGCGGGCAATTTCAGAGAGGGCGTAGTATATTTGGTCTTTGAAATCTTCGTTTTTCTTATCATCCAGCATCTTGTTGAGCTGTTTGATGATAGCGTTGCGGTTGCTTTCGGAGCCGTCATAGTTGGAGGCGAGATGCATCCGGGCGCAGAAAGTCATCTCGTAGTTGTCGGATTTTTTGATGACGGCCATAAAGTTTTTTTGAGCTTCTGCCTGTTGACCGAGTTTTTCGTAGAGTTCGCCGAGAATGAGTTGGAGACGGGTGCGGAATTCGCGTTTGGGATTGTTAGCCAGGGCATTTCCGATATAGTCGATGGCCTCTTGAATGTCTCCGTCAGGAGCCGTGAGGTGGTATTCGGCTTTGGCGGCATTGAAAAGCACTGCGAAGTTTTTCTTGTTCTTCTTCTCATTCATGTAGCGGATGGTCTCCAGCAACTCGTCGGCGCTGGTGAAGTATCCTTGCCGCATCTGGGTGCGGGCCAGCAACACCTCCGCTTCGTTGAGAATGTTCGACTTGGGATAGGTGTGAATGATATAGTTCAACACGCGTTGCGCCTGCGCATAGTCTTGTTTGTAAAAGTAGGCTTTAGCCATCAGGAAGTAGGCGTCGTCGATAGTTCTTACGTACTCTTTGCCTTTAATCATCATCGAATGCTTATGAATGGCTTTCGACGATTTTTCAATGGTGCGGTCCAGATGTGATAGGCACGGTCCCAAATCTGATTTGTCCGGGTAATTGTAGACCGGTAGAGTTGCCGTGTAGTTGTCTTTCGATAGTTTGGCTAACTCTTTTTCTGCCTCTTTCATTGCCTGGTTTCCGTTCCAATACACATTGTATCTGCATGTTACATTGTGATAAGCACGGTTTGGGAAGGTGTTTTTGGATGTGGAGCAACCTGTCAGTACCACTATCAGCAGCCCGATGCAAAAAATCGCAAATCGTTTTGTTTTCTTTCTCAATGATCCGTAATTTTAGTTAAGCGTGATTAACGAAGTATAAGACGATTTATTTTTCCCTGTTGTTGAAATATTCTTCCAGAAGCCGTTGCACATATTTGCCGAATACGTCGAACTCAATATTAACGACGGAGCCGGGTTTGAAGTTGTGGAAGTTGGTCACTTTGTAGGTGTAGGGGATAATAGCCACGGAAAAGCGGCCTTTTTCAGAGTCTACAACAGTAAGGCTGACTCCATTGACGGAGATAGAGCCTTTGGGAACGGTGAAGTTGTTTTTTTCGGGGTCGTATGTGAAGTAGAAACGCCAACTGCCATCTTCATCAACTACTTTCTCGCATACGGCAGTCTGGTCGACATGACCTTGCACGATATGTCCATCGAAGCGGCCGTCCATGCGCATGCTGCGTTCAAGATTGACCTCATCGCCCACCTTCCAAGTGCCGAGGTTGGTCTTCAGCATCGTCTCCTCCATCGCGGTGACCACATACTGCTTCTTTTCCTTGTCCAATTGTACAACGGTTAGGCAGCAGCCGTCGTGCGCCATACTTTGGTCAATATTCAGTTCATCCGCAAAATCCACTTCCAGAGTAAAGTGGAAGTTGGTTCTATCTTGTTCAATCTTAACGATTTTGCCGGTTTTCTCTATAATTCCAGTAAACATACTTATCCAAAAATAAAACCTGCAAAGATACAAAATTTTCGCAAGTGCGGAGATTTTTGCGAAATCAGCTTTTGGCCTTTAGTTTTGAGGTACTATTATACGCCAATAGCTAATAGCCAATAATCATTAATGCGCCTCCAGCCAGTTGCTTCCGCTGTTGATGTTAACATCCAGCGGAACAGATAGTTTCATCGCTCCAGACATGTGCTCGCGCACAAGATCTGAAAGCGTTTCCAACTCGTTGGGATAAGTGTCGAAAATGAGTTCGTCGTGAACTTGCAGGATCATCTTGCTGCGCATATTCCGCTCGTTCATAGCCTGATAGATGCGCACCATGGCGATTTTGATGAGGTCGGCAGCGGTGCCTTGGATGGGGGCGTTGATAGCGTTGCGCTCGGCGGCGGCTCGCAAAACCCCGTTCTTCGCATTGATGTCACGAATGTTGCGGCGACGACCCATGAGGGTCTCCACGTATTCGTGTTGTCGGGCGAAATCAAGTGTATCGTTCAGATAATCAGATATTTTTGGGAAGCTGCGGAAGTAATCCAGGATGAGTTGCTTGGCTTCGGTTTGCGGAATCTGCAGTCGGTCGGCGAGACCGAAGGCGGAAATGCCGTACAGAATCCCGAAGTTGACGGTCTTGGCGGCACGGCGCATATCGGTGGTAACATCCTCTTTTTCAACGCCGTAGATGTGTGCGGCCATCGTCGCGTGAATATCCTCGTTGTTGCGGAAGGTTTCGATCATGCGCTCGTCCTGACACACGTGTGCGACGATTCGCAGCTCAATTTGGGAGTAGTCAGCCGCGAGCAGCACATTGCCGTCGGAGGGGACGAATGCCTTGCGGATGTCACGCCCGCGCTCGGTGCGCACGGGGATGTTCTGCAGGTTCGGGTTGAGGGAGCTGAGCCGGCCTGTGGCCGTAATCGTTTGGGTGAACGTGGAATGGATGCGGCCCGTCTTGGGGTTGATGAGTTGCGGCAACGCATCGATGTAGGTGGATTTCAGCTTCGAAAGCTTGCGCCACTCCAGAATCAGCGGCACAATCGGGTGTTTGTAGGCCATCTTCTTGAGCACTTCCTCGCCGGTTTGGTACTGCTTGCTCTTGGTTAGACGGGCGTTCTTCACAAGGTTCATCTTCTCGAAGAGGATCTCCCCTAACTGCTTGGGCGAGCCGATGTTGAAGGTTTCGCCGGCGTATTCGTAAATCTGCTGCTCGATTGCGGAGATTTCGGCATTCATGGTCTCGGAATTTTGCCGCAATGTTTCCACATCGACCTTCACGCCGGTGTATTCCATATCGGCGAGAACGGGTACGAGCGGCATCTCCATTTGTGTGAACAAATCCAGTAACTTATTTTCCTTCAACTCATTATCCAGTATCGGATAGAGTTTTTGCAGCAGTAGAAGTTGTTCGTTTTCGGGCGAAGGCGACGGTTTTCCGGCCTCTACCAACTCGCAGTCGAAGTAATTGAGAGCGAGGTCGCTGAGCTGGTGTTTGCGTTCGGGCTGCAACAGGTAGTGGGCGATCTGCACGTCCCAGAAGGTGCATTTCGGCTCCACGCGGAATGATTTGAGGTACTTGTAGGTGTTTTTGCAGTCGTGCATCACCACGGTGCGCGGCTCTCCGAAAATCAGTTTTATAAATTCTTGATAGTGACGATGTTCGCTTTCTACCCAATGGTAGTAGGTGGTGGTTTCGTCGAAGGTGAAGGCGAAACCGGCGATTCGTTCCTGTTGGAAGATCCAGGTAAAATATAATCTCCGCGTATCACGCGTATCTACACGAATATCAGCGATGGATTGGACTTCAATGGTTTGTGGAAGTTCGAAGACGGTTTTAGGGACCTCGACCGCCATTTGGGCTTGCGTTTCGGTTTCCTCAATGGGACTGAATAGGTCGGGGGCGGTTTGGGTTTGCGGCACCTGCAGTGACAAGTCCGTGAAGATGCGCTTCGTCAGGGCTTTGAACTCCAACTCGTCGAACACGGCTTTGAGCTTTTGCGGGTCGGGACCGGTGTAGGCCATCTGCTCGAAATCGTACTCCATTGGGATGTCTATCATAATGGTAGCCAGTTCTTTAGAGAGGAAAGCTTGCTCCTTGTACTCGTTCATGTGAGTACGCGTCTTCTCGTTGTCCTTGTCGAAATTGCGGGCGTACATCTCCTCAATGCTGCCGTAGTTGGCGAGCAGTTTCTGGGCGCGCACCTGACCGATGCCGGGCACGCCGGGAATATTGTCGGAGGAGTCACCCCACAGTCCGAGCATATCGATCAGCTGCTCAGGACGTTCGATCTTGTATTTCTCACAGATTTCCGGCACGCCGAGAATCTCCGCCGGCTGTCCGAACTTGCCGGGCTTGTACATCTTGATATGGTCGGAAACAAGCTGGCCGTAGTCCTTGTCGGAGGTGAGCATCAGCACCTCAAAGCCCTCAATCTCCGCGTGTTTCGCCAATGCGCCCACCAGGTCATCCGCCTCGTAGCCGTCAATGCCGATCATACGAATTTGGAAAGCGTCGAGGATGCGTTTGATGTAGGGGATGGATTGCACGATGTCATCGGGCGTGGCCTCGCGGTTCTCCTTGTAGTGCTCGTACTCCACATGTCGGAAGGTGGGTGCGCCCGTGTCGAAGGCCACCGCCACATGGGTCGGTTTTTCGTTTTTGAGTACCTCGTACAGCGAGTTGGTGAAGCCGAGCATCGCGGAGGTGTTCAGCCCTTTGGTGGTGAATCGCGGACTCTTGATCATCGCGTAGTACGCTCTGAAAATCAAGCCCATGGCATCTATCAGGAGGAGTTTTTTCGTCATTGCCTTTCGTGTTTTTTAGGAAAGGCAAAAGTACGCAAATTTCAGATATACACGGACGTTTCAATTCTGACCCGTTGTAGAGACGCAAAATTTTGCGTCTCTACGGCAAGAGTTTTCCCATCCTTTGCTGTCATTTACCGTTTTCCGAAAATTCATACCGTGGGGTTCTTCTCCTTTCTCGTAACAATCAAGAACATAATATATTTGAATGCCATATTCCGGTAAATATTGCCCAACGGTATCCTGAAAATTCCAGAAGGAACATTCCATGGCGGATTCCCTTTCGTATCGAACATTATAATCATAGATAGGGAAAGGAACACTGTTATGCAATGTCGTGTCAATAATATCAAACTTAATCCATGAATAACATGTACACGTGTGAATTTTTCCGCACCCCGCCGTCATCAGCGCTGTAATGACCAACAATATACAAATTGTTACATTCTTCATCATTCTTAATTTTTAATTCTTAATTCTTAATTAGAAAGCGTATCCTATGCCTCCCGACACAAATCCCTTGATGCCGACACCAAGCTCAAAGGAGCCAAAGAGGTGTTCGCCGCCGGCCCGCACCCCGAAAGCCGTGAGCTGGCAAGAGGGATATACCTTGTTGATTTTTTCCCAACTGAAATCATAATTTCTCTCAATAAATTGTTTTCCGAAAAAGAGGGATGTGCCGGCAGCAACAGCGGAATATAGGGTCACGTGCGGACGGTTAAGGTAGGAAAACCGCAGTTCAGGCATCAACGTGAGGCAATTTATCGTCCGCTGAGTAGAGATGGCATTTGTGTGAAGCGGAAGGTCTGTGAGGTGTTTGTAATAGGCATAATTCCCCATTGCGCCGACCCAGAGCCACTTCGTCAACCGATAATGGTAGTTGAACGAGAAGACAGGAGTGATGCGGAACGCAAAGGCTAATCCGTCGTCGGGGTCAAATTCGTATTCTGTATGACCGCCATTATCAAATTTATGCAGATTCATCAAGAAGAAGACGCTAAACGGGTCGCTGACCTCGAAGCGGACTTCATGTCGGTGGTGCATCCCGGCTTCCGTGCTCCAATGCGGTTGAGCCTGCATAATCTTGCGTTGTTTGTTGAAACTCTGGATGTAGGCCACTTGGAAATAGAGATGGTTGTTGCGATGGGAGGATTTGATACGTTCTCCTGTGGGTGTGGGAGCTACCCACCATTCTGTTCCTTGCATAAAATTAGAGGTAGCCGCATTCAAACCGACGGCAAAGCGCAGAAAATCTTCATTAGGAAGCCGATAATAGAGTCCGGCATCCAACAAAATATCGGCATAAAACAGATTCCTGTTATAAACACAATAGCTGCTCAATTTACTGTTGCTCTGAGTCTCAATGTCTCCTTCTGTAGCGGAAAAACCATACACAAAAGCATTGGAAGGTGTCCGTATCCTGGCACCTGCGCTAACGGTGAACAGGAGATTGTCACGTATTGGGTAATGGAATTCGAATTTCAATGGCACAGACAAGCCATATTTTGCTTTATACAGCCTTGTATATGAAGGCTGTGTTCCATTATGGAGAGAAGGCGTTATGGTTTCATAGAAGCCAGTGGTGCCGATGTTCAGTGCGGCTGACACTCCGAAATAGTCCGCGAAATGGTAAGAAAATTCTACTCCTGCGTGAAACCCATGTAGAAGAGGGGAACGAGAGCGAGGGCGTTCACCAAATCCTTCTTCATTCACTTCTTGATAAACAATGGGTTCTATCAAATTGTATTGGATGGTGTACCCAAGGTGGAATCCGTTCATCGGATTTTTGAGGAGATGGGTTTTCTTGTGTTTCGGGTTATGCGGATTGCCCGCCGCGGTGCTGTCGGTCTGCGCCGGCGACATCGCGTTCAGCCCTAAGATGATCAGTCCGGCCAATCCGTATTTTTTGATGCTGTCCATACTGGAAAACGTTTGCTGTTCATCTTTAAAGACGCTGCTTTCCCAAAAAGTTACGGTCTGCCGCAGCAGTTTTTCCTTCATCGAATCCGTAAGCGACAGATTGTCAACGTATTCCGAACTGTAGAAAAGTCGTTCGAACTCTTCGCTGCGGAGGTAGTCGGCGATGTTCAGGGTGTCGTGGACGCGCACGGTGTCGTGTACCACCAGAGTATCGTAGCGCACGGTCACGGGTGTCTGCGCCGTGGCCTCAGAAACCGCAACCGCGAAGAAAAGTAGCGTTACGAAAAGTATCTTGAGATAGTGCATCGTGCTATACCTTTAATTTCGAAACAGATAAATAGTGTCGCGAACCTCCACAGTGTCGTGAAGGATGATGGTGCGGAAGGTGGTGTCGGGGACCGATGTTTCCATTGTCGGTTGTAGAGACGCAATGCATTGCGTCTCTACAGGTGCGGTAACGGTTTCCGCAGGTTTTGAGGAGACATTTTCCGTAACCACGGTATCCGATTTCGGGGTCTGTTCCGGTTCCTCCGGTTGTAGAGACGCGGCGCGCCGCGTCTCTACAGGTGGCATCGCATTTTCATTCGGCGTATTCCGCACCACCTGCCATACGCAGACCCCTCCCGCAACGGTGGCGGCGGCGGTCATCAGGGCGGCGGCCTTGTGGGTGGCGACGGCTATCCCCGCGCTGGCGGGCGAGACGGCGACGGCGGAACGGATTTCCGATTGCGATAACCGGTGCGACGGCGACATCCGCAGTTGCGACAGCTCGGACCGGTACAACCGTTCGAGATGGTGTGCGGAACCGAGTTTCTTCATGAATAGCAGTATAATCATAAGCAGTCCTTTCTTTTTGGATTCTTTTTCGCGGGCTTTGGCGGCGAGCAGCTGTTGCAGACGCGTGCGGGCGCGGAGGAACAACTGTTTGGAGTTGGTGACGGAAATGTCCATCAGGTCGGCGATATGCTGGTGCGAAACGTGGTCAATGGCGTGCAAGTTGAAGACAATCCGTTGTCGTTCAGATAGTTGTTGAATCGTTTCCAACAGCTCTTCTTTCGTGAATTCCGGATATTCGTCACGTTCGTCCTTCTCGTCGGGCAGATTGCCGATCAGTTCCTCCTCCAACGGCACCGTTTCGGGTCGGGTGCGCAGGTAGGAGACGCACCGGTTGACCGTGATGCGGGTCAGCCACGTGTCGAAGGCGTCCATCACACGACAGGTGTCGGCCCGCTCGATGGCCTTCAAAAACGCCTCGTGCGCCAAATCCTCCGCCGTCTGCTGCTCCCCGACATAGCGGTAGCAGAGCCCCACCAGCCTGTCGATGTGCTGTTCATACTTCCGTGCCCAAAACGTCGCCTTGTCCATTCCGCCTATTGCCTATTGCCTATAATAATAAGACGCAAAAATACAAAAAGGTTACGGTGCGGGGGAAATATTTTTGGCCCTTTTTCGTACTTTTGCGTCTTCATTATAAAACAGTGAAAAATGCAGGCGAAACAGTTTTGGACGAAGGCGTACCAGCGGAACATCGGGAAGATGGTGGGGATGTGCTGCCGCTACGTGGGCGACCGGGCGGAGGCCGAGGATCTCGCGCACGAGGCGTTCCTCAAGGCTATCGAGAAATCGGGAACCTACCACCGTCTCGGCAGTTTCGACGGGTGGCTGATGCGCATCAACCTCAACACGACGCTGGATTATCTGCGGAGGCAACCGACGTTTCTGTCTATGGATGACGTTGTAGAGACGCAATGCATTGCGTCTCTACCGACCGATACCGAAATTGATTCTGATATCGCCTCCGACCTCTCCGAATCGGAAATTCTCGATGCCATCTGCGCCCTGCCCGACAAACAGCGGGCCGTCTTTAACCTGTATGTTTTCGAAAACCAGTCCCATGCGAAAATCGCGGAAACGTTGCAAATCGGGGTGCGCAGCTCGAAACGCTACTTGTCGGAGGCGCGGGCGCAGCTGCAAAACATTCTTAACAACATAGTTCACCACAAAGAAAAAGGTCTTATGATACTACTCCCATTTCTCCCTTGGAAATCACATGCCATCGACCGTCTCTGCCGTGCGAAGCTAAGCCATCTGGCCATCGCGCCCGCGAAAGCGTCGCCGCTGTCCACCCTCAACTGGACCGCCGCCCCGAAACCTGGTGTCTGGATGGTCGTCACCGCCGCGAAAGCCCCTGCCGTCGCCACGGGCGTGGTCGCCACCGCCGTGACCGGTTCCGTGGTTGCGTGGCAGGCCCAACCCGCACAGACCCCCGCCGGCCCGACCCCGCAGGAGATGGTGGTAACCACGTGTGTTACAACAGATTCCGCGAATATTGATACTGACACCGTTGTTGTTGTAGAGACGCAATGCATTGCGTCTCTACCAGGCGACCCCATACCCGATGTAGAGACGCACGGCCGTGCGTCTCTACAGGAAACCCAAACTCCTAAACAGCAAGTAAAAGGAACCGAATGTTCTGTTTCACCATTGCCCGCAACGTCTGGTGCGAACACTTTGGCACCTGTAGAGACGGGGCGCGCCCCGTCTCTACAGAAGTTCGAGCGCAACGGTTTCTACGGTCTCAAGGACGCACACGGGAACGTAGTCGTATATCCGAAATATTCGGACATACAGCCGTTTGACGAATACCGGACCGGCTGGGCAATGGTGGAGATATTCGGGTTCAAGGGGTTTGTGGATAACGCCGGCAAGGAGGTGGTCGCCCCGCAGTACGATGACATCGGGAAATTCGGGCGTTACCGCGACGGCTGTGCGTTAGTGCAAAAGGGCAAATTCTACGGTTTCATTGACACCATGGGCAAAGAGGTGGTGCCGGTGACGCACAAAAAGTCTGACCTCATCCCAAAGTCTTAAGTCTTACGTCTCACGTCTCACGTCATAAAATAAATCCAATACCAATGAAAAAATTAGCATTAACCATCGCAATCTTATTATCAATCAGCGGGTTGTTCGCGCAGTCCCGTATCATTTCAGATATGGAACCCTTCACCACTGTGGACATACACTTTAAAGGTGATGTGGTCATAAAGCAAAGCACCACGAACCATGAGGTTATCATCAAGGCCAGCGATTACAGCTTCATTGAGCACACCCATGCGGATGTAAAGGACGGGAAACTTTCCATTTATATGGACAAAAAGGCACCCCAAGGGAAGACAGATATCCGAATAGAGATAAGGTTGCCTCATTTGGAGGAGTTGTCCCTGTCTGGTCCGGGTGACGTGACGGTGGAAAAGCGGAACGAGCCGCAACTGACAGTTATCAATACGGGAGCGGGCGGCTGTACCTTGAAATGCCTGAAGATTGAAAATTCTTTGGAGGTGCACAACAAGGGCGCAGGCGAAATCATCGTTCCTGGTTCGGATGCCATCCGGCAAAAGTCCTTGCTCATTAACAACACGGGAGCAGGGGATGTGGTCATACACGCTTGTTCTACGAGTAATTCGCTGGTTGCCAACAATAAGGGAGCAGGTAAAGTGTCGGTGAACACGATGAGTATCCCCGTTGAAGAATTGATACTCCAAAACCAAAGCGCAGGAGAAATCGTTATGCAAAATATTTGGGCGAAAAAGATGGAGTTGCGGAACCAAGGTGCTGGCGACATAAAGCTGATGAATGGTAAAGCGGACGAAATGACGCTAGTTAGTGTCGGTGCCGGTAATACCCACCTGGTAATGAAAGTCACAACTGCACACATCACACACGCTGGTGTCGGCAACATCATAGCCACCGTAACGGGCACCGCCTACGTCACCGACAAGTCCGAACTCGGGAAGGTCACCATTCACGGCGGTGGGAAAATCATTAAAGAGTAACGTTGTTCTCTTGCGAGTAGAGACGGGGCGCGCCCCGTCTCTACAATTGCGATACAGCATATAAAGGGATAATCGTCACGTGGCGAATAGTGTTTCCGTTTTTTGAATCTACATAATCGAACTGACCGAAATTTTCTAAGGAACAACGGACAGCTTGCGTTAAATTCTTGTCACGCATAAAGTCCCACAAACTCTTCATTCCACCCTGCACACCAGCTTTCACCTCAACAGGCAGTACTTGCATATTATGCGGCAACACATAATCCACTTCTGCGGTAGCATTCCGGGCCTGACGCATCCAGTAGAATAATTCGTGGTGGAGATTCGGGGAAAGATAATGCAACAGCTCCAAACCTGCCAGCATTTCGGCAACGGAGCCTTTGTTTACCAAGTCGGTGGCAGATGCTGTCAGAATTTGAGTGGTCATTGTCGTGATGTCACCTAGAGACATATTAAGAAGCCGTAACATTAAACCTGTATCTAATAGCAGCATCTTACGAATGCTAACATCTCGTTCATCGCCCAAGGGGAGCCCATTGGCGTCGGTGTGAGTAACGGGAATCAAGATGCCTGCTTTCGTCAGCATATCAAGAGCCTTCTTCACCTCCGCCGTCTTGTAGTCGCCAGGGACCCTTGAATAGATGAACTTCTTGGTGGCCTGTACAGCGGCACTCTTCATGGTAGCACTCAGCAGCTGTGGGTCAACTTTCTTTTTGTATTTCGGAAAGTCCGCTTCATAGCCCGTTAAAATGTCATCTTGTACCTCTTGACACTGTAGGAAATCGTTGGTTTCGACCCATTTAGCCACCGATTCAGGCATTCCACCCACCAACATGAAGGTGCGCACCAATTGTATCAGTTTGTTATGCAGAGGATCAGGCAGCGGCGAAATTGCAGAAGCTTGATTGCGGGTTTCCAAAAGAAGACCTTCACCGTTGGCCAAAAGGAACTCGTCGAAAGTCATGGGAAACATATACACCGAATGGATGCGACCCACACCGAAAGTTGGAATGTCATCTAATACGAATTCCAACAGCGACCCGGCGGCAATTACATGCAGGTCGGGCATATCCTCTTTGAAGAATCGCAACGCCATGATGGCTTCCTGGCAATCCTGTATTTCATCAATGAACAACAAGGTCTCGCCAGGAACAATGGGAATGCCACTCATTGCCGACATCTGTGGCACGATGCGATTCACCTGCAAGTCTTCGCTGAACAGTACTTTGTAGTCAGGCTGTTTCTCGAGATTAATCTCTACGAAGTACTTGAACTGCTCACCTAAATGCCGTACAGCTGTGGATTTCCCCACCTGACGAGCACCCCGCAGCAGGATAGGTTTATGTGAAGGACGCGCAGCCCATTCGCTTAAGTAATTGTCAATGATTCTCTTATAGTACATAATTCCCCAATTCGCAGGGCGCAAAGATACAAAAAATAAAAATATCCAAAGAAATAATCAGTATGAAAGTGAAATAATCCAAAGAAATAATTATGTCATTTTGGAAAAAAGACAAAGAAACCCGTGTAAACGCACGCGGGCGCCGGCAACATCATAGTCACTGTTACAGGACACCGCCTACCTCACCGAAAACTCCAAACTCGGGAAGGTCACCATTCACGGCGGCGGGAAAATTGTCCGGGAATAACACCATTCCGTAGAGACGCACGGCCGTGCGTCTCTATAGAGTGAACGCGAATCATTGTAGAGACGCAATGCATTGCGTCTCTACCTATTGCCTTTCTTCCCCGTCAACAACCCCTGTATCTCATTCAACTTCATCAGCGCCTCCACGGGCGTGAGGCTGTTGATGTCGAGGCCGACGATGGTCTCCTTGACTTCAAGCAGCAGCGGGTCGTCCAAGTTGATGAAACTCAGCTGGTAGCTGTCGTCCTTGGGCTTCTCGATGTGCACCTCCTCGCCCTTTTCTTCGCGGCGGGTGCGGGAATCTTCAAGCTGTTTGAGAATCTCCTCGGCGCGGCGCAACACGGCGGGGGGCATGCCGGCCATGCGGGCCACGTGGATGCCGAAACTGTGTTCGCTGCCACCCTCTTCCAACTTGCGCAGGAAATAGACCTTGTTGTCGAGTTCCTTCACCGACACGTGGTAGTTCTTGATGCGGGGGAACTGCGCGGCCATGTCGTTGAGCTCGTGGTAGTGCGTGGCGAACAGCACTTTGGCGTGGTGGAGCGGGTTCTCGTGCAGGTATTCGGCAATAGACCACGCGATGGAAATTCCGTCGTAAGTACTTGTGCCCCTTCCGATTTCGTCCAACAGCACTAAGCTTCTGTTGGTGACGTTGTTGAGGATGTTGGCGGTCTCGTTCATCTCGACCATGAAAGTAGATTCGCCGGTAGAGATGTTGTCGGAAGCGCCCACGCGGGTGAAGATCTTGTCGACGATGCCGATGGTACACTCGTGGGCGGGCACGTAACAGCCCATTTGCGCCATCAGCGTGATGAGCGCGGTCTGCCGCAGCAGGGCCGACTTACCCGACATGTTCGGGCCGGTGATGACGATAATCTGCTGCTTGTCCGTGTCCAAGTGGATGTCGTTGGCGATATAGGGTTCCTCGGGCGGCAGCTGCCGTTCAATCACGGGGTGACGGCCGTCTTTGATGTCGATGCTTTGGAAGTTGCTGATGGTCGGCTTTGTATATTGGTACTGCACAGCGCAGTAGGCGAAGGCATTGAGCACGTCCAAGCGGGCGGCGAGACGGGCGTTGTTCTGGATGATGGGAATGTAGTCGGCCAAACTGATAACCAGTTCGTTATAGAGTCGCACCTCGATTTCCAAAATCTTTTCCTGTGCTCCTAAAATCTTGGTTTCTAACTCTTTGAGTTCTTCAGTGATATAACGTTCGCTGCCTGTGAGGGTCTGCTTGCGGATCCACTCCTCCGGTACCTTCGATTTGTAAGTGTTGGTCACTTCCAGATAGTAGCCGAAGACGTTGTTGAAACCGATTTTCAGCGAGTTGATGCCGGTTCTGGCCGCCTCCCGCTGCTGGATTTCCGACAGGATGCCGCGACTGTTAGTGGCTAAGTCAATGAGTTCATCCAATTCGGCGTTGACCCCTCGTTGGAAGATGCCGCCCTTGCTCGGCACCACCGGCGGATCCTCGCGAATCTCCTTCTCAATGCGTTGGCAGACGTTCACACAGGGATTCAGCTTGTCGGCAATCTCCTTCAGGATAGGGGATTGCGACTTCTCGCAGAGGGCTTTCAGTTGTTCGGTGGCGCGCAGGGAGACGGCTAATTGCAAGACCTCCCGTGGGTTGATCTTGCCTGTCGCGATTTTGGAAACCATACGCTCCAAATCGCCCATCTGTTTGAAAATATCCGTCAGTTTACATGTAAACTCCTGGTTATTAATAAGATATTCAACCATGGCGAGCCGTTCCTCAATGAGGGACTTCTCCTTCAGCGGCATGAGAATCCATTTGCGCAGCATACGGGAACCCATCGGGGTTTGGGTCTCGTCGAGCACATCCAAGAGGGTGACGGCGTTCTCGTTGGGCGAATGAATCAGTTCGAGGTTGCGGATAGTGAACTTATCGAGCCAGACGTACAAGTCCTCTTCAATGCGGCTTATCTTGGTGATATGCTGGATTTTATGATTCTGTGTTTCATACAGGTAATGCAACGCCGCGCCCGCCGCGATAACGCCGAGCGGCAGGTCCTCCACACCGAAGCCCTTCAGCGACCTGGTGTGGAAGTGTTTGGTGAGAAGCTGGCGGGTGTAGTCGGGCTTGAAGACCCAGTCATCGAGCTGGGTAAGCAGCATCTTCTCCCCGAAGTTTTCCTTGAAAGCCTGAGTCTTGCCCTTCTGAATGACCAGTTCCATGGGCTTGAAGTTCTGGAAGAGCTTGTCGAGATATTCGGGGTTGCCTTCGGCGACGTAGAACTCGCCGGTGGAGATGTCGAGGAAGGCAATGCCGCTCTGTTTGTCCGTAAGATGGATGGAGGCGAGGAAGTTGTTCTCGCGCTGTTCGAGCACCTTGTCGTTGATGGAGACACCGGGCGTCACCAATTCAGTGATGCCGCGTTTGACGAGGGTTTTGGTGAGTTTGGGGTCTTCGAGCTGTTCGCAGATGGCCACGCGGTGACCGGCACGCACAAGACGCGGCAGGTACGTGTCGAGGGCGTGGTGGGGGAAACCCGCCAGCTCGGTCTGCGACTCGCCCTTCCCGTGGCGGGTCAGTGTGATACCTAAAATCTTGGAGGTCCGCACGGCATCGGAACCGTAAGTCTCGTAAAAGTCGCCCACCCGGAATAATAAAATGGCGTCGGGATGTTTGGCCTTGAATTGGTTATACTGCCTCATCAGCGGCGTCTCAGCACTCTTTTCCATCTTCTCAATTTTAAGATGGCAAAAGTACGATTTTTCCGTGGAATTTTACCACCTTCCCCTCATTTTCTTCCAATTTAATGCATTATTATGATTTGTTAACACATTTTATGCAGAAAACGGGTGGTTTTTGGTAACATGGTTGGGGTGGGATGTAGAGACGCGGCGCGCCGCGTCTCTACAGGGGTGAAATCAAAACAATTCGTTTAAAAGGCGTGTTGCGTTTCCCCAATCGTATCGTTCGTGCACAAAATCGTGCCCTTTTTGCGCGAGATTCCGGTAATATTCCTCGTCCGTAAGCAATTTGTCGAGGGTATCGACGTATTGACGGGTGGTGCTACAGGCGACGACGGCCCCTTCCTTGGCGGCGGGGTCTAACGGTTTGGCGGCCAACGGCGAGGTGACGCACGGCAGGCGCATCGACATGGCCTCCAACAGCTTGTTCTGCAGACCGGTACCCAAGCGCATCGGGGCGATGAAGATGCGCGACTGGGCGTAGCAGTCGGTCATGGAGGGCACCCAGCCCGTGACGGTGACGTGGTCGCTATGCAGGGCGCGGACCTTCTTGGCGGGGTCGGCACCGGCGAGCATCAGCCGCACCTCGGGATGGTTTTTCCGCAGTTCGGGGAGCACCTCCTTGACGAGATAGACGGCCGCGTCCACGTTGGGCGGGTAGTTCATGTTTCCAGAAAAGATGAGGTCGTGGGTCTTCGGTACCGCATCGTGACTGAACTTGGCGAAGTCCACTCCGTTGGGAACTATCACAATCTCCTCTTTCATAGGATGTTGGATGCAATCACGGTCTAAGGCGGTAATCATGGTCTTGTGCTCGAAATCATCGAAGATGTCGGTTTCGTAGTGGGCGATGCGATGCGCCTCCATCCGCATGATGGGCCGGAAGAGAGGGAAGGCCTTCTGCGCCCGCCGCTCCATCCCCATGGAGAAAGCATCCTGATAATCAAGCACTTTCGGAATCCGGCAATGGCGCACGTACTCCGCCATCCGGAAGAGCTGGCAGTAGATTCGGTCGGGCTGCACCTCCTGGATGATTTTGTCGATGCGTTTGTGGTTGCGGTGACTGTAGAAGTAGCCGCACTGCATGGGGAGTCCCACGAAGAGGGCACCCACCATGTTGAGGGCGCTGCGCACAGGATGCTGCTTCAGAAAATGCACCTCGCGGCAATAAGGGGTCAATTCCCGCATCGCCTCCGTCGGCACGGCATGGTGGTAGAGCGCCACCAGATAGAGGTCGTGCTGCTTCGACAACTCCCTGATCTGGTAGTAGGCTCTCAGCTTGTCGCCCTTCTCTAACGGGAAGGGGATGCGGGAAAGGACCACTAATATCTTCATGTTTCAAGTTTCAGTCACTCCTCATGCCGGCCTTGAGCCGGCATCTCTTTCGTAAACGTTGTAGATCGCGGGTCTTCGCCCGCGATGAGGAACAAGGTTGAAAGTCCAATGTTTAACCGATCACCTTCTCCGTCTTCTTCATCAGGCGGCGTTCGATTTGGTCGGCCTTGACCACGTAGTCGTGCGCCTTGTTGATCATCATCTCGGCCCACTCCTTGTCTTTCAGCGAGGAGGCGTTGATTTTGACGTTGAGGTAGGCACCGTGGACAGCTGCGCGGGCGCAGAGCACGCCGACGCCGGCATCGGAAACGCTGGCGGGGTTGCCCTTCTTGATCATCGCCTCGCAGATTTCGAACACCTTGAAGGAGGTCTCGATGGTGCGCATCGGCACTTCGGTGGCGTATTTCGTAGCATCCTGGATGGCCTGGGAACGTGCCTCTTTCTCCTCTGGCGTGCCCTTCGGCATGCCGAAAGCGTTCATAATCACGTTGAAGGCGTTGGTGTCCTCATCCACGAGAGCGAGCAGCTGATCTTTCAGCAGCTGACCTTTTTCCGCCCATTGGGAGAAATAAGCCCACTGATCGTCCCAGCCGGGTTTGTGTGAGGAGAGGTTGGCGACCATCGTGCCGAGAGCAGCACCAAGGGAGCCCATGTAGGCAGAGATGGAGCCGCCGCCGGGAGCCGGACTTTCGGAAGCCGTCTCGTTGGCGAAACCGGTGCAGGTCATGTTGACCAACTTCGGCGTAGTGTCCTCTTTCTCAAGGAGATACTCGATAACTTTTTCCTCGGGGTTGAACGGTTTGAGGTCGTCCAAGCCCATGGATTTCACAGCGATCTTCACCATCTCTTTCTCGTCGATACCGAGAGAGCGTTTCTGTTTGGCAAGATAGTATTTACCTGCTTGGATGAGCACTTTTTTGGGGATAAGGCCCACGATTTCCGCACCGGTGACGCGGATACCGCGCTTGGCAGCCTTGGCGGTCACTTCGTCGAAGGCGACGTGCAGCGGGGTGGCGTTGATGTCGGTGATGTTCATGGAAACCTGCGCGATGCCGTATTCCTCGATATACCAGCCGATGGCCTTGGTGCCTTTCAGCGTGCCGGGCAGCATCACCACGTTGCCGTTCTCATCCAGCACTTTCTTGCCGGTGATCTTGTTGCCCTCGCGTTTCGGACGGCCCTTTTCGCGCACGTCGAAGGCGATGGCGTTGGCGCGGCGCGTGGAGGTGGTGTTGAGGTTGTAGTTGACGGCGATGAGGAAGTCGCGGGCGCCCACGGCCGTGGCACCGCTCTTGGCGACGCTCTCCGTGAACTTGTTGGGACCGAAGTCGGGCTTCCACTCTTTGGAGGTGATACGCTCCTTCAGGGCTTCGTACTCGCCGGCACGGCAGTTAGCGAGGTTGCGGCGTTCAGGCTTGAACGCGGCATTCTCGTAGCAGAACACCGGAATGTTCAGCTCCTTGCCGACACGCTCGGCCAATTTGCGGGCATATTCCACCGTCTCCTCCATCGTGATGTTGGCGATGGGCACGAGCGGACACACATCCGTGGCGCCGAAGCGCGGGTGGTCGCCATGGTGGTTGCGCATGTCGATCAGCTCTTGGCACTTGGCGATGAGCTTCACGGCGGCATCGACCACATAGTTCGGCTCGCCCACAAACGTCACGACCGTGCGGTTGGTCGTGGCACCGGGATCCACATCCAGAAGGGTCACACCTTCCGCCTGACGGATGACATCGGCCACCTGTTCGATTATTTCAGGATTTCTTCCCTCACTGAAGTTGGGAACGCATTCAATTAACTGTTTCATTTCTGTAACGTATTGATTATTAAAATTTTTGATATTCTCAAAATACGGGTGCAAATGTACACAAATTACAAATATGTAGGGCTGTCGCATTGCGGCAGCCCTACAAGGTTTGTATGGAAAAAATGAAATGTTTTCTTAGAAATAGAGGTCGCGTTCGCCGGCCTTGATGCGCTCGATGCGCTTCAGCAGCTCGTCGCGGAATTTCTCATCGACGTTCACGATGTTGTTCTCGATGACCTTCCAGCCTTTGGCAGCCACCTCGGGTGTGGCATAATCCACTAAATACTCCGACAACGTGAGGATGGCGTTGGGAGTGCAGTAACGCTTGATGAAGCCGGGCACGCTGAATTCCATGAAGTGTTCGCCGGTGCGGCCCAAGCGGTAACATGCCGTGCAGAAACTCGGGATGAAGTTGTTGTCCAGCAACTCCTCGATGATGTCGCCCAAGGTGCGGTCGTCACCAATCTTGAACTGCTCGCGGTGCAGGTTCTGGTCCTCCACCTTGTCGCTGTTCTTCTCGGTCTCCTCGTGGTGGTATTTGTAGTCACCGATTTGCAGGTTGGTGCCGCCGTCGATCTGCGAAATGCCGTATTGGATGGCCTTGACGCGGAACTCGGGCGTCTCGCGGGCGGTGAGAATCAAGCCCGTATAGGGCACGGCCAAGCGGAAGATGGCGATGATCTTCTCGAAGGTGTCGTCATCCACGAAGTATTTCTTGTCGATGTCCAAGCCGGAAGCGTCCTTGATGCGCGGGAAGGAGATGGTGTGCGGTCCCACGTTGAAGCAGGCCTCCAGGTGGTTGGTGTGACGGATCATGGCCAGCACCTCGAAACGCCAGTCGTAGAGACCGAAGAGGATGCCGAGACCGTTGTCGTCGATGCCGGCCTGCTGGGCGCGGTCCATAGAAGTTAAACGCCAGTTGAAGTCGCCCTTGATGGTGTTGGCGGGGTGGTACCAGCTGTAAGCCTCGGGATGGTAGGTCTCCTGGAAAATCTGGTAAGTGCCGATGCCGGCCTCCTTCACGATGCGGAAACCCTCCACATCCAACGGGGCGGCGTTGATGTTGACACGGCGGATGGAGCCGTTGCCCTTATGTACGGAGTAGGCCAACTTCGTGGTGTGCGCGATGAACTCGGGCGAATATTTCGGCGACTCGCCATAGACGAGGATCAGTCGTTTCTGGCCGTCATCTTCCAGCGCCTCAATGTTATGCACGAACTCCTCGTCCGTCAGCGTGGTGCGCACCTGCTCCTTGTTGGAGGAACGAAAACCGCAGTATTTGCAGTTGTTCACGCAGTAGTTGCCCACGTAGAGCGGCGCGAACAGGACGATGCGGTTGCCATAGACGTTGCGCTTCAGCGTGCGCGCGCCTTCCTTGATCTCCTCCACCAGCACAGGGTCGGTGGTGTTAATCAAGACGGCCGTCTCTTCCATCGTCAAACGGTTCTTGTTCAGCGACTTGGCGATGATCTCGCGCACCCGCTCGGGCGTGCTTTCGGTCTTGTTGATAAAATCCCAGATCTCTTCCGGGTCGATAAAGGGTCTCCCGATTTCATCGGGAATGCGGCATTTTTCGGGGTTAAATTGCATATTTCTTAGTTTGATTGTTATTGTTTCGACTGTATTGACCCCACATTGCGGCTTCGCCTTATGTGGGGTTAATTGCACTTCGTGCGTTTTGCCTCTTCGAGGCTGCTCAATGAATCATCTTTTCAAGCATAAAGCTTCGGCACAACTGCTAACTGCTAACTACTAACTGCTAACTAGCTTCGTCACAACGGCTTTCGCCGTAACATTCTCAATCTTGCCGAGCTGTCCCGAAAGACTGTTAATCTCGTCCACTTCGCCTTCGACGATGAGGGAGATGACGGCCACGGGACGGTCGTGGAAGGGGAGGCCTTGGCGCGCGAGCACAATGACAGAATGGGCGGAGATGACTTCGTTCACCTGCGCCGCCGCCGCTCTATTTGACAATAATATCGTAATGGTGCCGATTCGCTTTTCCATCAGAACTTCTTTAGGATCAGGTTATTACACTAAAATATGTCACGCGGGTATTGTGTACCCGAATGAGCGTGCAAAGGTATCATTTTTTTGTGTATTTTTGCGCCCCCAAAAAATTAACTATTATTAGTTAAAAAAGAGGCATGCAAAAAACGATAGAAAGCTGTATTATATTGGTTGTGATGGGCTTGTGCTTGTCTCTTTCCGCGCAAAAATCGGTGTCGGCTTACCAAGAATTGTACTCTGAGGCGGAAATTCTGGCCAACAGCGGTATTTACGATGTCGCTAAACAGTACTACTTTGATGCGCTTCAAGCCGTGCCTTCGGGTCGCAACGACCGTGTGGTGAAGGACAAGATCCGGCAGAAAATCCTGAAAATGGAGAGCTATCAAAGGTTTTATCATCTTTGGAGCCAGGCGCAGCAACTGGAAGAGATGCAGGATTTCGAGAGTGCCCAGAAGTACTATGCTGACGCACTGGAATATGCTGGTTATGAGTCTCTTGATATTCCGCAAACCGACTCCCTGAAATCCCGCCTCCAGATGGTACAACAGACCGCCGACCTCTGCAAGTCGCTCTGCCAGATTGAGCTCCTCAACATGGAGGGAGACTACGGGAAAGCTCGTAAAATGTACTACGATTGGGTGGAACAGGCCGAAAGCTATGGATATAAGTGGAAAAAGTACAATTTCCCCGAAGCATTTGTCCAGAAGGTCGATTCCATCACCGATTTTTTGGATGCGGAGCGGAACAATTCACTGGTCTATCGTTCGGTTTTCCCTGAGGAATATGTAGTGATGGACGATTACCTGTTCCAGCTGCTCAACACCACCGCTTGCCAAAATCCGCAACCCATCGAGTCGGACATCACGTTTGTGGTCTCCTTGGACACCAATGGCGTTGTGGAGATGTATATCAATGGTAATCAGACAGATAATGCATTCAACACAGCCCTGCTGCAAGATGTGAACCTGCGGATGTCGCAGCCTTACCGCTACGGATTTTCCATCCCTGTGAAAGAGGAGCTCCGCTACCATATTTCCTCCAACAGGACTTCGGTGTGGGTGAAGAAGACCCGGAAAGAGTACGTGGTGAAGGATCAGGCGTTATACAAACTGTACGCCAAGGAGATCTGTTCCGAGCTCACCACCGCCCCCAAAGGCAAATATTTCTTCCAGATCCACCAGAACGTCATCGACAACCATGCGCTTTCCACCGTCCGCCTGACCAAGGCCAAGGGCGGCAAGGCGAAGAAATGGCTGAAAACCCGGTAGAGACGCAAAATTTTGCGTCTCTACAACACGCACAACATCTCTACACCCATGTGCATAGTGTTTTTTCTATCATCGTTTTTTTCCACAATTTTTTTGTAACCTTTTCGTTATTTTGCGTCATATAAGTATAAACGTATAAAAAACATGATTATGAAGAAGGTTTTGATTTTAAGTTTATGCGCTGTGTTATGCGCCGCCCTGACCTCCTGCGAGAAGGAGAAACCCGGAGTTTATAACCCGAAAAAGAAAATCCAGAAGATTTATCACGAGAATAATGGTGAAAAAGTGCTGGACCAAGTGTGGAATTGGAATGATAAAACCCTTTCCAGCATAGATTATTATTATAACGGAACTGTAAGTGGTTCAGACATTTATTCGTATGATAGTGAAAACCGTATCGTACGAATCACGGAGGACGATGAAACGCTTGATTTCGTATATGAGAACGATAGAATCAAAACCATCAACTATAGTTGGGACGGCGACTTGGAGGAGTCTTACAACATGATTTATGCCAACGACAAGTTGTCTAGGATTGAATGGGTGGTTTATGAATCTCTTTTGTTCAAAAGCGGTCACGAGAAAAAACTCAATCCGATGGCAAGATTGATACCACAAGCTGGTGACGTATTGGGAAAACAACTGCAGAAGTTGCACTCGCAGCAGAAAGGGGATGAAAAACTCATCCTTGAATTGACGTGGGAAGGCAAGAATGTCAGTCGTATTTTTGCATACGTTGAAGATTATCCCGGAGAAACAATGGATGCCTCTTTCACTTACGATAATAAAATCAACCCGCTGAAAGGCTGGGCTTCTTTTTGGTTTGATTGTGTAATAGGGTTGTGGGACGACGAGTCTTTCACCTACACGAACACTGGAAATGTACTGACGGCTGTCTATAACTATAGTGACGGAGAGGAAATGGAATATAACTATAGCATAGCCACGGATTACACCTACGAATACGACGGAAAATATCCTGTGAAGGTGACTGCTGTTGCGGAAGGTAGTAGTAATCCTTATTTTGTCCGTTATTACGAATACTAATTTATCTTAAGTTTTCTTGAAATATCCCTTGTAGAGACGTTGCGCGCAACGTCTCTACATTTGTCTTGAAAAAAAGCGTATTTTTGCGCCTTATTGAAAAAAGAAGAGATGTCGATTATAGTCAACAACGTTACCAAGGTTTTCGGGGAGCAATACGCCCTCAACAAAGTCAGTTTTGAAGCGAAAAAAGGCGAGATTGTCGGTTTTTTGGGACCGAACGGCGCCGGTAAGACCACGATGATGAAAATCATCACCGGACTGATTCCGCCAACGGAGGGAGATGTCACGGTCTGCGGCCTCGACATCTGGAAGGATTCCCTGAAATTGCGGCAGCTGATTGGCTATCTTTCCGAGGCCAACCCGCTCTATTACGACATGTATGTGCGGGAGTTCTTGGAGTTTGTGGCTGGCGTTTTCCATCTGAAAGACAAGAAAAAAGCTGTGGATGAGGTAATTGAACGGACAGGCCTCACTCCCGAGCAACATAAAAAAATCGGGGCGTTGTCGCGAGGCTACAAACAACGTGTCGGCATCGCGCAGGCGCTCATCCACGATCCCGAAGTGCTGATTTTGGACGAGCCGACCACCGGTCTCGACCCGAACCAACTGATTGAGATTCGGGAACTTATACGTTCCTACGGCAAAAACCGCACGGTGCTCCTCTCCACCCATATCATGCAGGAGGTGCAGGCGATGTGCGACCACGTCATCATCATCAACAAGGGAAAACTCGTGGCCGACACCCTGACCAAGGACCTCCATCTCCTCGCCGAAAAGGTCGGACTCAAAACCGCCGCCGACCTTGACGCCCTCGGCATGGAGCGACTTTTCCACAAGTTGACGCAGGAGTAAAGGCAAAAGGGAATAGGCAAAAGGCAATAGGCAAAAGGCAAAAGGGAATAGGCAATAGGCAAAAGGCAATAGGGAACAGGGAAGTTAGTAGGGTAAGGCGTAGATGGGTCTTGGGATTGAATGACGAATGAAGGAGAAATCAATGATGAATCAACGAATTACGAAACCATATATCCAAAAAAACGGGCGTTTGACGGAGGTCTCGTTTGAAGAGGCGTTTCAATATGTCGCCGAAAAAGTGCAGACAGCGGAAGAGAATCAGACGTTGGTGATGAGCTCCGGCAGCTATTCCAACGAAACGCTCTATCTGCTGCAACGATTGGCTCGTACCGTGTTGAACACCAATGCGTTGGGTTCATTCGACTACTACCGTCGCGGCACCGATTTCTTCGCCGACAAGAACGACATCGTGCCGTTTGCGGAACTGTTCCAGTCGGAGAGATACTATTGCATTTTTGAGAAACATATCGTCAACGATTATGGTGACGTAGAGACGGGGCGCGCCCCGTCTCTACAAACCCCGGAAACGTTGAAGGCCGTCCTCGAAATCCTGCACCGCTGTCCCGACACCCCGCGATATTGGTTCAACACCCCTGATACCCTGAATATTACGAACTACTACGCCTTCTTCCGCAGTGTCAATCGTTATCTGATCCAGCATCATCTAGAGAAGGGCATTTATGTCGAGGTTTTGGGAAAGAACTACGGACCGTATAAACAGGCGTTGTTGGCGGATGATTACGAGGCGTTGTTGCGGAAGAACAACCTGCAAGATACGGATATAAAGCTGTTTGTCGAAGATTTGCTGACGGTTTCCACGCCGGCGTTCATCGTTTGGGAGCGTTGGCTGACGGAGGCGGCTTACCACGAGCTGGAGAACCTCTGCATGTTGCTCGATATCCAGTCGAAGCCCGCGACAGGTTTCCTCACCATCAAGGGCGAGCTGAACAGTCAGGGGTTGCACGACATGGGCCTGTTCCCGCAGGTCGCGCCCGGCGGACACACGTTGGACGACGCGATGCGGCAGAAGATGGAGACGGTGTTGGGGACACCCGTATGCGCCGCACCCGTGGACGTGCCTGCCACCCTCGACCGCGCCGGTTTCCGCAACGTGCTGCTCTGGAACGCGCTGAATGCTGATCTTCCGCAAGATGTTGTCAATCAAGTGGATAAAGCGGATTTTGCAATGCTGCATACGGCCTACTTACCGGAGAATGCTGATGCTTTCGATGTCATTCTGCCCGCCAACCTTCCCGAGGAGGTTTCCGGCACCTACACCGACACCGCGAAGGTACCGCACAACTTCGTGGCGGAAACAGAGAATATCTTGGAATACAATAATTTACAACAGATTGCAAAGATAGCGGCACCGTTTGGATTTACGTTTCCGGACAACAAGGACGAAGTTTTCTTAGAATACATCTCCTTCATGGAGGCCGGATGCCATAGTAGTGAAAGGCATTTCTTTCGGTAGAGATACGCTATAGCCAAGGTTCTCGTTCGGCGTTGAGCGACAGTGCTCCGACAGAAGAGCGACAGAAGAGCGACAGAATACCTTGCCAAAACCGTCGCAACGGAACGCCATGTAATCGTGTAACCCAAAAAAATACTATCTTTGCCGCTTATCAAAAAAAGACCTAAAAATTCAGTTAAATACCTAATTATCAACAGATATGGCTACAGAAATTAACACCAAATACGACCCGATTGCGGTGGAGGACAAATGGTATAAGTTCTGGATGGACAATCATTTCTTCCATTCCGAGCCCGACAGCCGGAAGGCTTACTCTATCGTGATTCCGCCGCCGAACGTGACCGGCGTGCTGCACATGGGCCACATGCTCAACAACACGCTGCAGGATGTGATGATCCGTCGCGCCCGCATGAAGGGCTTCAACGCCGTGTGGGTGCCCGGCACCGACCACGCCTCCATCGCCACGGAAGCCAAGGTGGTAGCCTATCTTAAGGAGCAAGGCATTGACAAGAAGGATCTTACGCGTGAGGAGTTCCTGAAGCACGCTTGGGAATGGAAGGAGAAATACGGCGGCATCATCCTGAAACAGCTCCGCAAATTGGGTGCTTCCTGCGACTGGGAACGCACCAAATTCACCATGGACCCCGAGATGTCGGAGGCTGTGATTGATGTGTTTGTGGACCTTTACAACAAGGGCAAGATTTACCGCGGCGTGCGCATGGTCAACTGGGACCCGAAGGCGCTCACCGCCGTTTCCGACGAGGAGGTCATCTACAAGGAGCTGCAATCCAAGCTCTACTATGTCCGCTATCAGATTGAGGGTGAGGAGAATGAGTACATCACCATCGCCACCACCCGTCCCGAGACCATCCTCGGCGATACGGCCATCTGTATGCATCCCGAGGACGAGCGTTATGCCAAGTACAAAGGCAAACGCGCCATCGTTCCGCTCGTAAACCGTTCTATTCCTTTGATTTACGACGAGTATGTGGAGCGCGAGTTCGGTACCGGCGCGTTGAAAATCACGCCGGCGCACGACATCAACGACTATAACCTCGGCATTAAGCACCATTTGGAGACCATCAACATCTTCAACGACAACGGTACGCTGAACGAGAACGCGCAGTTCCTCGTGGGCGTGGACCGTTTCGAGGCGCGCAAGGCTATCATCCCGATGTTGGAAGAGGCCGGAAACCTCGTCAAGATTGAGGATTACACCAACAAAGTCGGTTTTTCGGAGCGTACTAACGAGGTCATTGAGCCGAAACTCTCCTTGCAGTGGTTCTGCAAGATGGGTGAGCTGGCAAAACCCGCCCTCGATGCGGTCATGAACGGCGACATCAAGTTCCATCCTGAGAAGTTCAAAAACACGTACGCCCATTGGATGGAGAACATCAAAGACTGGTGCATCAGCCGCCAGCTGTGGTGGGGACACCGCATCCCGGCTTGGTACCTGCCGAACCACGAGTTTGTGGTGGCGCACAATGCCGACGAAGCCTTGAACATCGCCCGTCAGAAGTTCCCCGAACTGAACCTGACCGCCAACGACTTGAAACAGGACGAAGATGTCATGGACACTTGGTTCTCCTCTTGGTTGTGGCCGATTTCCGTGTTCGATGGCATCCGCAATCCCGACAATGCGGAAATCAAATACTACTATCCGACGGCTGTGTTGATCACCGCTCCCGACATCATCTTCTTCTGGGTGGCACGTATGATCATGGCTGGTCTGGAATGGCGCGGCCAGATTCCGTTCAAGGATGTTTATTTCACGGGTACTGTGCGTGATAAGCTGCATCGTAAGATGTCAAAGCAGCTCGGTAACTCCCCCGATCCCATCATGTTGATGGAGAAATACGGTGCCGACGGCGTCCGTTTCGGCATGTTGCTCAGCTCTCCTGCCGGCAACGACCTGCTGTTCGACGAATCTCTCTGCGAACAGGGCCGTAACTTCAGCAACAAGCTGTGGAACGCCTTCCGTTTGGTGAGAGGTTGGGAAGTCGATGACAACCTGCCGCAGCCGCTGCACACCGAAACCGCCATCAAGTGGATGCACGAGCGTTTGACCGAAGTGTTCCACGGCATGCAGTGGCACGTCCAACGTTATCGCATCTCCGAGGCGCTGATGATCATCTACAAGCTCATTTGGGACGACTTCTGTTCCTGCTTCCTCGAAGTGGTGAAGCCGGGCTTCCAGCAGCCCATCGACGGCAAGACCTACTGCGACATCATCGACATTTTCGAGATGCTGATGCAATTCCTGCATCCGTTCATGCCGTTCATCACCGAAGAGTTGTGGCAGACGATGCGCGAAAGAGGTGAGAAAGAGTCGATTATGATGACCCAGATGCCGGTGTTGGATGACGAAATGGATCAGAAAGTGCTGGACGATTTCGCTGCCGCCCGCAAGGTGATCGAGCAGGTGCGCCGCATCCGCACGGAGAAGAACATCGCGCAGAAGCATCTGTTGAAGCTGCGCGTTTATGCCAAGCCCGAAGTTGCCAATCCCGCCACGGATTCCGTCATCGCCAAGCTTTGCAACTTGGAGAGCGTGGATTATGTGGCCGGCGAGGAGGTCGATGGCGCCACGTTCATCGAGAACAACATCCAATACTCCGTCCCGTTGACCGGTTTGGTCGATGCTTCCGAGGAAATCAAGAAGTTGGAGGCCGACCTGAAATATGCCGAAGGATTCCTGCAGGGCGTGCTGAAGAAACTGTCGAACGCCAGTTTCGTGAACAACGCCCCGCAGAAGGTGGTCGAAATGGAGCGCAAGAAACAGGCCGACGCGGAGGAGAAAATCCGCATCATCAAGGAGCAATTGGCGAAACTGAAATAGTATGAAAGCGGTACTGCGCTACTTTATCTTGTTGGCAGCCTTGCTGATACCCATCACCTTCTCCAGTCTGAAAGACCGGTTCCCGATGGTGCTGGGCATCACGCTGGGCGTGACGTTGGCCTATTGGGGAATGTATTTTTGGATGAAGAAGAAGGGTAGGGGCGAATAATTATTCGCCCTTACACCACGGGCATATAAAAAACGGATGTTGGCCAATGCCGACACCCGTTTTTTCTTATACGTGCAAATACGTGTGATACACGGAGATTCTTGTTTTATTTCAATAGATCCTTGATCATCTCAACAACATATCAACAGCAGGAAAAGGGAAACAAGGGTAATCTTTTTCATTATTTGTTCTTTTATGTTTGTACTTGTTGAAATTCACCCTATTGTAAATCGTTCCCGCAGTCCCGTCTATTTATGCTTTACAATTTCTCAATCTCATCTTCTGAAAGGCCTGTAATATCGGTAATATCCGACATGGCAAATCCTTTGGCTCTCATGCGTCGAGCGGTTTGTTCAAGATTTTTGGTGGTGGTGGTTTCGACAATAACAGCTTCATTCTTTTCCCAGGCTTCCCAGTCAGTATCAGATATGTAGTGAGCTACTTGCTCGCGGAGTGGCCGTAGATCTTCATTGATGACTTTCCATACCTCCTGCGGGTTAATTTGGTAATAATCGTGCACCAAAACATGTCTCATCCGAGTGATGAATTTCCACGGTGTTTCAGGGTGCTGTCTGCAAAAAGCCTGTGTCAGTTTATAAGCGGCCTCGCCTATGATTTCAATGTTCTTGACAATTCCGTAGTATTTCAGGTTGTCAGCCTCTAATTCATCCATAGCTTTCCGTCGGCGAAAGTCAGGATACGGTCGATGGCCTCCACCATGTGTTCCAGTCGTTCGTGATCTCTAACGTATTCTCTCATAAATCATTCTTTTATCTAGGTTGACACTTTCTGCTATCCGAGGGCGTAGCGTGCCGTCTTCTACGATGTCTACAGGACGGTCAAGAATATTCTCCAGTTCACATATCATGGAGGCGTGTTTCAACAAACTAACCCCTCCCTCGTCGTATTGTACAAGCAAATCCACATCGCTCAAGGGCGTCTCCTCGCCGCGGGCGAACGAGCCGAACAGCCATGCCTTCAATACCGGCTGGGTCTTGAAGTATTCGCGGATGGTCTCTAACATTTCAGGGCTCATAACAGCTTGTAATTGTCTGCGCAAAAATACTCTTTTTCCTTATACAAACGCAGAGACACGAATTTTCGCGTCCCCACGTCTCAATCACACCGCCCCTCACCCTTTGATGACCGCCATTGGGTGCAGTTTCGTCACCACTTTCACCAAATCCGATTCCTGCGCAATGACCTCGTCGATGTTTTTGTACGCCGACGGCGCCTCGTCGAGGTCGCTGCGCGTGCGGATGCCGTGTACGATGTTCTGCGAATCGAGCAGGGCGATTTCCGCCTCCAGATCAATGGTGTTCATCGCTTCCGTGCGGCTCATCACACGTCCGGCGCCGTGCGAGCAGCTCAGGAAGCTGTCAGGATTGCCCAAGCCTTCCACAATGTAGGAACATGTGCCTTGCGAGCCCGGAATAATGCCGGTTTCGCCCGCACGGGCGCGGGTGGCTCCCTTGCGATGCACTATCACGTTGCTGTCGAAGTGGTTCTCCCAAGCCGCATAGTTGTGCGCGATGTTGATCATCGGCTCGAATTGCACGTCGGGGAACGCCTCCGAAAACACCTCCATGATCCACTGCATCATCAGCGAACGGTTGGCCAAAGCAAACGCCACACAGTATTCCATCTCTGCCCAGTACTGATGATATTCGGGGGTGTGAAGCGGCAGGAACGACAGATTCAATTCCGAGTTCACGGACGAAAACCATCGCTCGTTCAGCCGTTTGGCTATGTCGTTGTAGTAATCGCACACCTGCTTGCCCAAATTTCGGGAGCCGGAGTGAAGCATCACCCAGACATATCCATCCGTATCTTTCTGAATTTCAATAAAATGGTTGCCGCCTCCCAACGTTCCGATTTGCTTCGTGGCCGCCGCATACTGGCGTTTCACCACGGTCATGCTGTCGATGTCGAATCCTTGCGGCATCAGCGCTTCGTCCTGTGCGGTTT
>Ga0310696_10001751_pt1 | contig 30651 bp, 50 predicted proteins | sample AusTroGonzalo_MG_4_FD_203885 | JGI IMG/M metagenome (GOLD analysis project Ga0310696, IMG submission 203885) | Bovine rumen microbial communities from tropical cattle in Woodstock, Queensland, Australia - Gonzalo_02 (v2) (version 2) | ecosystem: Host-associated > Mammals > Digestive system >... | reverse complement strand
ATAGGGCGCTATCCCCCGCGACTTTTCAGGGGGTAGTCAAAACTGAGGGATAAAACATGAGCGACATCTGCGCAAGCGTACCCGAAGCATATCGGGAGCACGCCAAAGAACTGGTCGAACAGCTAGAGTTTCAAAAAAGCCGACTAGAGGAAACGCGCAAGAACCTGGACAACGCACCGCTGGTCATGGAATACAACAACGGCGGCGGGCAAAAGGGCATCAGGAAAAACCCCGCCTTTGACGCCTACAACAGCCTAATGAAAACCTATATTCAGACGCTAGCCAAACTACAAGAACTACTCGGAAGCCAAGCATCAACACAGCCGAAAATGGTCGCATTTGCCAAGTACGCAAAAACGATGAAGAGGGCTGCCGATGATTAAAGGCAAGACCGAGCCGCGCATCTACACACCACCAAAACGAGAACTGGCCGAGGACACAAGCCTCGGTTTTGTTTTTGATGAGTGGTGTCGCGAGGTCTGCCAAATAGAACTACTCCCCTGGCAGAAATGGCTAGCGATACACGCGCTAGAGATAGACGGCGACTTCGAGACAGGCTGGCGCTTCCGCTTTCGTAAGGTATTTGTCTTAATAGGCAGGCAAAACGGCAAGAGCCTACTAGCCGAACTGCTAGCCCTATTTTTCATGTACGTCCTAGAAAGCAGGCTAGTACTCGGCACCGCCCAGAACCTAGACACCGCCGAGGAAGTCTGGGACGCGGCAATCGACAGAGCCGAAGCCGAGCCCGAAATGGCGGCACTTATCGACCGAATAGGCAAGGTAAACGGCAAAAAAAGCTTTGAGCTAACAAACGGCTCGCACTATAAGGTCGTAGCAGCAACCAGAAAAGGCGCACGCGGCAAACGCTCGGACATGGTACTCATAGACGAGCTACGAGAACAAACCACCTGGGACGGCTGGAGCGCGGTATCAAAGACCACCAACGCCCGCCCGAACGGTATTCTTTTCGGCTTTTCAAACGCGGGCGACGCTCAAAGCGTAGTGCTTCGACATTTCCGTATGATCGCGCACCGAGCCCTCGGTGACCCCGACGGGATAGCCACAAGCGTACTAGAGGCAACGCCCGACCCGATAGACGCCGACGGCGAGCCGATAGCAGACGACGACGACACGGTCGCCCTATTTGAGTGGAGCGCCCCACCCGATGCAAACGTCCTAGACAAACAAGCCTGGGCGCAGGCCAACCCCTCAATGGGCTACGGCTTTATGACCGAGCGGGCGCTCAAATCGGACGCCATAACCGACCCCGAGGCAGTATTCAGGACAGAGTGCCTTTGCCAATGGGTCGAGGCAGTAGTCCGCGCACCATTTCCCGAGGGAGCCTGGGAGCGATGGCGAGACGAGGGAGCCGAGGACGCCGACGCAGAATACTACTGGGGCATAGACATGAGCGCCGACAGGCAAAACACCGCTATTGCCTTTGTAGCAAAAAGACCAGACGGCACCTGGCACGGCGAGGTCGAGGCATTCCGTACAGGCTTCGACTGGGCAATCAAACTACTAGCACGTAACGCCCCGATGAAAATCGCCCTACAGGGACGCGGCGCACCAATAGCAAGCCATCTAAGCGAACTAGAGCTTATAGACGGGCTAGAGATAACCACCTGCGAGGGTAGAGACCTAGCAGCCTGGACGGGGCGGTTCTACGACGCAATATGTGCCGACGACGAAAACGGGGCGCAGCCCCTAAAGCATATCCCGCAGCCCGCTCTAGACTTTGCGGCTCAGGTAGCCCAAATCAAAACACTAGGCGACGGAGCCTGGACGTGGGACAGACGCAACTCGACCGCAGACATAAGCCCGCTGGTCGCCCTAACAATGGCATACGGGCTTGCCACAGTAGGCAAGACGGAAAAGACCTACTCGTCCGTCTACAACGAAAGAGGAGTGAGGACAGTATAAGATGGGAATTCTTCAACGGCTAACAAGCCGCTATTTGTCATGGTACTACACCCCTGGCAGGTACGGCGTACAGGTAGCCAACTACAGCACGGCGATGCTATACGAGACGCAGCCCAACTTACGGGCTGCGGTTTCATTTCTAGCAGACAACGCCGCCCAAGTACCCCTCAAGGTATACGACCGAGTAGCCAACGACGACAGGCAGCGGATACTAGACAGCCCCGCCGCCCTATTGCTAGAGCGCCCAAACGACGACATGACGGCGTTTGAACTAAAGCGGGCAATCTATAGCGACCTTCTGCTCTACGGGCGCAGCCTAGTCTTGACCCTAAAGGACGCCAAGACCCCAAGCGGCTGGCAGCTGCGGCACATACCCGCAACATGGATAATCAGTTATCGAGGCGCCTGGCCGTTTTCGCCCGAGGCAATAATCATCGGCACAGCAGGCAAGTATATCGAAGTAACAGCCGACAACTTCCTGCTTTTCCACGGCTACAGCCCGACAGACCCGACGCTGGCCGCTGAGCCCGTAAGGGCGCTCCAAGACATCCTGCACGAACAAGTAGAAAGCAACGTATTCAGGCGCCAAATGTGGCAGAGAGGCGGGCGCTTCAACGCCTACATAAAACGCCCCAAGGATGTCGAAAAATGGAGCGATGAGGCATTCGAGCGTTTCAAGACAACCTGGGACAATTCCTGGGCGGGCGACAAGGCACCCGACGCGGGAAAAATGCCCATCCTCGAGGACGGCATGGAAATCGCGCAAGTTCAATTCAACAGCCGCGACGCCCAATGGTCGGAAGCAAAAAAGCTAGGCAGGGAAGATGTAGCAGGCGTCTACCATTTCAACCCCGCCCTGCTCTGGCCGGGAAGCGGGCAAACCTACGCAAGCGCCAAGGACAACGCCCGTGCACTATACAACGACGCGCTGGCGCCGACACTCATGGAAGTTACCGAGCGCATAAACGCATTCTTGCTTCCGCGAGTAGGTGAAAACGAGCGCCACTATGTAGAGTACGACATCACCATCAAGACCGAGGGCACCTTTGAAGAAAAGCTGGCAGCCCTGCAATCATCAGCAGGCGCCCCGATCCTGACACGCAACGAGGCAAGAGCCAAGCTCAACCTGCCAGCCCTAGAGGGCGGAAACGAGCTCATAACCCCGCTCAACGTACTCTCGGGACAGCTAGACGCGCCTATTCAGATACTACAGGCGCCCCCACAGCTAAAGGAAGCGCCCAAAAGCTACAAGGCGAAACCAGACACGGAACAAACCGAAGAGATGGCGGACATCTTCCGCGCATTTTTCAAGCGCCAACGCGCAAGCATCCTGCCCAAACTAGGCGCAGAGAAAAAGCGCGGCAACATCAAAGCCGACGACTGGTGGGACGCCGACCGCTGGAACAGCGAACTATCAGACGCCCTATACCCCATAGCCCTAAAGCAATGCACCGAGAAAGCCAAGGCAACACTAAGGGCGCTGGACATCGACGACGACTACAGCGAAAAGCGCACGGAAAACTACATCCGCAGCATGGCAGACAGGCGGGCGCGGTGGGTAAACGCAACCACCAAAAAAGAGCTCGACCAAGTAGAGGACTGGGACGGCGACGAGGACGCAGACCGCGCAAGCTATAGCGGCGTATTCGACCTAGCAGAGGGCGACCGCGCCGACACAGCAGGCTCAGCCTTTGCCACCGCCGTCGCAGGTTTCGCCGCCCTCGAGGCGCTAAACCAAAGCGGCGTACAAACAGCAACGAAAACCTGGGAAGTAACCAGCGGAAACCCGCGAGACACACACGCGGCAATCGACGGGGAAACAGTACCCCTGAACGAAACGTTTTCAAACGGGGCGGAATGGCCAGGCGACGCAGACGCACTAGACGCCTCGGAAGTAAGTAACTGCCAATGCACGGTGACCATAACCATCTAGAAAGGACAAAGAGCATGGCACAATTCAAAGACGCGCAACAAAGCGCACAGGTCGACGGCGGGCGCGTCGTAGGATACGCCTCAACCTTTGACCGCGAGCCCGACGCCTACGGCGACGTAATCGCCAAGGGGGCTTTTTCTAACAGCCTCAAAGAGTGGGAAGCCAAGATGCAAGACGGCATCTACCTGCCCCTGCTCTACGGGCACAACATGACCGACCCCGCCTACAACATCGGGCGCGTGGTCAGCTTCACCGAGAACGAAAAGGGGCTGCTAATCGAGGCGGAGTTTGACGCCGACAACGAAAAAGCCCAATACGTCCGCAAGCTAGCCCAGGAAGGGCGCCTGTACCAATTCAGCTTTGCCTTTGACGTAAAAGAGAGCGGAGAAACCGAGCTCGAGGACGGGCGCAAAGCAAACGAGCTCAGAGAGCTAGACATCTTCGAAGTATCCCTCGTACAGATACCCGCCAACCAGCACGCGCAAGTAATCGAAGTAAAGGCGCAGAAAATCGGCAAGCGCAACAACGCCAAAGACGCCCAGCAGCTTCGAGAATTACTAGACAAGCTGCAAGACGTAACAGGCGAAATCGCAGAGGCGCAATCTATCGTCAACGGTCTACTAGAGACCGAGGAAGTGCCACCCGAGCCCAACGCGGAAGAGGAAAAGCCCAACGCGGAAGAGGCGAAGGACTACAGCGCACTAATAGACGAGGCAAACCAACTTCTCAAAGGAAGGACACGCAAATGAACATGAAAGAAAAGCTCGACGCTAAGCTCGAAGAGGTAGCAAGCCTCAAGACAGCAGTCGAGGAAGGCGACGGCACCGCAGCAGAAAGCCTGGCTCAAGCCGTCGAGGACGCCCAGGAAATCGAGGCAGCCATCGAGGAAGCCGAAAAGGCAGACGAAATGCTCAAGGGACTGGGCACCCGCCAAGTAAAGAGCGTCACCAACGAACAGCCCAAGACCCTGGGCGAGCACGCCGCAAAGAACCTGAACCTGGAAAAGATTAAGGGCGTGCGCGGCGCATCCACGGGCACGGACTACTACTACAAAGAGGGCTCGCAGACGGTAATTCACTACGGCGTCGAAGAGGTAACAACCTCGCGCGAAATTCCCGCCATTGAATCCGAGACGCCCGTCAAGAACCTGCTGGGCACCGAGACCATCGACGGCAACGCCTACGAGTGGATCGTGATGGGCGACAGTTCGATGGTATCCGCCACCACGCTCGAGGTCGCCGAGGGCGCACTCAAGCCTGAAATGAAGCACGAGTATGGCAAGGTGACAGAAAGCCTCAAGAACTACGCAGGCTGGTTCAAGGAAACCGAGCAGATGCTCGAGGACAACGCATACCTCGAAAGCGCCATCAACAACCGCGGCATCTTCCTGTTTAACACCATGCGCGAGAACGAGCTGGCAACCGAGCTGGCCAGCATCCTGAGCACGGGCATCACCGTGACGGGCAACAACGCACCCGCCGCCCCAATCACCGCCCAGACGGTAACGACCACGGGCACCCTGGAAGCCACCGACATCGCCGACTACATCGCTGAGGCAATCGCCAACGTCAAAAAGAACGGTCACATCGCCCCCGACGCGGTAGTCATGACAAGCGAATGGGCTCAGGCACTTCGCACGGGCAAAGACGACAACGGTCAATACTACGGCGGCGGCTACGCACAGAACGCATACGGTAACGGCGCATACTCCCTGCTCCCCAGCATCTGGGGTTTGCCCGTAATCGAAAGCGACGCCATCGCAGACGGCGCCGAAGGTGTAGGTGCAATCGTTGGTAACTTCCGCATGGGCGCAAGCTACATCACCAAGAACCGCGGCGGCCTGCGCGTAAACGCAACCAACAGCAACGAGGACGACTTCATCCACAACCTGGTGACGGTACGCATCGAAGAGCGCGGCTTGCTCGTAGTTCGCGCCCCCAAGATGTTCGCCCTCGTAACCGCTGGCGAATAATGGCGCTTAGCTTTGACCGCAAGGTCGGTCGTTGGGTACAAGCGAAACCCCGCCGCACGGGCAAGGCTAAAGATGAACTTCTAGCCGAGGTAGAGGAAACGCTGACCAATGACGAGATGGCCGAAGCCGTGGCACGCGGTAAGAAATCGCCTGCCAAGCCACGGAAGAAAGCCGCCGCACCTAGGAACAAGGCGCGGAAAACACAAGACAAGTAAGGGAGAAAAGATGCACACCCCGTGGGGCTACCAAACAGAAAACCTGCCGCCTTTGATGGATCCCGCAGCCTTTGACCTAGCAACGGGCAACCAATACAGCGGCGACCTGCGCAAGAACATCGCGCTCGAGGCAGCAAGCGCCGCAATACGTAACGAATGCGGCTGGCACATCGCCCCGAGCCTAGAATGCACCGCGCAGCTAACCGCCAACGGGCGCCTGGCAGTACTCCCCGCCAACCTAGTGACCGAAATATCCGAACTAAAGGAAAACGGGCAAGAACTAGGCGCGGGCGACTTCGAGGCTAGAGCGGACGGGCTAATCAGGCGAACAGGTTTCAAGAACTGGGCGCGAGGCTGGGGCGCTATCGAGGTCAGCTATATGGCAGGCTACGAGCAAACCCCGCCCGAGATTGAAGCAGCCCTACTGCGAATGGTAGAGGCGGCTCTATCAGTACCCACGGGCGTGAACTCCGAAAGCGCGGGCGGAGTATCTATCAGCTACTCAACCCAAGCCGCAGGAATAGCATCCTCACTAATCGGGGGCATGGCTTCAACCCTTGCCCCCTATAGGCTGGTGAGGGCGTATGCTTCCTAGCTTCGCAAGCGCAACCGTAAAAATTCAACGCGCCGCCCTAGTAGAGACACGCGGCTCAACCATTCGAGACTGGGACAACTACACCGAGCACTGCCTCTCAGGCTGCGAGGTGCAGGAAACGTCCACAGCCAGCAACGAACTAGGAAGAGCCGAACAGGTAACGGATAGATGGGAGCTATACGCCCCACCATGTGCCGACATACAGACGGGCGACCGCGTAATTTTTCATGGGGAAGCCTACGAGGTAGACGGCGCACCCTTCAAATGGAAATCGCCCACGGGGCGTGTTTCCCACACAAGGGCGCACCTGGTTAGATGGAGCGGTTAGATGGCTACAGAGGTCAAACTGGAATTCATAAACGAGGGCTTCAAAGAAATACTCAGAGGCGCACCAGTAGCCCAAGTAGTAGACGAGGCAACAGCCTCAATACTAGCAAGGGCGGGCGCAGGGTACAAAAGCCATTCGTTTATAGGCTGGTACGGTAGCCGCTATATAGGCGTAGTAGAGACGGGCGACTTCGAAAGCCGCCTCGACCAAGCCAAGAACAAGACCCTACAGACGGCGGTGAACGGATGAGAAACTGCAAAACGATTGACATCGAGGACGAGCTGCAAAAAGCCCTAAACCTAGACGGGATAAAAGCAGCCGCCCCACCCGTCCCCGCAAACCTAGCCCCTTCCGTTTTCGTATATCGAACGGGCGGCTTTTCGCAAGCCTACGTCCAGGACGTAAACACCGTGGACTTCGACATCTACGCAAGAACGGAAGCCGAGGCGATGGCCAGGGCGTGCAATCTAACCGAATGGGTGCGAGCCCTACCAGAACGCCAACTAGAGGGCGCAACGGTCTACTTTTCAGACATAACCACACTCCCCTACAACAACCCAGACCCAAACAACCCGACCCTGCCACGGGCGACCTTTAGCGCCCAGATAGGAACAAGGGTCACACATAGGAAGGAGACGGCATGAGCCTTAATGCCGCAAAGGTCTTGATTGGCACCGCCGACCAGACCACAACAGGCGCAATTCGCAACGGCGACGTTATTACAGACGACATCAGCTCCTGGACTTTCGCCGACGCGGAAAACGCCATCCAAGACATGGTCGCAAGCGGCTACGTTTCGGAAGATGGCCTCGAGCTCTCGCCCGAGTACAGCACCAACAACATCCCCGAATGGAACGGCAACACGGTACGCACCGTCCTCGAGAGCTTCGACGGTACGCTGGCATGGAGCCTCATTCAGCAGGACTACGAGAGCTGGTGCCAGGCAATCGGCGCCGAGTACGTAACCAAGACCGCCGCAACACAGAGCGCAGGTGAGCAGCTCCACATCAAGATGGGCAGCCACCTCGCCCCCGCCCAGTCCTGGGGCTTTGCCCTCAAGGACGGCGATGTTCGCGTTATCATCATCGTGCCCAACGGACAAATCACGACCCTGGACGCAATCACCTTTAATAGCAGCAGCGCGGTGGCGCTTCCCGTAACGCTTAGCTGCTACGACGACGGCGCGGGCAACCCCATCCACATCTTCATCGACGACGGCATCAAGGCTGCCTAATGAAGATTAAAGTGCTCGAGAAATTCCGCGATGTAAAAACGGGCGAAATTTACCAGCCTGGACGCATCCTGGAAGTAGACGACGCCAGGGGCAAAAAGATAGTCGCCGCCAAACTAGGCGCCGCTCTCGACAAGCCAAAAAAGAGCGACAAGAAAGACGAGACGAGGGAGTAGACCCATGCGCAGCTTCGGAAAAGACACACCAGAGTTTTTTACATTCACCATCGGCGATGACGAGAAAATCTATAAGATACCTTTAGCGACGAGCGTGCCACACACAACAACGCTCAAGTTCGCAGAGGTAGCCGCCATCGCAGACCCCGCTACAAACCAGTACGAGAGCCTGAAACTTCAACATGAATTCTTGCGCAAGTACATGGGGGAAGTAGTAGACACCCTGACGACCAAGCAAGAAAACGAAATCTTCGAGGCTTGGTCAGCAGCCACTAAGGAAGAGACAGGGGTCACGCAGGGGGAACAATAAGCCTGGCGCGGATAATTCAAAAGTACGAGGCAGCGTTTGACTACGACCTAATGACCCGAACAGGAAGGTCACTCGGCGAGTACCTAGACATGGGGGCGGCGGGCATCGTCGCCCTCATTCACTTTCTGCGCAACCTAGACGGTGACAGCGCAATCGCCAAGGAAGCAAGCGGCGGAAAAGCCGCCGAATGGAACACACACTTCAAGTCAAACGCCATGATTGCCGACATTTACGACGCGATCCAGGCACTACAGTACACCGTCGCCTCTATGGGCGGCGGCAAGCCTAATAAGCCCAAGCCATACCCAAGGCCGTGGGCTAAAGGCGAGACCAAGAAATTCGGAAAAGACCCAGTCCCGATTAGTAAGTTTTGGGACTGGTGGACGCGGAAGGAAAAACGATGAGCAACGGCGTAGAGGTAGCCCGTGCGTTTGTAACTATTGTGCCAGTAGCTAAAGGCGCACAGGGAGCAATCGCGAACGCTATCGTGCCAGCAGCCACAAGCTCGGGCAAAGCCGCAGGCATAGCCGCAGGCGCCCCCATGCTAGCAGGCATAACGGGAGCCCTCGCCAAGTTCGTCGCACCCGCCGCGATATTCGCCGGCCTTGCCCTAGTAGGCAAAAAGGGCGTCGAGGCATTTCAAAAAGTAGAAGAGGGCGCGAACAACGTAATCAAAGCCACGGGAGCCACGGGCGAACAAGCCAAGCAGCTCACAGACGTATACAAGCGCGTATCACAGAACGTGGTGGGCGACTTCGCCGACATCGGCTCAGCGGTAGGCGAAATCAACACCCGCCTGGGGCTACAGGGCGACGAGCTACAAACAGCCTCCGAGGCAATGATGAAATATGCCAAGGTAACAGGGCAAGACGCAACAGCAGCCACCAAAGACGTGGCAAGCATGATGCGAAACGCAGGCATACCAACTAGCGAACTTTCTGCAACCCTAGGCAAGCTAACCGTGGCAGGGCAAGCCGCAGGCATCGACGTAGCCAAGCTAGCCCAGAATACAACCAAATACAACGCGGTCATGAAACAGCTCGGCTTGAGCACCGACGAGCAAATCGCCCTCATGGCGAAATTCGAGCAATCGGGCGCCGATACCGCAAGCATCCTAAACGCCATGAAAAAGGGCGTGGCAAACTGGGCGAAAGAGGGCAAGGACGCCAAACAAGAATTCGCAGCCTTCGCTCAGGGCGTACAAGACGGCACCGTCACCGCGGGCGATGCGGTAGAGATATTCGGAGCACGCGGCGGTCTTTCGATGTACGAAGCCGCACAAAAGGGGCAACTATCCTTCGAGGATATGTTCGACGCTATCAGCACCGCAAGCGGAGAAAGCCTCGACACGGTCTATCAGGACACGCTAACAGCCAGCGAAAAGATAGACCTCGCCTGGCAGAATATAACCCTAGCCAGCGCGGAGATATTCGCCCCAGTAGCTACCGCATTCTCAAACGCACTAGACAAGTACGTCCTGCCATTTGCGCAAACAGTATCCAGCGCGTTTATTGAAGCGGACAGCGTACTACAAGGCTTCGGAAATCTAGCCCAATCAGCCCTGGGCTTTTTCCAAAACCTAGTGGTGGGGATAATCGAGGGCATCCCCAACGCAATAGACCAGTTTGCCAACTTTATAGACACAGCACTCACCGCCCTAGCGGACGGCTCGGGAGCCATGAAAACAGGCGGCTCGGAATTCTTCGCCAAGATAGCCGAGGCAGCCAAAGAGAGCTGGCCGAAGATTAAAACGGCGCTATGGAACCTACTGCAAACAGTAGGCGCCTCAATAGCACGCAACGCCCCGACAATAGCCAAGAACGCCGCCGAGATGCTAGGCGGGCTAGTTAAGGGCATCGTCAAAGCAATACCAGGGGCGCTCAAAGCCCTGGGGAGCGGTCTGCTATCGCTAATTAAAACCATCATCCAAAAAGCCCCGCAATTCCTAGCCAAGGGCGGCGAGCTAGTGAGCAAGATGGCAAGCGGCATCAGCCAGAAACTGCCCGAGCTGCCGAAGAAAATCGGCGAGGGACTTACAAAAGCCATAACAGCGATAGTACAAAAGCTGCCGCAATTCCTGGCTAAAGGTGGCGAGATTGTAGGCAAGATAGTCTCAGGCATCACATCAAAGATAGGTGAAGTGCCCGCAAAGATAGGCGGCGGCATTACCAATGCCATCGGCAAGGTAACGGGAGCCGCAGGGCAATTCCTATCAGGCGGCGCGAGACTAACCAGCAACCTGGTCTCAGGTATCGGCACTAACATCGGGCAAGCCGCGCAGAAATTCGGCACAGCCGCAAGCAATTCGATCACGCAAGTGAGAAACCGCTTCTCTAGCATGCAGAGCGCAGGCTCAGGCATGGGCGGCAAACTTGCGACAGGTATCGGAAGCCAGGGCGGCAACGTAAAAGGACAAGCCTCACAGATTGCCTCGAAGGGCTACAACGGCGTACTCGGTCTAGACACAAAGTGGTACTGGGCGGGCAACAACATGAGCAAATCGCTCGCGACAGGTATCAGGTCAGGACAATGGGCGGTCATATCAGCCGCCGAAGCAGTAGCCAGCGCAGCCATCAGCGCAGCCAGAAGCAAGCTGAAAATCAACTCCCCTTCAAAGGTATTTATCGAAATCGGCAAGGGCATCAACGAGGGCTGGTCAACAGGTATCGACAAGACCGCAGGCATGACCATCGACGCGGTGGGAGAAACCGCCAAGAAAGCCATCAAGGCGGGAGAAATTGACCCGCCAAGCATTGAGGGCATAACGCGGGCAAGCGTACTGGCAACCCCAAGTCTTGCAACGGGCAACTACGGCGCCCCGATCGTGAACATAACAGGAAACACCTTCGAGGTCGCCAACGACATGGACGCCCGCGCACTAGCCGAAACCATCGGCACGGAAGTTCAACGACAACTAGCAGGAAGGGTCGCTTAGATGACATCCTATAACGGCGTAATCTTCGACGAGCTGGGCGACGTAGGCAACCCAACCGTTGAATATGCGGACTACCAGACAGCCGTCTACACAGCCAACGGCATGGACGGCAGCGTGCTCTCAAACTTCAAGCGCGGCGCAACACAGATAAAGTTCGACCTGACGCTCACAGGCACCGAAGCCGAGCGCCTAGAGAAAATGACCACGCTCGCCAACTGCCTAAATTCGCCCCTCGGGAGCCTGGTACTACCAGGACAAGAGGGCTCATACTTCGAGGCAAGCCCGCACGTAACCATAACGCCAGCGAGATACATTGACGGCTTCACCATACCCCTGACCTTCATCGTACCTAGGGGGCACGCACTAGGCGAAGAGAAAACCGTCACCTGCAATTCAACAACCCCCACAGAGTTTGAAGTTGGCGGGATAGCGCCTGCCATCTGGACGGCGGAATTAGACACAGCCAGCTCGTACTACGTAACAATCAACGTCGCCGACAACCAGGCGATGAACTACCCGACGAGGCTTATCATACCAGGCCCCTTTGAGAACTCCGCACCATTAGCAGCGCCCGCGTTTATCGACGCCGACACAAGAACAACAATCGGCTCAAAAGACGTGCTGCCAGAATACGGAGCCCCGACGATAAGAAGCACCTGGCCAGAGCTAACCCCTGGCACCTGGTACATAAACGCGATTGATGAGGCAGACGAGCCCCGCGAGGTAACGCTAAAGTATAGAGAGGCATTGTTGTGGTAAAGCAATACTGGAGCGAAAGCTCAACCGAAAACCGCATCGAGGTCTCAAACTATAACGGCGACATGCTCTTCTTTGCCTGGGGCACCGAGCTGACCACCAACCATGGCACGCCCACGCGCCCGAACTACCAGAAAGCCACGGGCATGGGCGAGCCGTATGTTTTTGGCGCAACCATCTACGGCGCACTAAACGACTTCCAGCCAATACAGAGCCCGAACGTAATCGACCCGACGACCACCGTCTGGGGGTATGTAACTGCATCGGGAACTTTCGCAACAAGTCATAGCAAGGGCGAGCGGCGCAGCGACTATATACCAGTAACACCAGGCGAGACGATAACGCTCGGCTGGGATTGCGACCTGGGCGGGCAAGCAGCCTGGATGGGCTGGTTTTTCTATGACGAGAACAAGACCAAGGTCGGCTCACGTACCACCACAACGAACAAGACGCGCACGCTAACCGTACCGAACAATGCAGCATATATCGTAACGAGCGCAAGACTATATGACGGTGGCTATTTATACCTGGCACACACCACTGAGACCGTAACCTCACCATACGGCGGTATAACAATCGTCACGGGAAACGGCAATGTATCGGTGGACTTAGGCGGCAATTCACTAGCAGCCGTGCCATCAGTACGAGACGAGGTAGAGGTCGGCACCGATGAGACGGTTGTGTACAAGTATGTAGGATACACAAACCAAGCAACCACCGACGGGATAGCACAGACGCACACGCTAGGCGTGGACGCGGTTTCATCAGACGGCACCTTCAACGATGGCGCGGACGTCTACTACAGCCAAGACGTAGAAGTCTACAGAACTACAGGCGTTGCATTCCCGATCCCGACACCCGCGCAATTCGAGACCGTACCGAGCACCGATATTGTCCGCTATATAGACCTTTCAAGCCAAGGGCTAGGCATCAGAGACGAGGGCTTTCTAAACCTAGACATCCCCTACCTGGCGAAATTCGGGGACAAGGCAGACCTGCTAATTATTCACGAGGGCGAGGCAAGGTGTGACAGAAACACCGAGCTGCGCTACATAACCGACGCGCAATTCAACTGGCGCAAAGTATCGGGCGGTTTCGAGGGAGATATAGGGGCGGCTACAGTAGCCCAATGCTCGACTATTCCCAAGAAAGACTATACGGTCGTAAACGGCAAGATGAAAATCAAGACCGACCTGGCGACCTTTGAGGAAGTGGTCGCCCACTACGAGCAAGCGGGCTTTTGTTTTATCTGGCTAGTATACGACGACGAAATATATCTACGAGGTCAAGCCGAGCTGCAAGTTCAAAACGGCACGGTCATTCAGCTAGTAAGCAAAGACAATACAGCCCTCGACATTTTGCCGAGCCTAATCGAAGGACGCTGGCTCTGGCGCGAGATTGAATACAGAGGACAACTCCGCGTCATTCTAGGCAGACCGCAGGAAGGATGGAGAGACGTCGAAGGCGGCGGCGAGCTCGCACCCAAACAAATCCTCAAGCTAAAGCGATACGAGGCTATAAATGGCGAGCGTTACATAGACATCGACACGACCGAGAAACTAGAGCGCGGGCGCTACGTTTGGGTACAATCGCCCATCGACAACGAGGTGCGCTGCTATGTAGTCTGGAACGAGAACACAAAGCACGACCAAGACTTAGCCATAAATTCGTATAGATGCGTTTGGCAGCTACAAGCGGAATTCTCAGGCTTTCCATGCACAGCCCAGCCAGGCACAGGCGGCACGCCCGCAACATGCAGCCAAGCCATGAACGCCCTACTAGAGCACAGCTTCAGCTGGGAGATAGAAACCGACATCACCCAAACCGCAAGCGCATCGTTTTGGAGAATGAGCGCATGGGAAGGACTAGCCGAGCTAATCAAAAACTGGGGCGGCGAGGTAGACATGGAAGCTGGCTACCCCACCTTCAAAGTACTGAAACACATCGGGAGCGAAACCCCCTGCTTTTGGTACGAGTACGGCAAGTCTACCGTTGCAAGCATAACAAGGAAGATGGCAGACGGCGCGAACTACAAGGCAATCACTCCGCTAGGCGCAGCGCAAGAAACCGCCAACGGCGGAGTGGGCAGAAAGATAGACATCAGCTCAGTAAACGGCGGCGACCCCGCGCTATACGACATAGACCCCGAAGCCTACGGGATGTTTAGGATGGCGTTTGTTGAGAATTCAGAAATCAAAACGCCCGCCGAGCTAAAAGCCTGGGGGCAAAGCGTACTGCAACAGATAACGCGCCCACAGCCCACCTACGAGGTGGAGCTTGCCGAGGCGCTAATCAAGACAAGCGGCTACATACCGAGGCTCGGAGATGAGGGCTACATCATCGACGAAGAGATGGGCTGGAGAATTCAGTCAAGGATACAAGCCATCGAAGCCGACGAGATAGCCTGCACGATTAAAGCCTCGGTTTCCAATAGCGAGGTCGGCGTCACAAGCCTGGCAAAAGAGATTGTGAGCTTCGACAAGAACACGGCTATATTGCCCTATACAGCCAACCTACCGCTGGCATCAGGGGTGCAAGCATCCGCCAGCAGCAACCAGACACCGCGCTATCTGCGGTTCGACAACGTTGTCTGTATTCATGGAGCCGTAAACAATAAGGCGGCGGTCGCAGCGGGCGCAAACCTGACTATATCAACCCTGCCCGAGAGTATCCGGCCGAAGAAAGCCGTATTTGCCATTTGCCAAGGCTCAGGCGGAGCCATCTGGATGCTAGCCATCAACCCCTCGGGAGCGATGACATGCGAACGCTACAGAAACGGCTCGACAAATATTCAAATGCCCGCAGGCTCATGGCTGCCTTTCACTATTACGTACATCCTAGACTAAATGGGAGCAACATAAATGGATCAAGTAATCACCGCCGAAATAGTATTCGCAGTAGTAGCCGCAAGCGCGGTTATTTACGGCTGGATTAAAGGCTCGGGCGATAAAACCAGCGAAATCTTGACGCGCCTCACCCGACTAGAGACCAAGCTGGACGGCCTAGCGGAAGTGGTAGAGAAACACAATCACGTAGTCGAACGCACCTTCAAGATTGAAAGCGACCTGAATACAGCATTTAAGCACATCGACCGCATGCGCGACGACGTCGACAAGATAAACAGCATCAAACTAGGGGGCACGGAATGAGTACAGGCTTCACAGCATTTGAAACGGTAAACCTACAGCTCACCATCGAGCCAACAGGGGCGCTAGACGACTACCAGGAAATCATGGTCTCGGTAGTACAAGGTGCGCAGAGAGTAGACAAGCCCTACCAGAAAGACGCGCACGAGGTAGACGGCGACATCATCCATTTACGACTAGAGCAAGACGAGACGGGCAAGTTCACATACTACGAGCCCAACCCTTGCGGCGAGCACGACCCGCGCAACCCACGCATACAGGTCAATATCCTATACGAAGGCGGGGAGCGCAGGACTACCAACATCGCAAGCCTCGACCTATACGAACAGCTCTACAAAAAGAAGATGGGCGGTTAGCATGGAAGACCTAACATTAAGCATCCAGCCGCGCTCTGGCATTAGTTTGGAACTCGAAAAAGGCGCGATACTCACACCCGCCACCGACGACAAGCTCGGCGGCATCAAAACCGACAGCGCAAACGGCATCTATCTTGACGAGGAACGCCGCCTCGTCGTGGATCGCACCGACACCGAGGCAAGGCAAGCAGCAGCGCAAGCACAAGAAACAGCTGACAGCGCAGCAGAGGCAGCACAGGCAGCGCAGACAAGCGCGGACAATGCTCAGTCAGCAGCCGATACCGCGCAAGCTAAAGCTGACCAGGCAGACACTAAAGCAGACCAAGCGCAAGCAGACGCAACACAAGCCAAGGCAAACGCGCAGCAAGCCATGACAGATGCAGACGACGCAAAGGGCGCAGCATCCTCAGCGCAAGCGGTAGCAGGTGAAGCCATGGACACGGCAAACCAAGCACGGACAGACGCTACTCAAGCCAAGACGGACGCAAGCAACGCACTCACAACCGCGCAGGCGGCAGATAGCAAGGCAGATGCGGCTCAGTCGAGTGCTGATAGCGCAGCAGCAGCAGCACAGGGCGCCCAGAGTACGGCGAACACCGCTCAGTCCACGGCTAGCGATGCAGCAGCGGCAGCAGCCACGGCAGCCACGGCAGCCGCCGCCGCGCAATCAACAGCAGACGGGGCGGCAGCAGCGGCTTCTAGCGCGGCTACTTCTGCCGCTACCGCGCAATCTACTGCCGAGGCAGCGCAAACCGCAGCAGCAGCAGCGCAATCAACAGCAGACGGCAAACAGGATGCGCTAGTTTCAGGCGAAAACATCAAGACCATAAACGACGAGAGCATCTTAGGCGCTGGCAATATCGAAACTCTGACCGAGATACCCGCAGCAACAGACACCAACATGGGCGGAGTAAAGACCAACCCAAGCCAGAACATCGACCTGAACGACGACGGGCAATTAGAGGTCGGCGGACGCCTAGGGCAGACGGTAGACCTCGGACTGTATAACCCAGTATTTGCAGACCCTGTTGCGGTTGGTCGCTTTTCGCTGCTCATGTCCGAAGCAAAAGGGCTGACGGCTGCACACCGCGAGCTCATTATTGCGGGCGGCAGCGGGCTGACCCTCAAGACAGCGGCGGCTGCAGGGGCAACGGAATACAGGGTCTCGAACACGCAACAAAATCGTTTTGTTTGCGCATGCTTTGTCGGCAATGGCAGCGTGCTCACCCTAGACGAGGCATATGCGAAAGAAAAGACGGTGCCGATTGTTTCTTGCCAGTTCGCCAACGGCGGGGACGTCACCGCATATTTTGGGGCTACCGAAAGCAATAATGATATTGTCATCACAACATCTGAGAGTATCAACCCAGACAGCGCCATCACGAATATTCGGTGCTACGGCAGCTGGGCAAGCGCCGACACAATCAGCGCCGGCCAGGGCAACAGGTCAGGCGGCGGAAAGATACTACAAATCGGTGCATCACTTTTTGTGGGAGCGGGCACCAATCAGGTCTTGCAATTAGGCAATAGACAATATGCGACCAAGAATAACTGCATCATCATAGGAAATGACATGATAAGCGCCAAGCAGTTCTGGGCGCTAATCGGGCAAGGCCACGACACCACAAGAGGCGGTGAAGGTGGCGCCGCGTTTGGCAAATGGAGCGACATCACAGCCACCACCAAACTTGCGGTGGGTAATGGAACGGCGTACAACGCCAGGTCGAACATCTTTGAGGTCAGGGACAACGCGGGCGCTTCCGAAGTCATTTTGAAATCGCCGAATAAGACTAGCTGGAAGATATCCGTTGACGACACGGGCAATTTACAAACAGTGCAACTGTAAGGAGCGAACATGACACGCATCACTAAAGACTATTTGAAGGAATGGGCAATCGCGGCGGGCATCCGCGCAATTAAGACCGTAGCACAGACAGCAGCGGCAATGCTTCCTGTAGGCGCAACCATTCAGGAAGTAGGCTGGATGACGGTATTATCGACCGCCCTACTTGCGGGAGTATTGAGCTTCCTGACTAGCGTTGCAGGTATCCCCGAAGCAGCCGACGGGCAAGACCTAGGGCGCATTATTTCCTCGGAGTAGACCATGAGCAAGATAGACAAAATGGTCGCCAAGGCGATAGAGATAGCCAACAACGACGCGCACGGATACTCGATGCTAGACCGCTGGAGAAACGACTATGACTGCTCGAGCCTAATGTATATTTGCGCCAACGACGCAGGCTACAACATCGGTGTGGGTACAGACGCAACCCGCTACACAGGCACCATGAAGCGCGACTTCACGAAAGCAGGTTTTACCGCCATCCCCTTTTCACAGGTCGGGCTAGGCGGACTAAAGCGCGGCGACATCTTACTAAACGAGGTACACCATACAGAAATGTACATCGGCAACGGCAAGTTAGTCGGCGCCCACTGGAACTGGGACGGGAAGCAAGGCGACAGCTCAGGCAACGAAATCAGCATCGGCGACGCCTACATCTACAGCGACGGCTGGGACTACGTACTCAGACCCCCAGCAGAAACCCCCAAACCGAAAGAGGATGAGGACTTGAAAAAAGTTATCAACACGGGCGGAGCCGTCCACCGCTTCTACAACCCCAAGGGCTGGCACATGCTAACCCTAGACAAAAACGAAATGGCGGCAATGAAGAAAAACGGATGGAAGGACGAGGGCGTGGCATTCACCGCCCCCAAAGGCGGCGTCATCCCCATTTACCGCTTCTACAACCCAAACATTTCCGACCACCTATTCACAGCCGACTACAAAGAGGCGGAAAAGGTACAGAAAAATGGCTGGCGCTATGAAGGCGTGCCATTTTTCGGAACCGAGACGGGCAAGGCAGTATTCAGGCTCTACAACCCCAAGCTGAGCGCACACCACTACACCGCAGACGCCAAAGAGCGCGACGAGCTAGTCAAAAAGCACGGCTGGACGGATGAGGGCATCGCATGGAGATACTAGACACAATCTACACAGCCACAGAGCCGCTATGGATCACAACCGCGGCGGTTTTGGTCTTGATATTGCTACTGACATTCATCTGGCCTGAGCAATACTAGAGACAAAACGCCCCCGAAAACGCCCCCGACATAAGACCAGAAAAAAGCAGGTCAGAGAAACAACCCCTCTGACCTGCGGTTTTATGGTGGAGCATAGGGGGCTCGAACCCCTGACCTCATGGCTGCCAGTAATACTCCCGTGTGGTACATTTCACGACACATTGCGCCACTTTACAGCCTGACCAGGCAAAACACCAGTTCGTAGCAAGGGCAGAAATGCAAGAAATTCTGCAAACCGCCCCGCAAACCGCCCCGCGCCTACTTTCTGAGAGCGCCTAGAGCCTGGACTGCCTCGCGCATATCCGCGTCTTGGGCGTGGGTATAAATCTCAAGGCTAACTTTTACCGATGAATGACCTGCAAGCCGTTGCATAACGCTAGGGTGTACGCCTGCTTGCGCTAGGTTGGTGAGATACGTATGGCGCAGCTCGTGTATAGTCATATCAAACCCCAACCGCCCACGGTGGCGAGCCCACCAAAGACGCAATGCGTTATACGACAGCGGTCGCCCATCATTTCCACAGCACAGACGGTCGCTATCTTCTAACACTCCCCCACACTTACTCAATCGCCCGACCAAGTACCGCCGTCGCTCGGCGATATATTCCATGTCGGCTTCGTTCAACGGAACACGGCGCACCCCCGCGTCTGTTTTCGTTATCTCACGGCGCACTACTAGCGCATCTTCTACCAAATCAGACCAACACAACCCCAAAGCCTCGGACGCCCTAAGACCAGACCGAGCAATCAAAGAGACGGCAAACCCCGCCGCGCTTTCGACCCCTAGACTATCAAGCAACGCCCCCACAGACGCACCAGACGCCGCTAGACGCTCCTTTTTTGGCTGAGGTATTACTACATCCGAAAACGGGTCAGAGACAGCTAGACGGTTTCTCATGGCTTCACGGTAGACGCTACGGGCGCACTTCACTAGGTGAAGGCGAGACTTTGCGGACAGAGGACGACCAGATGGCGTACATCCCCGCTCAATATCAGCCAAAGCCATCCGCACATCTTCGGTGGTAATATCTGCCAGAGGGTAATCTAGCACGCAATCAAAGACCCGCGCAGCCCAGCGGTACTGGTCGGCTGTGTGGCTAGAGATAAGCCCAGCGGCAAGGCGTGATGCAGCTAGAGAGCGCATATATTCTGGCAGGTTGAAATCATCGAGGGGACGCGCCTCACATTCTGCCTCGAAATCGCGCAGAGCACGATCGGCGGCGCGTCTCGTCCCGTTGAACCGCCTGGAGTATCGCCGACGCTTTCCGTCCCTCCACAGGTCGACCCTAAGGCGCCAATGGGTACAACGCCCAGGCTCCAATGCTTCAAGATAGGCGCTCATTTTTCGACCATTGAAGAAACCAGAGACGAGATACTATCTCGCTGCTCGTCAGACAATGCGCGAAAGTTGGATATAAGGTGATACTCGACCTCGGTCATGCTGTCCGAAATCTCAAACACCTCTACACCGTCATAGACCAACTCAGCAACCGACACATCAAAGAGTGCGGCTATCTTTTCGAGCATTGCCATCTTCGGAGATATACGCCCGCTTTCGTAGTACGACACCGCCGAGCGGGTAATACCCAAGGCGTCGGCTAGTTGCTGCTGAGACATACCCGCAAGGCGTCTCAGGCTTGAGATATTTTTTGCTACAGACATAAAACCACCATTCACGAAAAATACACTTATATAATAGTGAGTTAAACTTTACAATGTAAGCCCGTGAGTTATAATCAACCTAGAAAGGAGGTGGACTATGAAATTAAAAGAGGTCAGAGAACTTCACGGCAAGAGCCAGCAGCAGGTCGCAGACGCCCTAGGCGTTACACGGACACGGTATTACCAGATGGAAAGAGACCCCTCACGGATACGCATTGACCAAGCCAAAATCATCGGCGAACTGTTTGGAATACCTCCTGCAAACATTTTTTTTGACAAGTAGGGTGACTATAAATCACGAAAGGAGGCACGATTGAATGTTGTACACAGTCAAAGAAGTAGCCGCAGAACTACGCATCAGCCACGAAGGGGTACGCCGCATGGTACGGCAAGGGCGGATGGATTCCGCGCTCGTATCCCGAGTAGGGACGCACTACCGCTTCGGAAAACTAGACCCGAGAAAGAGGGAGAAAAAATGAGCGCCCAAAGGACGCCCACCAACAAAACAATAGTATCACAGCCCGACCTTTTCGGTCTAGGAAAAGGCGAGCAAGACATCCAAGCCGCCCACGACTGGCGAATGAAAAACCCCGCCATTTACTATGCCATGCTAAGGCGAGCCCAGAAACAAGCCGCAGCCGGCCAGCGGGTAGCAATCGACGAGCTCTTCAACTGGGCGCGATACAGCCTCGAGTTTCAGGGCGACGAAACTCGCTATAAATTGAATAACAATTTACGGGCACCACTAGCCAGGCTCATGGTCGCCGACTTCCCAACGCTCAAAGACTATATGGAGCTAAGGGCAAGCCGCAGCGACACCGCTATGGGGGTGCGCGGGTTATGACGCGGTTTTACATCAAAGGCATACCCACCAAGCGCCGACCAAGGTTTACCAGAGGCGGGCGCGTCTACGTAGACGGTATGACGGTAGCCGAGGAGGCGACTATTGCCAACGCCTACCGTGGGCCTTTTTTCCAAGGCAAGGTGGAAATAATTCTGCACATCTACCCAAAGCTACCCAAGAGCACGCCAAAGGGCATAGACAGCGCCCCGATGCTTAAGAAGCCTGATTGTGACAACTGTTTAAAAATTTTTTTAGACGCACTTCAAGGGAAAGCATACGCCGACGACAAGCAAGTCTGCAAGGCGACCGTAATCAAACACGACATGCAACGGATAGAGACGGACTATTGCGTCTGTACTATCCGTGAGTTAGGGAGGGAGCAATGAAAATCACCAACAGGGAAGGACTACCGCAGCCCTTCGTGGACGCAGTAGCCTCAGACTACCGCTACAAGCCGAAACGCTACAGCGCAACCGCGATAAACAAGGGGCTCAGAGAAGCAATATTGCAGCACCGACACGACGACGAGGTCGAGCAAGACGCCAGCGAGATGGTCTGGCTCATTTTCGGCAAGGCGGTACACAGCATACTCGAGAACGCCGCCGAGACACCCGACCAGCTAAAGGAAGGCAAGCTCGTCGAGGACATGGGCGACGGCTACGAGCTAAGCGGGATATTTGACCTATACGACGCTAAGACCGAGACCGTATCAGACTACAAGACCGCAAGCGTGTGGAAGGCTATATACAACGACTGGGCGGACTATGAGCGGCAACTTGCGATATACGCCTGGATGCTAAACAAGGCAGGCTTTCCCTGTCACAACGGCGAAATAGTAGCTTTTTTCAAGGATCACTCAAAGACCGAAGCAGCCAGGCGGGCGGACTATCCCCCGCTACCAGTAAAGCGCATCACATACACCTGGAGCGATGAAGAGCTCGCAGAGATAGGCGACATAATCAAGAAAGCCTTTGAAGCCATCAAGTACTGCGAGACGCTACCAGACGACGAACTACCACTTTGCACGCAAGATGAACGCTGGCACAAGCCCGACAAATGGGCGGTCAAGAAACCAGCCAACAAGAAAGCCCAGCGCCTCTTTGATACCAAAGCCGAGGCGGAAGCCTACCAGGCAGCCAACCCTGGGTTGGTAATCGAGTACCGACCAGGCGAGGACACGAAATGCCTCAAGTATTGCAGCGTAGCCGCATTCTGCGACCACGGAAAAGAACAACTAAAGGGGGAGCAATGAGGGAAGTATATATCGTAAGCAACGGGCACTATCCACACAGGCCGCTACTAGCCTTCAATAACAAAGACGACGCGGAAGCATTCGCCGAAAAGCTGGGCGTTTGCTCCGACGAAGTAGAGGCGGTCGGGCTAGTACCAGACTACCAGACAGACTACGGCATCCCGCGTTCAATCATAGCCGTTGAAGTACCAGCCACCGAGGGGGAATAGTATGAACCTATACGAGAAACTAAGGGCGGTCCAGCTAGAACTCAAGGCTCCCAAGAACCACAAGAACGACTTCGGTGGCTTCAACTACCGAAGCGCCGAAGATATAGAGGCAGCAGTCAAGCCGCTACTAAACACCAGCGGGCTGACAATGCTTATCGCCGACACGATAGAGCACATCGGCGAGCGGTACTACGTCCGCTCTACAGTACACCTAACAGACGGCGACGGGCACATCGAGAGCAACGGCTGGGCGCGAGAAGTAGACACCAAAAAAGGCTGCGACCCCGCGCAGATAACGGGCATGGCATCAAGCTACGCAAGAAAATACGCCCTCGGCGGGCTTTTCTTGATAGACGACCAGCCAGACGCTGATGCACAACAGGGAGAACAACCAGACCACTTAAAACAAGCCAAGAGCCACCTGTGGTCGGTACTAAAAGAAACAATGGGTGAAGATGCAGCCAAGAGCGAAATCGAGGCTATAAAGGCGCGGGAAGAGTTCAAGGACACCCCCGACTTTTGGAACAGGATAGCCTCAAGCTACGAGGGCAACAAATGAGTAACCAGCAGCAAATAAACAACGGCATCGCATATCTCGACAAGCGCACGAAAGAATACGAGGACGACATCAAGGCCGCAGCAACAGCGGAAGCAGAATACCGAAAAGCTAAAGCCCTGGCACTAGCAGACGAGAGGGCAAAAGGAACACCCGCCACGATCATGCGCGACCTGATATTCAGCCGTAAAGAGATACAAGACGCTTTCATGAAACGGGCTATGACCGCAGCGGTCGCAGACGCCGACAAGGAAGCTATAAACACCGAGAAAACCAAGCTAAAGCTGCTAGACGCCCAGGAAGCAAGGGACTGGCAGGCCAGCGGAGAAAGGGGCTACTAAATGAGCATAAACAGGGTAATCATCAGCGGAAATCTAACGCGTTCGCCAGAGCTAAGAAACACAGCCGCAGGGCTACCAGTACTCAGCTTCGGGATGGCGGTAAACGACAGACGGAAGAAAGCCGACGGGGAGTGGGAGGACTACCCCAACTTTGTCGACTGTACCCTTTTCGGGAGCCGCGGCGAATGGCTCTCGGAGCGCATGACCAAGGGGGCGCGAGTAGTAGTAGAGGGTAAGCTGAGGTGGAGCCAATGGGAAAAGGACGGCACCAAGCGGTCAAAAATTGAGGTCGTAGCCGACGAGGTGGTGCTCATGAGCGGATATCAGCAACCAGCCGAGCAGGTAGACGACGATATTCCGTTCTAGGAGCTACTATGAGGTATTTCGATCACGACACAACGGCAAGCCGAGACCACGGTATAAACGCTCTTAGGCTTGAGCATGGCAGCGTAGCTGTCGACCTGTACTGGGTAATTATCGAGAAAATCTACGACGACGAAGGGTCAATAAACCTAACCCTAACCAACTGGGAAACCAAGTCGGTTTTGCACTTGCTTAACATTGAGTTCTTAGAGCTTCAATCGTATGTAAAAACGATGCTCGAAATCGGGCTACTTGAGGGCGACCTTGGAGAGCTAAAAAGTGACCGCGCTTTAGCTAATATCGAGGCATATCAGAGAAGGGCTGAAACCGCACGTCAGAACGGAAAACTGGGGGGTAGAAAAACCAAAGCAAAAACCCAGCAGAAACCGACTGGGTTTCAAGGTTGCAACCAATCAGGAAACCAAGACCCTTGCAAGAAAAGAAAAGAAAAGAAAGGCGTCGGCGGGAAAAATAACCCGCCGAACGCCACCGCTAGCGGCGCGGGCGAGGATAAACCAGCCCCGCACGCGGTGAGCCTTGAGGAACATGTAGCAGCTATGCAAGCAGCATCCGTGCCATGCCCTGAGAATGTGCGATCAGAAATCATGGGCGCACTCAAGGCGGTGAGCGCATGAGGTTGACATCACAACAACTGGCAGGGCTAGACGCCCGCAGCGCCGAGCTCATGGGCAAGCCATCCATCGGCGCCCACTACACCCGCGAGGACTACCGAGCTCACAAGCTAGACCAGGGCGCACGGTGTACCCTTTGCGGAAAACCAGCAACCGACGCGCACCACGTAGTCCCCCGCGGACACTCAAGGGGCTTCACGGTAGACACACCCCTCGGGCAATTCGTAACGCTCACGCCGCTTTTTGCCCTATGCCGAGCATGCCACAGCGACATACACGACCGAGCCCGCTACCAGATAACCTGGCGCTGGAAGGAAGAGCGATACCAGCAGGAATGGTGGGACGGGCACACCCTAGGGCGCATCTGCCCCGCAGGATCACCCTGGCTATTCCAGGAAGGCTGCTACCACGTAACGGACAGAGAGACGGGGGAAGAATACGAGGTGAGCAAATGAGCCAAGAAAAATACATCCTAGACCCCTGCTGCGGGAGCCGCATGTTCTGGTTCGACAAAGAAAACGAACACGCCCTTTTTTGCGACATCCGCAGCCTACACACAACGCTCTGCGACGGTAGGAAGCTAGACATCGAGCCAGACCAGTTTGCCGACGTAACAAGCCTCCCATTTGAGGATGAAACGTTCTACCACGTAATCTTCGACCCCCCCCCCACATGAACACCCTAGGCGAGGGCTCGTGGATGGCGAAAAAGTACGGGCGACTACCAGAGGACTGGCAAGACTTCATCAGGCGGGGCTTTTCAGAATGCCTAAGAGTACTCAAGCCCCACGGTACGCTCGTATTCAAGTGGAACGAGCACGACATCAAAACGAGCGAAATACTAAAGGCGATAGACAAAGAGCCGCTATACGGACACAAAAGCGGCAAGCTCCAAAAGACGCACTGGCTAGTTTTCATGAAGGACTAAGGGGGCAACTATGAAACACTACGGGCAAGTAAAGGGGCGCAGCTACCCGGCCGACCAGCCGACGCCCAACATCAGGAAAACCGAGAAATGCGCCCGCTGCGGCTTTGATAGACCGCTAAAAGACTTCAAGACCTACCGCAGACCAGACGGGAGCTACTACCGCATAAAGGTTTGTGCTGAATGCCACGAAAAGAGCCTGGGACAATGACCGAAGCCGAGCGCAACAAGATACGCCAAGTCAAGCCCTGGCTCGAGCGGGTAAGGATAGCCTCAAGGGAAAGCCGCAAAGCCCAGGCGCTCGTCGACTACCTGAGGGCAAAGGCCGAGGAAGTAGGGGCGATAGACTACACCCGAGAACGAGTACACAGCTCGGTCGGCGAGCATAGCATGGCAGACCACATGGACGGGCTAGTACTAGCAAGGCTAGAGGCTAGCGCAGCACTAGCAAGCTACCGAGCCGAGGTAGACGACGCCGCCCGCAGGCTAAAAGACCTAGACGCAGAATACTTCCTAATCCTGGGCGCCTACTACCTGGACGGCGCCGACACCCTAGCAGACGCGGGGAAGAGGGTCGGGGAGATCCAGCGGGGCGCGGGCATGCAACCGATAAGCGGTCAGGCAATCTACCGCAAGCATGACGCGGCACTACTAGCAGCCTTTGAAGTAATACCAACCGAATGGCGAGACCCACGTCCGCCAGCAGTCTAGAGGGAGAAACAACATGAACGAGTTTCGAGAGTGGCTACCGTTCTTGTGGATAACCGTACCGTGGGGACTTGGCTGCCTGATATGGGCGCTACTTTAGACCAAAGAAAGAGAGGATAAAAATGGAGACAATCAACATCAACGGAAAAGAGTACATCGAGAAGGGATGCGACGAGTACAACGAGACTGAGCATGTCTGCATCATAGCTGACCGAGGTTGGATATTCGAGGGATACAAGAGAGACGATGGGAGCCTAGGTAATGCTCACGTCGTTAGGTCATGGAGCAATGGACTAGGTATAGGCGGACTTGCTGACGAAGAGCATAAAAACGACTACACGCTAGACGCTATTGGTGATATACGCATCGCTCCTAATGCAATCATTGCTGAAATTCCTCTGAGGTGGTAGTCATGCACGGCTACGGCTACGGCTACGGCAACGGTAACGGCGACGGCAACGGTAACGGCTACGGCGACGGCGACGGCTACGGCGACGGCTACGGCTACGGCTACGGCTACGGCTACGGCTACGGCTACGGCGACGGCTACGGCGACGGCTACGGCTACGGCTACGGCTACGGCAACGGTAACGGCGACGGCAACGGTAACGGCTACGGCGACGGCTACGGCTACGGCTACGGCAACGTTTTCTACTAGGTGGAGACATGGAGAAGTACAACGACTTAATCAAGCAGGCACACGCTGCTCTCAAGTACGCAATTCAAGAGCAGAGCGTGAAGTACCTAGACATTGCAATATCCGACATAGAGCGCCAGATGAGAGAGTTGGGGATAGAGGTGGAGCATGGGAATGACCGCTAGTCAGTATGACAACATCCTATACTCGCCACCAGAGGAAAACCCGCTAGAGCATGAACTATACCAGCTAGAGACAAAGCTGGATGATATGGGCGCACTAGCCGAGAGCATGTTTGACGCGCTAGACGAACTAGGCAAGTCAGGCAAGTTCGTTAAAGAAGCAGCACGCTTAGGCATTATTTAGAGGAAGTGAGTACCGATGACTAAAGACCCTATTGAGAAGTTGCGCGATATTGCATCTGAACTTGATGATTGTGCGGCATCAATGAGCGAACATGGCTGGTCGCCAGTAAGCACGAAGATACAGATGGCAATACAAGAAATCGAAGCACGGTATCTAAAGCTACCGCTTGATGCAGACGGTGTGCCTATTAAGCCTGGGGACATCTTAAAGAGCAAACAAAACGGCATTATCTATGATGTAGAAGCAGTAGCAGAGGACGAAGTTGCTCTAAAGCACGTTCCTTGGATACATGCTTCCAACCTCTTCTATCACAAAAAACCAGACACCATAGAGAGCTTACTAGAAGAATTGGTACTGCGTGAAGACCTGGGTATCTTATCCATGGAAGCAGAGCGGGAAGAAATGGACGCGCTGCTGGAACAATACGCCGAGCGTATCAGGAAGGTGGTGCAGGATGGCTAAGTGCAATGCGTGCGGACGCAAGCTAGACACCTTCAACTCAATACGATTCACCGAACGCGAATGCTGAGGAATCGACTACACGGGCAAGAAGGAGTACCAGACAACCAGCTCCACTGTCTGCTCGGTGTGCGCAGTGTACGTTGAGCAAGGAATAGTTAACGGGACTGCCAGAGCGAAGATTATGGCTGCTCATAGCGAGAAAGCAAGGAAGATTAAGGCGGTGGAGAAATGAATGAACTTCTAGGTGCATTTGTAGCCGTTATGTCTGCTGGTTTTGTTTCCTTCCTGATAGTTATGATGATTGACCCGTACGAATGAATGAGGTGGTGGAGTAATGAAAGAGTACATCATCAGCCACGAGCAGCTAGAGAGGTTGTTCGGGTGGATAGACCAACTAACCCTACTAGTCCACGGAGATGAAGCAGAGCCTTACATAGGTAAACGCCTAGCACTCTATGAGCAGCTTGAAGTGCCACCTGTCTTGCGGTGTAAGGATTGCAAGTACTTCGACCAAGTGGGTTGGACTGACGGGATTACAGGCGACTGTATGAAATTTTATGAGGTCTATGGCTACGACCACTGCCTGCTTACAACAACGACAGACGGCTTCTGCGCGTGGGGCGAGAGGAAGGTGGTGGACGAATGAGCGACTACCGTTTTGGAGCGGATGACTACGGTCTGAGCATCTATCCGAAAGAAGCGTTTGATACCAGCGGTGGTTTCGACATTGAAAAGGTTGAACGTGTCGAAATAGATTGGGTGGAATTCGTGCGGAAGCGGACATGCAAAGTTGAATCTACTATCCGCCACGAATACGAAGGAGTATACGCAGGAATTGAATATGAACACAAGTTGAGCTGCGGACATAGCACATACTGGTCGGATTGTGATTACCCAGACTACTGTCCGTGGTGCGGGTGTGAGGTGGTGGAGTAATGGTCGATAAAACCCCGCTGCGCCTTGCGTGCGAGAGATACGCCGAATGCGTCGGCTCATGCCCCTACGACATGCACGACCTTTACGAGCCTTGGGAAGAGAGCTGCTATGAGATGTGCAGCGCAAGCATCGACTATGCGGAGTGCTGGGAGAGGTATTTCACGCAGCAGGCAGAGAAGGTGGTGCAAAGGCAGCGCGAACAGATAGTGCGGTGTAAAGATTGCAAGCACTTCGACGACCACTACGGCAAGTGCCATAGACCCGTACTTGTCCTGAATTCGATAGACTCCAGCGTCTACTGGACTGACGAAATAGACGATGGGAATACGTATGCAACCCATGCCGAGCCTGACGGCTTTTGCGCTTGGGGTGATAGGAAGTTTGTAAGTTGCCGCGCTACTGCCCGAACTGCGGCGCAAAGGTGGTGGACTAATGACTAACTACCAACCAGGCAGCGAATACATCTGCCGAGTTATCAACCTAGTAGCAGAGTTAGCACAAGAACAAGACGGTGCTGTTCTATGCCACCCACAAGAGCCTATTGTGCGTTGCAAGGACTGTCGCTTCTATATCGAAGATGAATCTGCTTGCTGGTATTTTGGGCATTGTGAAATTGTATGTTTCAGCCTTGAAATGCATCCGTCTGATGTTGAGGTAGAGCCTGATGGTTTCTGTGCTTGGGGCGAGCCAAGGGAAGGGAGCGAACAATGAAACCAACCGACAGACTACGGGAGCTGGCAATTAAGCTAGACAACATCACCATCGAAGAGAGAGACGGCGGCTACTCGGTTAGATACGTGACAGGAAGCACCGAGACAGTAGGCACCTTCCTGAACGATATAGCCGCCCTAATCGAGGATAAATACATGGAGCTACCCACAGACCAAAAGGGCGAGCCGATCCATATCGGCGACCAAGTACAAGGACAATCAGACGGCAAGCTCTGGCTTGTATCAGGCATCGGGCAAGGCGGCCACTCGATCATAGCGGGCACCAACGGTCGAAATTTTCACAAGCGCCTCAGACCCGAGTGGCTAGCCAAGCCCGAGACGGTAGCAGACATCCTGGAAGAACTACTCAGGATATACACCGACGAGGGACTAGAGCAGCGCCAACTGATAGCAGCAGACTACAGGGAGCGGATAAAGAGGGCGCAGCGATGAGGGACGCATTACTACTACTAGCCCTCGCCCACTTCATAGCCGCAGCATTCAGCATCGAGAGGCGGGGAGCATACGCAATCTGCGGGTCGGTATTTCTAACGGGATACCTGCTGGCATAAAGAATGATAAGCCCAGACAATCAAAACCGTGATATAATATACACAGGAGCCGTCCGCAATCGGGCGGCTTTTGTCGTGCCTACTCCCTCGGCACGCAAGGGGCTGGGCGGTAAAACGTACATCAGCACCCTCCTTTCACGGCGCAGATACATGCCACGCGCCGCCCGCCCCGAACATAAGGACACCGCATGCCACAGCGACCAGGCAGAGATACAAGGACATGGCGCCGCCTACGCAAAGAACTAAGGGCGCAAGCGCAGAGGGAGAACAGAGTATGCTGGATATGCGGGCAACCCATAGACTATACAGCCCCAGCCCACCACCCAGACAGCTGGGAGCCTGACCATATCATCAGCCCACTAGATAGACCAGACCTAGCCGAGGACGCTAGCAACATCAGAGACGCCCACGCCAGCTGCAACAGGGCGCGACATTTGAGCAACGTACTAGGACTAGGCACACGCAAGCCCCGCCTCAGGTAGGGGGGCTCAAAATCTTGAGCAATAGGCGGGCGCGTCGAC
>Ga0310696_10001749_pt1 | contig 30664 bp, 40 predicted proteins | sample AusTroGonzalo_MG_4_FD_203885 | JGI IMG/M metagenome (GOLD analysis project Ga0310696, IMG submission 203885) | Bovine rumen microbial communities from tropical cattle in Woodstock, Queensland, Australia - Gonzalo_02 (v2) (version 2) | ecosystem: Host-associated > Mammals > Digestive system >... | reverse complement strand
ATTTCAATATGGCGCAGGCTGAGCGGATGCTTAACGATTACACCGGCGGACATCAGAGCTTCCCGGTTGCCAACGACGTCGTAGAGGATTTTCTTCGCGGTAACTTCTCTCGGGAGATCGACCCGGACGAAACTGCCCGCGCCGAAGCCAGAGCGCTCCAGCCAGTATCTCCAGAAGAGTATACCGGCGGTCCTCGCAGCCGTGGCCGCAGCACCAACCCCCGCAAGAAGGTCTCCCGGGTCCGCACCCATGCCTTCGAGCTGGGCGGGCTGTACAACGAAGTGGAGGCCCAGATGGCTGAGACCCAGCCGAGCGAGTTCACCTACCCCGTCGAGAGCGAAAAGGAGAGCATGGCCCGGGCGCTGAACCGGCTCCGCACCGACTTTGAAGGTGAGGTGCGCGAGCTCCCCGCCAGCAAAGAGTGGGACGGTGAAGACCTTGATACTGCTATGGGCATCCTTTATCAGTATCGTCAGCAAGGCCGCGAGACCGGCGACTACAGATTGTTCCACGAGTGGTCCCACATCATTCAGGAAAAGGGTACCCGTGGCGGCAAACTGATCCAGTCCTTTGCCAAGTACAGCCGCACCGCCACAGGCGTGGCTCAGAAGGCCGCAGAGAACCTCCGGGACCAGCACGCTCTCACCCCCGCCCAGCAGAAGAGGGTGGAGGGCCACGTCAACGAGCTCATGCGAGCCGTTGATGACTTTGCCGAGGAAGCTGCCCGGGGATCCGTAGAGACCGCCAGAGGAGCGAAAAAGGGCCTCAGACTGGGTGGAGAGGACACCCAGAAGGCCAAGGACGCGATGAACGTCATCCGGGAGATCTACGACATCTTCTCCAGGAAGACCCGCCGAGATCACGGCGCCCCGGTGGAGGAGTGGACGAAGCTCACCGGCGACCAGCTGGCCAGCCGCATCGCCAGCCGCTTCAACAGCGGAAACAAGCAGCGCACCACCATGCAGACCATCCTGGATGATCTGCTGACTTACGCCTCCGAGCACGCTCTGCCGAAGCGGGAGGGGAAGTCCCCGCGCACCGCCACCGAGCGGATCACGGACTACCTCAACAACCGAGAGGCATACGGCGAAGCCTGGAGCGAAGCGAAGCAGGTCCTGCGGGAGATGTACGCCAACGACCAGGAGAAGCTGGACGCCCTGGAGGCATTCCTGAACAGCACCATCAGCTATAGCGGCGAAGACCTCGACCAGACCATGTTCCGGGCCATCCTGGAGAGCGCAGACGCGCTGGGCCTGACGAAGGACGACATCCTCAGGTTGACGGCTGCAGGCGTCAACGAGGGCACGATAGACCGGATCACCGAGGAATTCCTGCGGAGAATCGGGAGCGAAGACGCCAACCTGCGGGACACTGTGGCCCGGCACATCACGAATCTGGCCATGGCGGACAACCAGGAAGGCCGGCTGGGCCGCATGGAGAATGAGGCGGCCAAGGAGCTGGATCTCAGGCTGCAGAACCTCCTCCGGGAGAGCAAGCAGACCAAGGCCGATGCGGCTAACCGGATCGCTCAGTACCTCATCAACGACCTGGGCATCTCCGGTACTGACGCAGCCATCGCGGCGGACCACATCGCCTCCCACTACATGGAGCGCATTGAATCTAAGGCGGCACAGACGCTGGAGAAGATGTTCGCTGAGAAGGGCGAGCGGGTCAAGCCCAAGCAGCGCGACAAGCTGCTGGATCTCATCCATCTGGGCGGCTTGACCAACGCCAACGTGGAGGACGCCGTGGTGGACGCTTTGGGGCTGGGCAAGCTCACCCGGGCGCAGCAGCGGCAGATCATGGACGCAATGGCGCAGTTCGCCGACACGCTGGATGCCATCGAGAACGATGACCTGGAAGGCCTGCGTCAGCTCATCCGTGAGCAGGCGGCGGTACGGAACACCAAGCTCAGTCATCTCGCCGAAAAGATGCTTGCCGGGCAGACGGACCCGGAGTACCTGCGGTCCTTTGCCATGGCGCAACTGGATGCCATCGCTGCTGACTACGCGCCGCGCAACATCGGCGAGAAGATCAGCACCTACCAGACCCTGTCTCACCTGCTTCAGCTACGCACCGCAAACCGGAACCTGGGCAGCAACCAAGGTTTTGACTTGGTCGCCACCGCCGCGAACAATGTCTCAACGCTTCCAGACTACTTGATGGGCCTCTGGGCAAGAAAGCACGGCGATGGGTACCAGCGCTCCGTCGGCCTGCAAAAGAGCTGGGCCAGCCAGCAGAAGCGCCAGGGAGCAATCAAAGGAGCTGGGCGAAACCTTCTTGAGGTAAACCTGGACGTTGATCCGACAGGCAGGAATCGCTCCAAGTACGGCACCGGCGGACGCAGAACCTTCTCCATGGCAAACTCTGGGACCGTCGGGAAACTGATCTCCCACCTGGAAGAGATCATGGGATATGAGCTGAACACCACCGACGAATTCCACAAAGGATCTGTCATGGGTGAGACGCTGGAGAGCCTGGCCAGATTTGTGGATGCGGGCTATATGACTCAGGAGCAGGCAGAGAAGATGGCCGAAAAGGAAGCTCTGTTCCGGTCCTTCCAGGACGATACGCTGATTGGAGACTCACTCGCAACGCTGAAGGACATGCTTAATGCGGCGGTAGGCGTGGGCGATAGTGGCAACAAAACCAGACGTGGGCGTACCATCCATTCGTTTGGCCTCGGCGATCTGGTCGTGAAGTACACCCAGGTCCCCGGTGCTCTGCTTACGCGAACCATCGAGTTCTCGCCCATCGGACTGGCGAAGGCCGTCGCCCTGACCAACAAGTTTGGGCAGGCAGTAAAGAACGGCGAGGTATCCATAGAGCTTCAGCGTGACGCTGCGCTCGCCTGGGGCCGTCTGGCGACAGGGAGCGGCCTGCTAGCACTGTTCTATGCGCTGGCCAAGGCTGGAATCCTCGAGCGCGGTGACGACGACGAGGATAAAAATGCATCTGCGCTGCGTACAATGCAAGGTTTCAGCGGAACGCAAATCAACAGCACCGCGCTGGAACGGTGGATTACTGGCGGTGACCCGACCACGCAGGAGGGTGACCACCTCGATAACGTCAACTTCCTTGAGCCGATGGACGGTATCATGGCCATCGCCACGATGCTGGCCAGCGACAAGAAGACGGACCGTGAGTTTGGCGACGTAGCCAAGGATATCTTTATCAAGAGCATAGACGGCATCATTAACTCCGCGTCCGGCTTGTCCCCGATCCAAACCCTGGGAACGATATTCAACACGCTGCGGTATTACAACAAGGACAACGACATGCCGTGGTACTTCTCCATTCCCATTGAGATTGCGTCTGACAGTGTGACCGGGTTCATCCCGTCTCCGCTTCGGCAGGCCGCACAGGCGATGGACACCACATACCGAGACCAGTACCTTAGCAAAAACCTCGGCGCTCAGATTCAGGCGAAGGTGGCCAACTCCATTCCGGGGCTCCGGAACCAGCTCACGCCGAAAATCACATCGCTGGGTACGGACAAAAAACTGCAATCGCCCGCGCTCAACGCCCTTAACGCCATAGTGAACCCCGGCAGCATCAGCGTTTACACATCTACCCCGGTGATCGACGAGGCGCTTCGGGTGTATGAGGCCACTGGGAAAGCAACAGTACTTCCTGAGAGTAACGCACCATACTCCATGAAACTCGGTAACGAGAAGTATACCCTTACCCCCGATGAACGTACCCAGTATCAGCGCACTAGAGGCCAGGAGTATGACCGCTTCACGGACGAACTCCTGCACACCGATTGGTATACCTCTGCCGACGCGGAATTCCAGGCAGATATTCTGGCCTGGGTGCAAAACTTTACCAACTACATCGCTGTAGAGGAGTTCTCTGACGGGCGTGATCTCGGATATGCAAACGACAAGTACGATAAGTATTTCCAGCGCTGGCTTGCCGGTGAGAGCCCCGCAGAGATCATCAAAGCAGCAAACAGCAAGACTGTTACCGTGGCAGAAGAGAATGTCGCCGCAGAGGCGACAATCGCAGCGGCCAAGATCCCTGAGGCAAGCAAGCAGGAAGCTGAGACCATGTCTGCAGAGGCTAAGCGACTGTATGCCGGCTTCCTAAAGGGCGGCGTCAGCGACAGCACCGCAAGGGATCTGGCCACGAAGCTGGAGGGCAGCACCGCCACAGGACACGAGCAGTGGCGCGAAGTGTACAACGCCGCCGGGAAAGAGGGAGAGAAGGCCGTCACCTCCGTTATGGACGATGAAATGAAGCGTAACTGGCAGTTTGCCAAGAACGTGGGCGTCTCCATGGACGACTACATCAAGGTCCGGGAAGGCTTCCAGGACCTGAACGGCAACGGTAAGAAGACCCAGGACGAGTGGAATGCCACGCTGGACAGCTTTACCTTTAGCACCAACGCAGACAAGGACAAGCAGATCAAGGGCACCCTCTGGCAGATCCTGACCGGCAGCTCCAGTACAAAGAACAACCCCTACGACAAAGCGGCCGGGCAGGCGGTCATTGACGGAAAAGCTGCGGGCGGCAGCTCCGGCGCCGGCAAGACCTACAGCCCCGGCAAGCTCCGCCTCGGGACCCCGGAACGCAGAGCCCCGATCACCAACGGGCTGAAGCTCCAGGCAGCACCAAAAGCGAAAACCGTCTCCAGCGGATTGAAGTTGAAGTAAGACTATGGGGCCCTTCGGGGCCCCACCGGAGAAAGGAGCGTTATCATGAGGATCAACACCACCAGCGCCGCCGCTTTGCGGCGAGAATGAGAAAGAGGAAGAGTTATTCTAACTACCGAGTAAGTGCGCTGATCGACGAGTACATTCACAGCGCAAGAAACCGGGAGATCCTCCGGGACAAACTTTGCGACGATTTAAGTTACGACGAACTGGCTGACAAGTACGGACTCAGCTATGACCGAGTAAAGGACATCGTCTGCGAAGGGAGGGAGGAGGTCTTCATGTACTACTAAATATCGCCCTGATTGCGCCCTATCCGATCACTGTCGGGTAGGGCGCTTTTTTTGTACCCTTTTACCAAGAAAGGGTGAGCTATATGGACTATGGAACGCAGCAGCTTCAAGCACTTGAATCACGATTCCAGCAACTGCAGCAGTTAATGCAGCAGCAGAAAACCCCATTTGCGCCGGCCGCGTCTGCGCCGGCGCCGCAGAAAATGATTTCGACGATACCAGAAGTAGAGGGGATCGAAGGTGCACGGCAGTACCTGAAAAACCTGGGACCCAGCAGCAGCGCGGCGGTATTTGATAAGTCTGAGGCGGTTTTCTACGGACTATCTGTAGACGCAAACGGCAATCCCGGACCTATCAAAATAGGCCGCTTCACGCTGGAGGACGCCCCGGAGCCCGGGGACAATACCATCACGAAGGCGGATCTGGAAGCGTTTGAGGCGCGGATCATGGCTCTCGTGGCCGGACAGACGAAGAAGGAGGAAGAATAAATGGGCTTTTTGCTTTCTGCTTTGACCGGAAAAGGCGGCGGAGGAATCGGCGGGGACCTGGGACGGATCATCATGGCCGCCGTCGGAGCCTGCCTGCGCGGGGAATCCCCGCAGCAGTTTTTGAAAAACCTCGCGGCAAAGCATCCGGCGCTGCGCGGCTATGACTTTGACGATCTGGAGGGCACGGCAACCACCATCTGCAAGCAGCAGGGAAAGAATATCGAGCAGGTGAAGGGAGAAGTCATCGGTATCGCGCAGAAATACATTGGGTAACTCACTACCTGGCCAGGAGTGAAAAATAAAAACGAAAGGAGATAATTATGGGCGACAATTCTATCCTCAGCGGCGGTTGGCTTTTTGTGATCATCATCATCATTCTGCTGCTGGGCGGCGGGAACTTCCTGGGCGGAGGCAACCGCGGTCCGGACGTGGGGGCGGTGGTGAATGCCGCAATCGCCAACCAGAGCACGCAGGCCGGGCTTAAGGAGATCCTTCTGAGCTCTGCCAACAACAACTACGAGACGGCAATGCTGATTGCCAATCAGAACCTGCTGAACGCTCAGCAGAGAAGTTCGGACCAGGTGAACGTGATCCAGGGATTCAACGCCATCCAGGCGGCCCTGTCCGGGATCAGCGCACAGCTCGGAACGTGTTGCTGTGATATCAAGAGCACCCTGCTCCAGGACAAGTACGACAACGCCGTGCGGGAGCTCACCAAGTACCAGACCGAGAACGCGGTCAAAGCTCAGACGGAATATCTGCTTGGCGTCATGGGTAAATGGGTAGCCAACGCTCCCGCGGCGGCTTAAACTATGGGCGAGATGAAAGCATTGTCCCGGATGATGGACGAAGAGATTCGGGACGCTCACAAGTACGCTGAAGCAGCCCTGGAGCACAAGGAAGCACACCCGGAGCTGAGCAAGATCTTCGCCAATCTCGCCGAGCAGGAGCTCTCCCACTACCAGATGCTTTACTCTGGCATGCAGATGCTGATCGACGAGCAGCAGAGAGTATTCGGGGAGCCAGACGAAGGCATGAAGGAGTTCGGGAAGTACGTCCGAGAGAAGCAGCTTTCCGACATCACTGACGTGCGGATCATGCTCCAGGTATGGCGGGAGTAGTTGACAACATTTTTGACAACATAATCTGTCTACTTTTGTCTCGTTTTGTCTCGTTTTGTCACACCTGACGCAGGCAGAAACAGAAAAGGAAAACGCCGGAAACCCTTGAAACGGCTTGGTTTCCGACGTTTTCTCTTTGGCACGCCTGACGCGACTCGAACGCACGACCTTCTGCTCCGGAGGCAGAATCGGATGCGTCAACCATGCGGTTTTGCGGGATCGCTGACAACATTTTCGACAAAAATTCCGTTGATTGCCGCCTCAATCGTGGTGGCGATGGCCTGGAATTCCTCCATCTTGATCGGCCGTTCGTCGATGTATATCTCCGTGGTGCGCTCGTTCTCATGGCCTAGAAGATCCTTGATCACGCCGGTCTCCAGGCCGCCGCGACTGGAGAGGGTAGCGTAGCCATGCCGAAGGACGTGAGCGGTAAGATGATACTCCCACGCATCCCCCACCTTCACGGCGAATCCATTCTCCCGACACCACCTATGCCAGCGCCGGCGGTAAGTGGCCTCTGAGAGCGGAGCCAGCGGATCCTCTCCATGGAAGATGAAATGATCCTTGTCCTCCTGGTAGTGCTTCAGCGCCACGGCAAGCATGCCAAGGAGCGGCACGGTCCGCACAGATCCTTCCGTCTTAGTGTCGCCCACGGTCTTCTTCCCCCGCCGGTAAGTGACGCCACGATTAACCACGATGGTCTGGCGCTTGTAGTCGACGTCTCCCCACGTCAACCCAAGGGCCTCCCCGCGGCGGAGTCCGGTGCAGAGCAGAAGGTAAGGGAATAGCCCGAAGGGAGAATTCAGCCCCAGGATGATCCGCGTGATCGCCTCATCCTCCGGGGCCTTTCTTTTTTGCGGCCTGCGCCTGTCCCTGGGGAGAGCTGCCAATGCCGCAGGATTGTACCGGGCGGCCTCCACGAGCTCCGGGATCTGCGCGGCATGCTTATAGATGAGGGAGTAAACGGTGCGCTGTGCCTTCAGGGTGCGCTCCCCGTATCCTCTCTGCGCCATTTCCGCGAGGTGGAGAGCAATATCCGCAGAGGTAATGTCCGTCTCGTCGCCAAAACGCTCCAGGGCACGATTATACGGCGCGTCGTACATGGCCCAGGTACCATCCTTATAAACGGCCTGCATGTCCTCGTACCAGCGTTCGGCCAGGGCACGGAAAGTGAGCGGGTCGGGGTGCTTCAGCTGCTCCAGCTTTTTGTAAAGGGCCTCAGGATCGCGGTCATATAGGTATCGCCGCTTGCCGTCCTGCACGACGGTGGCGACGTACCGCCCATCCCCTCGCTTGGTGAATAGCTTGGCGTAGTTCATGATTTACCTTTCTGTTTACGGCGATATTCAATTCTGCACGCCCACGCCGCAACAACTGTACCGCACACCCAACCTATCCAGTTAGGAACATGAATCATCTCGAGGGCGGTTTTAACGAGAGGAATACCGATGAGTAAAATATAACCGTACTCCGTACTATCTGCGAAGGATAGGGTGGGCAGGAATGGCAGCTTGGTTATGAGCCATACGATGGTCGAAAGCACAGCTCCGGCAGCTATAAGCATGAGGAATTCAATAAAACCACGCCAAAAGCTGCCGCCCAGTAATGTCAGCAGGCCCCACATCGTCGCGCAAAACAAAGCTGAGCCGATCAGCAGCAAGGCCCAGCCGAATCGATTTTTCATAGCACCTTATCCATCAGCTTATCTATGATCTCGTCCTTATGCTCGATCTGCTTGACCAGAAACTCCACCCGTTTCTCCAGGTGGTCGATCAACTGATACAGCCGGACGAGCTCCTCGTTCTGCGTGTGGATCACGGCCTTGTATCCGTCGATCTCCTTGGCGTAAGGGTTGTTCTCAGGCTCCATGATCTCATCCGAACTGAGCAGGATCTTCTCCAGCGGCTGAAGAGTAGATGTATAGTTAAAACTGTCGTTCTTCTCGCTGCCGTCAGCGAAGACTCGGCGAAGGGTGGTGAGGCTGATGGGCGTACCGTTGGCTTCCAGCATGTCAATGAGTCTGGGGTAGGTGATCTCCTTTTCGGCTTTGGCATTCTTCAAGTCGTGAATGAGTTTCGGAATGTCTTTTTGTGGCATGTCATATACTCCATTCCAGTTCATAAGTAGTACCTCCTTGGATGAAAGTAGTATTTGAGTAGTAATTACTGGCAGGCTATACTTAAATCATCCAAGGAAACGGTGGGGGCGACATCAGAGCTTGGCGGCGCGGGTCGCCCTCGCTTATTATACGTGATCAGAGGGGGTTTACGCCAGTGCCTGAAGACGTCATGGCTTTGTGGAATCAGCACCCGGAGCTCCATCACCGGATTTTGCAGCTGCTAAGAGAGAACGTACCTGGTCCTTCAGCCACTGAGGAGCCGCCTGATACAGACGCGTGAACTCTTCGTCCTCGGCCTCGTCCGGGACGAAGTCTTCGTTTTTCGGAAAGCTCCCTCTCGCATCGCTCGTGCCCATAAGGTAAGTAACGCTCACATCATAGAACTCCGCCATCGTGCATGCCATATCGAAGCTTGGAGTACGCTCGCTCTTTTCATAGCTCACGTAAGTCGTGTACGGGAGTTTGAAATGCCTGGCAGCTTCGCTCATGTTCCAGCCTTTTTCGAGCCGGAGGTCTCGTAACCGGTTCATAGTAATCACCTCCTTACACAGCATTTTACACTTTTTGTGTAAGAAGTCAACCCCGAAACACGCTAACTGCGTAATATGCACAAAAATAGTCTACGCGATTTGTGTATAATTGTGACTTGAAACTACGCGATTTGTGTAGTATCCTCTAGGAGGATACGCGAATCGCGTAATTTTTGTGTAAAGGGGATGGTTTGTTGAAGTACCCCAACATTGCTGCAGAGCGCGCGCGGGCAGGGTTGACCCAGGAGCAACTCGCTGACAAGCTCGGCGTCACGAGAAAGACGCTGTACAACTGGGAGCTCTCCGGGATCCCCGAGGATAAGATCCAGCTTATGGCTGATCTCTTCGGAGTCTCGCCCGAGTATCTGCTCGGAAAGGAGGAGCTAGTAAATGTCTTTTGCAAGGGCGAGGAAAGCAGCGGGGCTGAGCGTAGCTGAGGCGGCGAGACGCCTCGACGTCACTCCCTCGGCGATCTGTCAGTGGGAGAGCGGAGAAACCTTCCCCGGCGGACGGCGGCTTTCCTCGATCGCCGGAGTCTACGGTACCACCGTGGACGAGCTGCTGAGAGAGGAGGACAGCGATGCCGAAGGAACGTCCTGATTACCGCGACAACCTGGAGCGCCTGGATGCTGCCTTCCCCGGGCAGGAGATGATTCGGAAGGGCGAGCTGGCCAAGTGGTTGGGCGTCTCCGTGCGCACGCTGGCCCGGATCTACGATCTGGGCGGCGGGCAGTACGTCACAAAGGTCCGGGCAGCCAGGGAGATGTCAGCATGAGGTGCCCTAAGTGCCAAGGCAGGCTTTACGTCTATGACAGCTGGGACGCCCTGCCCAATGTCCGGCTTCGCCGGTATCGCTGCAAGATCTGCGACCTCAAAACAACCAGCATCGAAAAGCTGGACGACGTAAGGAAGATTAAAGATGAAAAAGCGAAACGCCATCGTTAAAGACCTCATCTACTCCACGCTGTTCATCGCAGCGTTTCTGTTCATCGGCAGCGGCATGCTGGAGGGCTGCGTCCTGGCCCTGCTGGAGAGGCTGGGGCTGTGATGGCAGGAATCTATATCAAAGGCATGGAAATACCTGAGAGCTGTTTGGATTGCAAGGTTCATTACGTTTGGGGAAGCGGGAGGCCGCAATGCCTGATTAACGGCGAGTTCATAGATGACCCTAACGCATACAAGCAGAAGCGTCTTGAGGAATGCCCCTTCATCCCCGTCCCCGACCACGGGGATCTTATTGACCGAGATAGCGCGGTGCATGATCTTGCCTTTGACTACGCCTACGCTGCCGCTGACCTGGTGAAGGAACTCCCCGCAATCATCCCGGCAGATAAGGGGTGCAGAAGATGAACCACAACCGAATCGTGCGCGGCCTGGTCTGGATCCTGGTGATCGTGCTGGTTGTGCTCTGCGTCATCCTGGCCTGCCCACCCGTGAGAGCTGCGGAGTGCAGGCTGGGCGGGAAGCCGCAGCCAACGCCGTGGGAGCCGGATCCGGCTGACGTGGATCTCGTCTCGCGGACCATCTGGGGCGAGACCAGAGGATGCCCGGTGGAGGAACAGGAGGGCGTCGGCTGGTGCATCGTGCTCAGGAAGAACAGCCCGCAGTTCCCAGACACCATCGAAGGCGTGGTGCTGCAGCCTTACCAATGGCGGGGGTACAGCCCCAACAATCCGGAGGAGCCCTTCCACGATATGGCCCGGGCTATCCTGATCGCCGACCACAATGGAGAGCCTGGCCCCCTGCCGGACGGCATGTTCTGGTGCTCCGGAGACGGCAAGCACCAGACCTTCCGGACGACCTGGCTGATCACTGAAGAAACGAGGTATTACCCATGAGTGATCTGAAAGCATACCGCGAGGAACGCGGTTTATCCCAGCGGCAGCTGGCCAAGGAGCTGGGTGTGAGTCAGCAGTCCATATCCGCCATCGAGTGCCACCTGGAGAAGATCCCCCCGGCGAAGTCAGATGCCGGCAAGCCCCATCCCAGCTATGTGCCGGTAGAGATCATTGAGGCGGTCATGCGGGTCCGGGAGTACGGCAACCAGAAGTACCACGATCCGGACAACTGGAAGACCGTCGAGCCGGAGAGATACCACGAGGCCCTATTGCGGCACATCCTGCGGGCCTGGACAGATCCCTACGCCGTGGATCCCGAGAGCGGGCTGCTTCACATCGAACACGCCGCGTGCAACATCGCTTTCCTGCTGGCACTGAAGCCGGAGCCCACAAAGTGAACCGGGTCGTAGCGAGCGTGAGCTTTGGAAAGGACAGCCTCGCGATGCTTCTGTACCTTCTGGAGAACCGGTTGCCGCTAGATGAGGTCGTTTTCTACGACACAGGGATGGAATTCGAGGCCATCTACCGGAACCGGGACCGAATCAAGCTCATGCTAGAGAGAGAGGGTATCAAATTCACAGAGCTGAAGCCCCAGAATCCTTTTCTGTATGACATGCTTGAACGCCCGGTCGTATCAAAACAGAAAGGCAGCCATAAAGGTTATGGGTGGTGCGGCGGTGTCTGCCGCTGGGGGACAACCTGGAAGACCCAGGCTCTGGATCGCTACGTCGGAGACGCTGCCACCCATTATGTTGGGATCGCAGCTGACGAGCCGGATCGGATAAAGCGCCTGCGACCGCCCAAAGCGGCGCTTCTAGCGGAAGTCGCGATGACCGAAGATCAGGCGCTTAAATACTGCCGAGAACGAGGCTGGAACTGGCGCGAAGAAACCACGGCGACAGAGAGCGGCTACATAGACCTCTATGACATTCTGGATCGAGTGAGCTGCTGGTGCTGTTCCAACAAAAACCGCCGGGAACTAAAAAACATCTATGTGTACCTTCCGCAATATTGGAGCCGCCTTGAGGCTCTACAAGACCAAATCGAAAGACCGATGAAACGTTTCTCAAATCAGAGATATGGAGACTATGGAAATATCCGTCGTATGGCGGAAGTATTCGAGGAGGAAAAACCCAATGTTTGAAATCAAAGTGACCGTTGAAATCCCGGATCTGGTGAAAGCCGCAGAGATGCTGGCTGGGTACAATGGCAAGGGCTACCTCGAAAGCCTGGAGGCCCTGAAAACGCAGATCCCCGAAGCCGTACCGCCTTACACCGCTCCTGACATGCCTCTGCCGGTAGCCGCACCCACCGCAGCCCCAGCCTTCACCGTCGAGCAGGTAGCCAAGGCCGGCGCCAATCTGCTGACCAGCAAGCCCGACCTCATGGGTCCGCTGCAGGAGCTTCTGTCCCGCTACGGCGTCGGCTCAGTGAAGGAGCTGCCGACGGACAAGCTGGGCGAGTTCGCCGCGGAGCTGCGGAAGATGGGAGCGAAGATCTGATGGCCAAGCATGCACGATTGAGCGCCAGCAGCGCAGCCCGCTGGCTGAACTGCACGCCCAGCGCCCTGCTGGCGGAGCAGTTTCCCGATACCGGCTCCAGATACTCCGCAGCAGGGACCCTGGCTCACTCCATCGCGGAGCTGAAGGCGAGGAAGCACTTCCTGGAGCCCATGGGCCCGCAGAAATACGGCGCTGCCCTGAAGAAGCTGAAGGCAGACGAGAGCTATGACCCCGGCATGGACGCCGCGACAGACGTCTACCTGGACCATCTGAAGGCTCTCGCCATGCAGTACGACCAGACGCCGTTCGTGGCGCTGGAGGTCAAGGTGGACTACTCCCACGTCGCTCCGGAGGGCTTCGGCACCGCAGACTGCATCATGATCGCTGGCGACGAGATGCACGTCGTGGACTATAAAAACGGCTCCGGCGTCCCGGTGGACGCGGAGGAGAACCCGCAGATGATGCTCTACGCCCTGGGCGCCCTGAACGTCTATCGGCCCCTCTACGGCAACAGCATCCAGCGGATCCACCTGCATATCGTCCAGCCCAACGCCGGCGGCGTGAAGAGCTGGGAGATCAGCCGGAAGGACCTCAATATCTGGGCGACGTCTATCGTCCAACCCCGGGCGCGGCTGGCCTACAACGGGGACGGGGACTACAACCCAGGTCCCTGGTGCGACGACCACTTCTGCCCCGCCCGCGCCACCTGCATGGCGAGGGCTAAGAAACTGCTGGAAATGGAGGACGTCGCCGGACAGGACCCCGCGACGATGAATGATAGTCAGATAGGGGAGATCCTCACCCGGGCGACGTCCCTCCAGAAATGGGTCTCTGCGCTGCAGGACTACGCCTTCAACGCAGCCATGAGCGGTCGGAAGATCGACGGTTTCAAGCTCGTTGAAGGTAGGGCCAGCAGGGACTGGATCAACCAGGACGATGCCTTTCGGCAGCTGCAGGAGAAAGGCGTCCCGGAGGCGATGCTGTGGGAACGGAAGCCCGTGTCCGTGGCCAGCCTGGAGAAAGCCCTGGGGAAGAAGGTCTTCATCGAGCAAGCCGGAGAGCTTGTCGAGCGGAAACCCGGTAAGCCGGCCCTGGTGCCGGAGAGCGACAAACGGCCGGAGTGGACCCCGGCGGAAGGAGCGTTCAATGCAGTCTAATGCTGTGATCATTCGGAACGGATCCTATTGCTGCGCTATCTTCCAAGACCGCATCGACGAATGGCCGGCCACGCAGTTCAAGGCTGTCATGCAGCAGATGGCCAAGGGCGGAAAGATCAACGACTACGCGGTAGAGTTTCTGTCCGAATGGTTCCCGGAGGCGCTCCGAGACGCAAAGTCCTGGTGGGAGGAAGTCCAGCGGACTTATAAGCGGGAGTTCCGGTCCTACAAGGACACGCCCAGATCCGAGTGGGAAGAGCAGAAGGCGGTAAACGCCAAGCTGAACGAGACCCTCCATGTCGCCAGAAGACGGTTCGATAAGCTCAACGCCAACTACAAACATTTCCTGGCCGCCAAGGCCAGCATGAAGAAGGAGAATTGATCATGCCTTTCACGATTTCTGATGTCCGCTTTTCTTACTGCAACCTGTTCCAGCCCAAGGCCCCGGTGAACAATCCCGCCGGCGAGCCCAAGTACAGCGTCACCATCCTCATCCCCAAGACCAACACCGCGGCAAAGGCCCTGATCGACCAGGAGCTGCAGAAGGCTATCGAGTCCGGCGTCAGCTCCAAGTGGAACGGCGTCCGGCCCCCGCAGCCGGCCATCCCCATCCACGACGGCGATGGCCCCCGGCCCAGCGACGGCATGCCCTTCGGGGAAGAGTGCCGCGGTATGTGGGTCATGACCGCCAGCGCCAAGAACGCCCCCTTCGTGGTGGACCGCCAGGTGCAGCCCATCATCGACGCCACCCAGGTCTACTCCGGCATGTGGGGCAACGTCAATATCACCTTCTTCCCTTACGCCAACGCCGGCAAGAAGGGTATCGGCTGCGGGCTGAACGGCGTCCAGAAGGTCCGGGATGACACCCCGCTGACCAGCCGCGTGACCGCTCAGGAGGCCTTCAAGCCCGTCGCCGACGCCGTCAACTCGATGTTCGGTGTGTGATCATGGACCTGTTCGTCGACATTGAATCCTACAGCGATGTCGACCTGACGAAGGCCGGGCTCTATAAATACGCGCAGAGCCCGGCCTTCCGGGTTCTCCTGGTGTCCTACAGCTTCGATGGAGGCCCGGTCAAGGTCGTCGATGTGGCCCAGGGCGAGGCCTGGCCGCAGGAGCTGCTGGGGGCTCTATGGTCCCCGGTCTTCACCAAGCACGCCTACAACGCCGCTTTCGAGTGGTACTGCCTGAGCAAATACTTCAAGCTCAGCGAGAAGGATACGCTCGACTGGATCCCGCAGTGGCGGGACACCATGCTGCAGGTCTCCTACTGCGGCTACCCCAACAGCCTGGATGCCGCCGGAAAGGCGCTGGGTTTGTCCAGCGAGAAGCAGAAAATGTCTGTCGGCAAGGCCCTGATCCGGTACTTCTGCATTCCCTGTAAGCCCACCAAGACCAACGGCGGCCGGACGCGGAACCTCCCACAGCACGATCCGGACAAGTGGACTCTGTTCAAGGAGTACAACTGCCGAGACGTGGAGACGGAGATGGCCATAGAACACCGGCTGGCCGCCTTCCCTGTACCCGACGACGTGCAGAAGCAGTGGGAGACCGACCTGCGGATCAATGCCAGAGGCGTCGCCGTGGACCTGGATCTGGTGGACGGCGCTCTGGCTATCGACGCCGCGGAGCGGGAGAGACTGGAACAGGAGGCCATCCAGCTCACTGGGCTGGACAACCCCAACAGCGTGGCCCAGCTGAAGGACTGGCTGGAGGCTGAGACCGACGCCGAGGTGGCGGATCTGCGGAAAGACACCGTAAAAGACCTGCTGGGTGGTGACATCCCGGGAGACAAGGCCCGGCGGGTGCTGGAGATCCGGCAGGAACTGGGCAAGACCAGCACCAAGAAATACGCCGCTCTGGAGACCGCTACCTGCGCGGACAGCCGGGTCCGGGGGATCCTTCAGTTCTACGGCGCCAACCGAACCGGGCGATGGTGCCTGACGGGAGACCACGAAGTGCTCACGGAGGACGGCTGGCAGAGACTGGACGGCTGGGCCGGCGGGAAGATCCTGTGCTGGAGCCCGACCATGGAGTCGCTGTCCTTCCAAAAGAGCGACCGGGTGCAGTTCGAATACAAGGGCCCGATGATCACTTTCACCGGGCAGCGGATCGAGCAGATCGCCACGCCGGAGCACAAGATGGCGGTACTCGGGAAAGACGGACGCTGGGAGGCTAAGGAGGTCTCACAGCTCACCGGAAGGTTCACGATTCCGTTTACCGGAAAGAGGCCCACGCGTGGGTCCGGAACCGGAGATGAACTTCGTGTCCTGATCATGACTCAGGCCGACGGGCATTACACTGCGGACGGCTGCGTGAGATATCACTTCGTAAAGCAGCGCAAGATCGAGCGCTGTAAACGCCTTCTCCGTCGAGCGGGAATACCGTTTATGACGGACCGGTACGGAACGGCCTCCGTGATCCGGATACCGGCGCAGTGCGTGCCGCTGTGGCTCCGGCAGTTCCGGGATAAAACCTTCGGCTATTGGCTGATGGACGAAGACCCGGCGGTCCTGTTCGAGGAGCTGTGCGAGTGGGACGGATACCGAGGCGCGCCCAACTCTATACAGTACACATCGACCAACGAACAGAACGTGGACGTGCTGCAGGCATGCGCCCTGTGCGCCGGTTTGAGCGCTACGAAAATCAGGAAGCACAGAACCAAGGATAACTGGAACGACACCCACGTGTTGAACATCTGGCTGACACCGGGGCGCGGCACAGCGATCCGGAAGGAGCAGATCGGGGCGGTCAACCACGAAGGCCCAGTGTACTGCGCGGTCACGCCGACCGGATACTTCGCGGTCAGGCGCAACGGCAAAGTGTGGATCACGGGCAACTCCGGAAGAATGGTTCAGCCGCAGAACCTCCCCCGCACCTACATCTCCGGCGATCTGCTCCCCCTGGCCCGCGATCTGGTCAAGACTAGGCAAACGGACGCCCTGCGGTGGATCTTCGGCAGCGTGCCGGACACCCTCAGCCAGCTGATCCGCACTGCTCTGGTGGCCTCTCCGGGGCACGTCCTGGTGGACGCCGACTTCAGCGCCATCGAGGCCCGGGTGCTGGCCTGGCTGGCCGGCGAGGAATGGCGGCTGGAGGTCTTCCGGACCCACGGCAAGATCTACGAGGCCTCAGCCAGTCAGATGTTCGGCGTGCCCATGGAGAAGATCAAGAAGGGCAATCCGGAATACGAGCTCCGGCAGCGGGGCAAGGTGGCTGAGCTGGCTCTGGGCTACGGCGGAGGCGTGGCGGCCATGCGCACCATGGACACGGGCAAGATCCTGGCCGAGGTACCGGATGAAGAGATCCAGGAGATCGTCAACGCCTGGCGGCTGCGGAGCCCGGCCATCACCCGGCTATGGACCCTGTGCGAGACGGCTGCGCTCAGCGTGGCCCGAAGCGGATCAAGCACGGCCATCCCCGGAGCGGGACTAGTCTTCGCCTATGAATACGACCCCAACACCGGCCTGCAGTTCATGACCATCCAGCTGCCGTCCGGCAGGAAGCTCTACTACCCCGAGCCCAGCATCGGCACCAACCGCTTCGGAAGGGAGTCCGTCACCTACTGGGGCGTCAACCAGACCACCCGGAAGTGGATGCAGCTGGAGACCTACGGCGGAAAGCTCGTCGAGAACATCACCCAAGCGGTCGCCCGCGACTGTCTCGCGGAAGCAGTGGAGCGGCTGGAGGCCGCCGGCTACCCGGTAGTCTTCCACGTACATGATGAGGTCGTGATCGACGCCCGGACAGACTGCCTGGAACAAGTCGTGGAAATCATGAAGGAGAACCCGTCCTGGGCGAAGGGTCTGCCGCTGAACGCGGATGGCTGGACCGACGCCTACTATAAGAAGGACTGAGCTTATGCAGAACGACAGACAAATCACCATCTCCGTCGGCGCGTCCCGGAAGGCGACAGTGTGGCAGCCTCAGACCATGCTCATCTCCGAGCTGTGGGAGAGGCTGCGGCTGCCGGCCAGAGGGACGGAGACCATGGAGCAATATCTGGCCCTCACCAAGGGCGAGCAGGACGAGCTTAAGGACGTTGGCGGCTATGTCGCCGGTCAGCTCGCCGGGCAGAGACGGAAGGCCGGCGCTGTCCTGGGCCGGGATGTCATCACCCTGGACCTGGACAGCATCCCCGCCGGGGGTACGGACGACGTGTGCCGCAGGGTGGAGGCTCTGGGCTGCGGGTACTGCATCTATTCGACCCGCAAGCACATGCCCTCCGCCCCCAGGCTGCGGATCCTCCTGCCCCTGGACCGGACCTGCAGCGCCGATGAGTACGAGCCCTGCGCCCGTAAGATGGCGGAGATGATCGGCCTGCAGTACGCCGATCCTACTACCTTCGAGGCGTCACGCCTCATGTACTGGCCCTCCGTCTGCGCGGACGGAGAGTACGTCTACTACGCAGCGGATAAGCCCATGCTCAGCACGGACGGTCTCCTGGCGCTGTACGACGACTGGCGCAATACAGACTCATGGCCGGCCGTCCCTGGCGCTCCGAGCCCTCAGAGGCTCGCTGCCAAGCAGGAGGATCCGCTGACCAAGAAGGGCGTGGTGGGGGCCTTCTGCCGCGTCTACGACATCGAGGCCGCCATGGACGCCTTCCTGCCGGGCATCTACGCTCCGGACGACACGACGCCGGGCAGGTACACATACACCGGCGGCAGCACCACCGGCGGCGCCGTGCTGTACGACCAGGGCCGCTGGCTCTACTCTCACCATGCTACGGACCCCTGCAGCGGCAAGCTGGTCAACAGCTTCGACATGGTCCGCCTGCATCGCTTCGGCGATCTGGACGATGACGCGGCCCCTGGCACACCCACGGTACGCCTGCCCTCTTACGCCGCCATGACGGAACTGGCACGGGCGGACGAACAGGTGGCTGCCCTGCTGGTGGACGAGCGATGGGAGAAGGCGCAGGAGGCGTTCAGTCCGGTGCCGGACGACGGCGCCTGGCGCAGGAAGCTCACCGTCAACGGCCAGGGGCAGCCGGAGAAGAACATGGCGAACATCCAGCTGGTGCTGGAGAACGACCCGAAGCTGGCCGGCAGGATCCGCCAGAACCTCTTCAGCGGGCGCATGGACGTGGTGGGCGAGGTGCCCTGGCCCAGGCCAGGCGGGCAGCGGACATTCGACGACGACGACGCCGCGAGCCTCAGACGCTACTTGGAGCCATTCCTGGGCAAGATCTCCAGGCAGGACCTCTTCGACGTTATGGCCATCGTGGCCCGCGCCGCTGCCTACCACCCGGTCCGGGACTACCTCGAGCGGCTGCGGTGGGACGGCGTGGCCAGACTGGATACGCTGCTGATCGACTACCTGGGGGCAGCGGACACGGCATATACCCGTGCTGTCACCCGGAAGGCGCTGGTGGCCGCGGTGGCCAGAGTCATGCGCCCCGGGTGTAAGTACGACACCATGCTCATCCTGGTGGGCGGGCAGGGGCGGCACAAGAGCACCATCCTGGCCAAGCTGGGCGGGGAGTGGTTCAGCGACAGCCTGCGGACATTCGGCGATAAGGACAGCATGGAGACTATTCAGGGCACCTGGATCAACGAGATCGCAGAGATGCAGGCCATGGCCCGGTCAGATATCAACCAGGTCAAAATGTTTCTCTCCAAGTCATCAGACTACTACCGGGCCGCCTACGGAAGGTACACGGCGGAACGGGCGCGGCAGTGCGTCTTCTTCGGCACGACGAATTCGCGGGAGTGCCTGACCGACGCCACCGGGAACCGGCGCTTCTGGCCGGTGGACATCGACGTACAGGAGCGGACAAAAAACGTCTTCGAGGACCTGGACGGCGAGCGGGACCAGGTCTGGGCCGAGGCGGTCATGTACTGGCGGCTGGGCGAGAGCCTGGTGCTGGACGAGAGCCTGTCCCGTGAGGCTATGGTAGCCCAAGAAGACCACAGATCGAGCAGCGCGTGGGAAGGACTCATCCAGACCTTCTTAGAGGAGGAGATACCGGCGGATTGGTCCAAGTGGGACCTGCGGCAGCGGCAGTCCTGGCACGACGGCGGCTTGAAGTACGACGGCGAGCTGGTGCCCCGGAGCCGCGTGTGCGCCCTGGAGATCTGGTGCGAAGTGCTGGGCGGGCAGCGGAAGGAACTCAAGAACAGCATCAGCCGGGAGCTCAATCAGATCCTGGAGAGAATGCCAGGGTGGGTGCCTGCAGGATCAAAATACATCGGTAAACCATATGGGCAGCAGCGCTGTTTTGAGCATCTCACGAAGTAGAAAATCGGGCTCACTCGTCTCACAAGCTCAAAATTACAGATCGTGAGATTGTGATGAAGCCTGTGAGACGAGAAAACCCTTGTGCTACAAGGCTAAAGTCCTGTTATCTCACAATCTCACATTATTTCTATGGAGTATACAGATAAAGGTTTAAGAACATATATATCCCTTTACGCCCTTAAATATAGGGGTATATAGGGAAAGTGCCTATTTGTGAGGAGGCAAATATGAGAGAACGCGAATCAGCCGTCGAGCGACGGCTTGTGTCAGGAGTGAAGGCGCGGGGAGGACTGTGCTGGAAGTTCGTGTCCCCGGGGACGAGCGGAGTGCCGGACCGGATCGTCGTCACCCGGACCGGGGAGATATGGTTCGTCGAGCTGAAGGCTGACGACGGGAGGCTGTCGCCCCGGCAAGCCCTGATCCTGCGGCAGCTGAAGGATAGAGGCGCCCTGGCCGTTGTGCTGATCGGCCGGGACGACGTGGATAGATTTCTGGAGGTGATCAGGTGAGCTTGTGGGAAGACTATGAAGCCGAGTGGGAGTTTTCCAAAGACTTTCCCCACGGCATTCCGTGTGACGTGTGGGAGTCAGCAGACGGGCCTATTTTGGTGGAGGAGATGACGACAGATCACATCCGGAACTGTATGCAAGTTGTCGGCGAAGATGATCCGTGGTGGGATAGATTCCAGCTGGAGCTTGATCGTCGAAGGAGGACAGCTTTCCATGCAGTTTGAACCACACAGGTACCAGCAGTACGCTATCGACCGGATCATCCGGGACGCTGCTGTGGGCCTGTTCCTGGAGATGGGTCTCGGGAAAACTGTGATCACTCTGACCGCCGTGAACGAGCTGCGGTACAATCGGTGGCAGGTGTCCCGGTGTCTCATCATCGCGCCCAAAAAAGTCGCAGAGTCAACCTGGTCCACCGAGGCGGCAAAGTGGGACCATCTGCAGCATCTGAGGATCGTGCCGGTGCTGGGCAGTCTGCAGAAGCGTCAGCGGGCCCTGGACACGCCGGGAGACGTGTGGGTGATCAATCGGGAGAACGTCACCTGGCTGGTGGATCACTACAGAGCCGCGTGGCCCTTCGACATGGTGGTGCTGGATGAGTCGTCGAGCTTCAAGAACAGCCAGAGCAAGCGGTTCAAGTCGCTGAAGTTGGTGCGGCCACGGATCAAGCGCCTGGTGGAGCTGACAGGCACGCCGGCGCCGAATGGCCTGGAGGATCTCTGGGCGCAGATCTGGCTGCTGGACGGAGGAGAGCGACTGGGGAAGACGATATCGTCCTTCCGGGAGGCCTATTTCATTCAGGACTATGCGTACCCCGGGCAGATGTACCGGACGTACTCTCCGCAGAAAGAGGCCGCAGAGCGCATCCAGGCGCGGATCAGCGATATATGCCTGAGCATGAAGGCGGAGGACTATCTGGACCTTCCGGACTACATCGAGGACGTGGTACCCGTGGTGCTGGATCCGGCAGCGCGGAAGGCATACGATCGAATGGAACAGGATATGCTTCTGTCAGTGGACGAGCAGATGATCACGGCCGGCTCCGCTGCGGTGCTGAACGGCAAGCTGCTGCAGCTGTGCAGCGGGGCGGCTTATGGGTCCGGTACGGAGTGGGCCTGGATCCACGACTGCAAGGTGGAGGCCTTCATGGAGCTGGTGGAACAGCTGCACGGCGAGCATGCCCTGGTGTTCTATTGGTTCAAGCACGAGCAGGAGCGGCTGCTGCAGGCCCTGGAGAAGACGGACCTGCGGGTGCGGGTGCTGTGCGGCGCTGAGGACGCCGATGCCTGGAACAGAGGAGAGGTGGATCTCCTGCTTGCCCAGCCCATGAGCTGCGCGTATGGCCTCAACCTGCAGGCCGGCGGGCATCATATCGTGTGGTTCGGTTATCCCAACTGGACCCTGGAGCTGTTCCAGCAGGCCAACGCCAGACTGCACCGGCAGGGTCAGGAGTATCCGGTGATCTCCCATCTGCTGGTGGTCCAGGACAGCATGGATGAGGCAGTGGTGGCAGCCCTGCATGACAAAGGACGCACCCAGGAGTGTCTCCTGGATGCGTTGAAGGCGAGGATAAGAAAAAGCCGGGGAGCTTAGGCCCCCCGGTATTTCCTCAGCGCTTCCTTGATCAGCGCCTGCTTGTTGTCTGCTGCTTCCAGCATCTCGATCAGATCTGCGTCCGTGTTGCGGTTGAGCTTGAATCCGTAGTGGATGGTGTTCTTCGCGTCGTATCGTGCGTTTGCTGCTTTGCTGATGGGGATCATCTCCTTCTGGTTGAGTGTACCACAGGTTGAACTGAGAGTCAACCTTACACTCGGTTACGAATCTTTCCAGTAGTCTTTTTCCTCTTCGTAGCCATCAGCGTCTTCTTCGTCCACATCCGGGTCAACCTCAACCTCGTCATATGAGGTGATTGCGACCGGACGATACATATCCCGCAGGAATATTTCGTGAGCCAGGCTTTCTGCTTCTTGGGTGGTTTTCGCTTCGACATCGTAGGTCCAGTACTGCGTGAACGTAACAGTGTATTTCATTGCTTTGTCCTTTCTCGCCTGCCATCATCAGTCCCGGGAGGCGATCCCCGGAAGACCCCCGAAGGGGTTTCGGCTTTATTTCCAGTTTTCATACTCGAACTCGTCGAGGACGTCTCGTGCTTCCTGGAGCCAGGCATTGGTTCGGGACCATCTGTCGTAGGTTTTCTTGTAGTTGTTGAGTTCTCCGGCGTCTTGTTTGTCTTCCTCGAGGTTGCGCTTCTCGCGAAGGTTTTGTTCCAGCTTGGCGCAGGTTTCTACTTCGTCCCGCAGCAACTGGTGGATGTGTTCAAGAGCTTTAATTGTCATTGTTGTTTTCCTTTCTGCCCTGCCATCATCAGGAGCGGTGGGGCGGTTCCGCTCGACCCCCGAAGGGGGTTTCGGCTTAGATGTCTGCGCCGTTATTTGATACGGTGATGCTGTAGGTTTCTTTACCCTTGAAGAATCCGCCGTAGTTCTCGATGTTGTCGAAGCCCAGCTTTCTGACGATATACCGGAGGTCTTTGCACGCCTGCTCGCAGCGTGGATCGAAACAGAAAGCGCTGAGATTCTTGAAGCAATCGCGGAGGTTACCGATCGTGGTATCGTCGAGGTTGAAGTCCTGGAAGGCATCGATCCGGGTGGGGTCGTTTTTGGCTTCGGTGAAGATTTTGGTGAAGTCCTTGAACTCGATTTCGATATCGTAGATGGTTTTGACTTGGATTTGCTTGGTTTTCATTTCGTTTTCTCCTTTCAGCGTGACAGGTTGAACCTGTGTTGTGCCTCTAAGGTAGCACAGGTTCAACCTGTTGTCAACCCCAAATTTGAAAAAATCTTCCCCACATGTTGTGCGGGCCGCAATATCTAGGCGATAGCAGGTTGAACCCACGTGTGCATACCGATAAACTGGAGGCGAGAAAACTGTAAGGAGGTGGCGTGCATGCTTGAGAACACGCGCTGGGAGAGATTCTGTCAGGCGTATGCTGTCGACGGCAACGCCACTTCTGCGTATAAGAAGGCCGGGTACAAGGTTAAGGACGACGAGACCGCAGGATCTGCGGCCCGGCGCCTGTTGCAGAATGTTGCGGTGCGTAACAGAATTGATGAGCTGACCCGTGAGGCCCGTGAACAGGCTGAGCGGAACAGCATCGCGGACATCGTGGAGATCCGGCAGAGGATCACGCAGATCATGCGTGGCCAGGCTGAGGTGGAGACCAAAGCTGCCGATATGATCAAGGCTGCGGATCTCCTCACCAAGATCGGCGGACAGCAGGAGCCTCAGCGGGTCCAGGTCCAGTTGACATTGGAGGACAAGCAGGCCCGGCTGCGTGAGCTGATCGATGCAAATCGATGACGACATCGCCCTGCTGGAGTGGTGGCAGGCGCTGAAGGAATCGAACAACGAATCCTTCATCCCTCTGTTCTTCGACCAGCACCCGCGTCTCGTCCTCTGTGGTGGAGGCGGCAGCGGGAAGAGTATCTTCGCCGGCCGGAAGGTTTTGGAGCGTGTAACGACGGAGGAGGGCCACAGGTGGCTGGTCTGCCGGAAGGTGGCCAAGACCCTGCGGGACAGCTGCTTCGCCCAGCTCCGCGGTCAGCTGGCTGAGTTCTATCCGACAGCCGGCGCGAAGATCAACCAGTCCGATATGCGGATCTCCTTCCCCAACGGCAGCGAGATCCTCTTCGCCGGGCTGGACGACGTGGAGAAGCTCAAATCCATCTACAACATCACGGGCATCTGGATCGAGGAGGCCAGCGAGATCACCGAGGCCGACTACAACCAGCTTACCATTCGTCTCCGCGGCGAGACGAAGTACTACCAGCAGATCATCCTCAGCTTCAACCCCGTGAGCATCACGCACTGGCTGAAGAGACGGTTCTTCGACCGGACCGATCCGGAGGTGCAGACCCACCGCAGCACCTATAAGGACAACCGCTTCCTGCCTGAGAAGGACAGGCAGGTGCTCGAGGCCTTCCGGGATACGGACCCCTATTACTACCAGGTCTACTGCCTGGGTGAGTGGGGGGTCACGGGGCGGACGGTCTTCGACGGGCAGGCAGTATCCGAGCGGCTGTCCAGGATCCCGGAGCCCCTCCGGCGCGGGCTGTTCGAGGGCGGCGTGTGGTCCAACGACAAGACAGGGCCCATCCAGATCTGGCGGGAGCCGGAGGAGGGCAGGCCCTACGTGATCGGCGGGGACACCGCCGGCGAGGGATCTGACTTCTACGTGGCCCACGTGCTGGACAACATCACCGGGGAGCAGGTGGCCATGCTCCGCCACCAGTACGACGACGACACCTTCGCCGAGCAGGTCTTCCACCTGGGGAACTACTACAACGAGGCGCTGGTGGGGATCGAGGCCAACTTCAGCATCTACCCCCTGAAGAAGCTGGAGGAGTTCGGGTACAAGAACCTGTACGTCAGGGAGCAGGAGGACACCTACACCGGGGCGTTCCGGAAGGCCTATGGCTTCAAGACCACGGCGGTGACGCGCCCGGTGATCATCGGGCAGCTGATCGAGGCGATGCGGGACGGCATCGATCTGGTGAACGACCGCACGACGCTGGAGGAGATGCTCACCTTCGTCCGGAACGAGGCGAAGAAGCTCCGGCCGGAAGCCGAAGAAGGCGCCCATGATGACTGCGTGATGGCGCTGGCTATCGCCTGGTATATCAGAGACCAGCAGACCGTGGCGGTGAAAACCAAAGCCCCAGAGGGCAAGACACAGTGGACCGAGGACATGTGGGAGGATTACTTCCGCGCCGATAAGGAAGACAGAGAGCTTCTTCGGCGCAGATGGGGGGAGCCGAAGAGATGAGCGCGAAGCTGGACTATTGGGTGACGCGGTTGGGGCTGCAGGACTGGACAATCAAGCTCTACGACTGCTGCGAGCCGGAGGACATGGATGATCCCACGGCGGTGGGCTGCGTGACCTACAACGAGGTGGGCAAGCAGGCCAAAATAGAGATCATGGACCCGGATCTCTACGGGAACCGCATCGTGCCGTTCGACTACGAGAAGACCCTGGTCCACGAACTCCTCCACCTGAAAACCACGTTCCTGACCAACGTGGAAGACCCCATGCAGGAGCGGGTGGGGCATCAGCTGATCGATGATTTGGCAAAGGCCCTGGTGACGGTGAGACGGGAGGCGCTGGAATGAGGCGGAATCTGGACGAATGGAAGGAATGGGCAGCAAAGAACGAAGCCGCCCTGGGTGATCAGGCCGAGCGCATGGATCACCGGGAGCAGCTGTACCGGGGCGATGTCCGCGAGCTGACGCCGCTGACCGCCAGGGATACGGAGCGCAGCGGCAGCCGCCGTCGGACCAGCCATCTGCGGAACATCGTGGCGGAGAACATCGAAAGCGAGGTGTCCTCCACCATCCCGCAGCCCAAGGTCACCGCTCGCCGGCAGTCCGACGAGGGCAGGGCGAAGATCCTGGAGGACATGCTCCGGAACGAGCTGGATCGGCTGCCCATGGAGGTCCTGAACGACCTGGCGGAGCGCGTCGTCCCCATTCAAGGCGGTGTGTATTGGCTGGTGGAGTGGGATGAGTCCAGCACCACCAAGTCTACGCAGGGCGACGTGAGCGTATCCCTGCTGCATCCCAAGCAGGTGATCCCCCAGGACGGCGTATACACCTCAGTGGAGGATATGGACGCTATCGTGGTCAAGCTGCCTCAGACGCGGTCCTACATCGAGCGGGCCTACGGCAAGAAGCTGGACGAGACGGAATCCGAGGAGGATCCTTCCGCCCGGACGCTGGACGAAGAATCCAGCACTGCGGATGACATGGTGACCCAGTACGTCGCATTCTACCGCAACGATGACGGTGGGATCGGCCGGTACAGCTGGGTCAATGATACGGTCCTGGAGGACATGGAGGACTATCAGGCCCGTCGGGTGCGGCTCTGCTCCCGGTGCGGCGAAGCGCTCAAGCCGGACGCAGAAGTCTGCCCTGTGTGCGGAGCGAATCAGTCCATCGAGAGCGTGGAGGATACGGAGGATATCTGGAAAGAGGAAGGCCTCACGACGACAGGCGGCCGGCATATTCCAGGCAGCACTTTTGGCTACGACGAGATGGGCCTGCCAGCTAAGACACCCACCCGTCTTCCGTACTACAAGCCCGACGTGTTCCCCGTGTTCCTGCAGCGGAACGTAAGTCTGTTCGGGCAGCTGCTGGGGGACAGCGATGTGGACAAGATCGCGGACCAGCAGAACACCGTTTCCCGAATGGAGACCAAGATCATCGACCGCTTCATCAAGGCCGGCACCCGGATCACCCTGCCGGACAACGCGGACATCCGTATCGATCCGGAGGATCAGGAAAAGATCTATCTCTCCAAGCCGCAGGACATGGCCATGATCGGCGTGCATCAGTTCAGCGGTGATCTATCCCAGGAGATGGCCTACCTGGCCCAGGTGTACGAGGAGGCCCGGCAGATCCTGGGCATCACGGACTCCTTCCAGGGCAGACGGGACACCACCGCCCAAAGCGGCGTGGCTAAGGAATTCGCCGCCCAGCAGAGCGCCGGCCGGCTGGAGAGCAAGCGGGTGCTGAAAGAGGCTGCCTACGCGGAGCTCTTCAAGCGCATCGCCCAGCTGAAGGTGGCATATGCCGACGAGCCCAGGCCTGTGGTGGCTACGGATGACCGGGGGCAGGCGCAGTATGAAGCCTTTGACCGGCACGACTTCTATGAACAGGATCCGCAGACCGGGGAATGGATCTGTATCCTGGACGACGACCGGTTCCTCTTTTCCTGTGATACATCGGCGCCTTTGGCGAACAACAGGCAGCAGATGTGGAGCGATACCACACAGATGTTCCAGATGGGTGCGTTCGGGAACCCGCAGGATCTCAACACCTTGCTGCTGTACTGGACCAAGCTGGAGCTCCTCCACTACCCCGGCGCCAGCGACACCAAGGAATACTTGGAGCAGCTCAAGGCGGAGCAGCAGCAGATGCAGCAGCAGCAGATGCAGATGCAGCAGGCCCTGCAGATGGCGCAGATGCAGCAGGAGCAGATGGCGCGGCAGCAGCAGCGCCAGGACGCCGACCAGCAGGCCATGATCGAAGCGGATCGTCAGGCCAGGGAGGATGCTTGGCGGACAGCGCAGGCCATGCAGGCGCAGCAGCGGCCCCTTATGTGATTTCTCCCCCGGACGCGGGGGATGAGATATTCGCCCGGCCAGCGCGCAAAGGCCAAAATACCCGACGGAAGGAGGAGACACCATGGCGAACACCACGAAGGGCTACATCGGTAAGATCAAGAACGGCGGTGCCCAGGTCGTCCAGGCCCCGAATCAGGCCAAGGGCGACAAGGGCAAGAGCAAGGTCACCCGGGGCAAAGATCTCCGCGCCGGGAAGTAACATCCGATGATCAGAGAGCTGCGGCGACTCAGCCGATCCCCAGAGAACGGGTAAAAATCTATTCGCCCGGCCAGCGAAAAAGGGCCAGGAGGACACAATGGAAAACGAGAATCTGGATAGTCTGTTTGAAGATGCAGTAACGAAGGAAGAGACCCCGGCGGCAGAAGAGAATCAGACAGCGGAAACTACCCCGGCCGCGCCGGCGGCAGAGGAGCCTAAGCCTGAGCTGTCCGTGCAGGAGCGGGCCAGGCAGGCAGAGGGCCGTCGGATCCGTCAGCGGGAGGAGCAGGCATACCGAGCCGCCTATCAGCAGGCCAGGGCCGATGTGTCCGCCCTGCTGAAGCGGGTGGGGCTGAAGGACGGCGACCGGGATATCGACACCGTTGATGCCTTGGAGGCCTACGAAAGGTCCATGAGCGACGAGCGGATCGCTTCTGGGCGGGGTACGGCGCAGGACCTTGAGCGGGTGGTGCAATCCGCCATCATGAAGATGCAGCCGCCTCCGCCTCAGCGGACAGAGGCCGTAGACAGCGCGGAGGTACAGCGGCAGCTCGCCCAGATCCGGGCCATGGATCCGGCGATGACTGATCTGGGAGCCATCCTGCGGTCCGAGGCCGGGGAGAAATTCCGGGGCTACGTCGACAAGGGTCTGGATTTCGTGGACGCATACACGCTGGCGGCGAAGGATCGTCTGGCCGGCCTGCAGTCCAACCGTGCTGCGGCGAAGAGCGGCGGCAAGCAGCATCTCAACGCGACGAAGCAACAGGGTACCGGGGCGCTGTCTGTCCCGCGTGACGAACTGGATCTCTTCCGGGCACTGAATCCCGGAGCTTCTGACGCAGACATCCAGAAGTTCTATAACGCCGACAAGAAGAAATTCGGCTAAGAAAGGAGCAATAACCGTGAGAGGTTTTATCCCTCATTCCAATGAGGAGGGGCGGATCACTCCCTGGGAGTACCTGCCCTGCAGCGCCATCACCCCCAAGATCGGCATGGCGATGATCATGTCCAGCGGCAAGCTGGCTATCGCCACCGGCACCACCAAGCCCGTTTACATTTGCATGGCGGATTATGATGCCGCCGTCACTGCCGGCACCATCGTGCCCGTGATCCGCGTCAACGCGGATGAGATCTTCGAGACCACCAACAGTGCCAGCCTGTCCGGTGTCAACGTCGGCCAGAAGGTGACACTCCACGCCTCCAACGGCCTGCAGGTCACCGGCACTACCACCAGCGGCGTGGCGGAGATCGTCGCCAAGGACGGCGACGCCAGCGGCAGCCGTGTCCTGGTCAGATTTTCTTAAGAGAGGAGGAGCAGTATAATGGCTAATATCACTTTTTCCGAGGCTTCCGGCGTCAACGACAGCATCTATGGCAAGAGCCAGGCCCCGATCCGCATGATGATCCAGAAACGGGCGGAGGCCTTCGAGGCCGAGAGCATCGCCTCCAAGATCTTCGTCAGCCGCAAGTCCAACAACTGGGCCGAGAAGTACACCAGTATGACCGCCATGGAGGGCTTCCGGGTCGTCGGTGAGAACGGCGCCCATCCCACGGACGGCGTGGAGGAAGGGTTCAGCAAGACCATCGCTGACCTGACCTGGAAGAACCGTTTCTCCATCTCCCGGAAGATCATCGAGGACGCCAAGATCGGTGACCTGCGGAAGAAACCTGAGGCCTTCGTCACCGCTTACTACCGGACTCGTGAGAAGCTGGGCGCCGCGCTGATCGGCGGGGCCATCTCCGGTTCCACCACGATCAAGTTCATGGACGGCGAGTTCGACCTCACCGGCGCGGACGGCCAGGCTCTGTTCTCCGCCTCTCATCCGGCCAAGGTCAAGGGCGCCGCCCAGTCCAACCTCTTCGGCGACGCCTTCAGCGACGACGCTCTGGGCAAGCTGGCGACGGTAATGCAGAACACCAGAGGCGACAACGACGAGATCCTGGACGTGTCTCCGGACACCATCCTCATCCCCAACATCCACAGCCTGAAGAAGGCCGTGTTTGCGGCCGTGGGCTCCGAAGCTGATCCGGAGACCGCCAACAATGCGTTCAACTACCAGTTCGGCCGGTGGAACGTGATCGTCTGGCCCTATCTGAACCAGTTCATCACGGCCGGCACGGCTCCCTGGGTCCTGATGGACAGCCGGTACAACGAGACCTACGACAGCCTGATCTGGCAGGATCGTATCGCGCTGGACGTCAACAGCTTCGTGGACAACAACACCAACGCCAACGTCTGGGACGGCTACGCCCGGTTCACCGCAGGCTTCAATGACTGGCGGGCCATCGCCGTGGCTGGCGTCAGCGGCGCGGATCCGCTCTCCTAAGGGGGTGCGGAGATGGAATTCACCAGACTCGCAGTAAAGGGCGTCATGGGCAGCACCGTGATCTCCAGCGGGGCGAACGTCACCCTGACGGAGGAGCAGAAGGCGGCGCAGTACATCGGCATCACCCTGTCGGCGGCGTCGAAAACCGTTACCCTGGGCCTGCCGGACGGCGCAGTGGCCATCGTGGTCAACGAGGGCGGCACGAACGCCTTCACACTGAAAAACGTGTCCGGCGACTCCGGCACGAGCATCGCGGCGGGAGAGGCCTACCTGGTGCGGGCAAGCACCACGGCGAACGCCTCCAAGCTCACCCAGCTGGTCGCCGCCGGCGGTAAGTAAGGCGGCACAAAACATATAAAGGCGGGGCGTTACGCCCCGCCTTTTGCGAAAGGAGAGATAACCATGGCGATTACATTTCTAGGCTACATCGACGGCCCGGAAGAGATGATAAGCGGGAAGAAGAGATGCCTGTTCGGGCTGGACTCCGCTGCGGATGTGG
>Ga0310696_10001747_pt1 | contig 30694 bp, 21 predicted proteins | sample AusTroGonzalo_MG_4_FD_203885 | JGI IMG/M metagenome (GOLD analysis project Ga0310696, IMG submission 203885) | Bovine rumen microbial communities from tropical cattle in Woodstock, Queensland, Australia - Gonzalo_02 (v2) (version 2) | ecosystem: Host-associated > Mammals > Digestive system >... | reverse complement strand
GTGTCGCCCCTGTGAGACTTCTTGCTGCCCCGGCGCACCACGTGGATGTGCCGCCGGTTCTCCGTCGCATCGGCAGGGAATACGGAGAGGATGAAGTAGAGAAGTAGCATCAGTTTGCCCATAATGGGAAAATACGTATTTTAGTTGAATATTCGGGGCAAAGGTACAAAAAATAATTGAAATAAACTGCATTTGGGGAAGATATTAACACGATTTCTGTGCAAAATACTATTCAATTTGTATAGAAAACGTTATATTGAGGATGGGAATAGTCCCAGAAAACAATTAAATTCCAAGACGCCAGGTGACTGGTACCTGCCATCTCCGACATGATGCAAAGATACAAATATTATTTTGTAAAAACAAGGAATATATCGAAAATAATAATAGAGTGCTCTTCTACTAAGGGGGTCGCGAAAGCGCCCCCTATCTTTAAACATTAATTCTTGGACTAGCCAAGCGACCAAAGGTCGAGCGACCATATAATTGGAACATTAATTTTTCATTAATTGCTTCGCATAGAAAATTAATAATTAATGATAATTAATGGCTTAATTAACGACAATTAATGTTGAAAAGAAAACAGTTAAACCATTAAATGCATAAAACCATGAAGAACAAGACATTTTGGAAATTCGCAATTCAGACAGCAATCAGTATCCTGTCGGCTATCGCAACAGCACTGGGCGTAAGCTCATGCGTGGCGTGAGCTACGCATTGTCATCACCACAACACGGGGGCGTAGTCCTGAGGCACATGGGTGGTCTTGATGCGCCACTCCTTAGGATACAGGTTGTTGGCACGATTACCGATGTTCTTCATCTGACCTAAGGGATGCCCCATGAAACAGACTTCCACAATACCCAGAGGCGTGTCGGGGGGCAGCACAAGGGCCTCACGACGCAGATAGGACAAGGCCTGAGCATAAGACAGTTCTACTTTTACAGCTGACGGCTGAAAGTTGAAGTCTGATGTCATAGTCTTTAATCTGTCCATCTTACCTCTTACATCATCCCTCTTACTTCTTTCACCGCCCTTTCTCAGCACACACATAAACAAGCCCTCGCTGCGGGTGATGCCAGGGATGAAGCGATAGACGGGTGCATTGAAACCTTCGAGTAGGGAACCGGTGATGTTCCACTCGGGTTTTATCTCTATGGGCACCACCTCTGCACCCAGTTCATCCATCATCCAGCGCACGTTCTCCTCGTTCTCCTTTGTATTAAACGTACACGTACTATATATTAAGATACCGCCGTCATTAAGACACGTCCATGCATCGCTGACGATCTCGCGCTGCAACTGCCAACATTTCTCAACGTTCTGCACACTCCACTCCTTGATGGTGGCCTCGTCCTTGCGGAACATGCCCTCGCCAGAGCAAGGCACGTCACAGAGTATCAGGTCGAACTTCATCTTCGACTTCCTGTAGTCCTTAGGATAGAGGTTGGTGACGTAATGATTCGCGTACCCCCATTTCGTCACATTCTCCAGAAGGATGCTGGCACGCTTCTGCATGGGTTCGTTGCTATAGAGCACGCTGTCGGCGGGCAAGGCAGCACGGAGCAGCGTGGACTTGCCACCAGGGGCAGCACACATATCAACTGATAATTGACAATTGATAATTGATAATTGCCTCAGCACCTCGTCCAAAAACATGGAGGCGGCCTCCTGCACATAGTAGCAACCGGCATGAAAGAGGGGGTCGAAGGTGAAGTTGGGACGCTGAACCAGATAATAGGCATGGCGGCACCAAGGCACGGGCACAGCCCCCTCGGCCTGACATTCCCCACCCTGCATCTTCATGGGATTCAGTCGGATGCTGACAGGCACGTCCTCCTCGAACGACTGAAGATAGCGTTCGAAGCGCGCTTCACCCATCAACTCTTTCGTCGTATGTATAAAATCTTTTGGCAGTTGTATCATCATAGGTGCAAAGGTAACAAATAATTGATAATTGACAATTGATAATTGAAAATTATTTTGTAATTTTGCACAATTAAAAAACCAAGACAACGTAATAAAACCTAAATCATAATGAGAAAAATTGTCTATTTGTGTGGTCTTGCACTTACCGTTTTGACAGCGAATGCCCAAACAGGTAAGGAATGGGACGACCCCCTGAAAACCAGTGTTAACAGAGAAACGGCTCACACCATCAGCATTCCGATGGCAACAGAAGCCGACATCAACCAGAACGACATCAGCCAGTCACCTTACTATCAGTCGCTCAACGGTACGTGGAAATTCCAATGGGTGGCAAAGCCCACCAGCGCCAAGGAAGAATGGTGCGCCAAGGAGTTCAACGATGCCTCGTGGACCGATATCGACGTGCCCAGCAGTTGGCAGGTGTGGGGACTGAACCACGGCAAGTCATGGGATAAGCCGCTGTATTGCAACGTGGCCTATCCGTTCTCGTTTGACGAGACTACATTCAGCATCATGAAGGAGCGCCCCAGTTGGTTTACCTACAATAGTAACATGCCCAACCCCGTGGGCACCTATCGCCGCACCTTCACCGTGCCGGCAGAATGGGAGGGACGCGACGTCTATGTGCGCTTCAACAGCGTGGGCCACGGCTACTATCTGTGGATCAACGGACAGCGCATAGGCTACTCGGAAGACTCGTATCTGCCTTCGGAATTCAATATCACCCCCTATCTGACTGAGGGCGAGAACACCATCGCCCTGCAGGTGTACAGATTTACCAGTGGCTCGTTCCTGGAGTGTCAGGACTACTGGCGACTGACGGGTATTCACCGCAGTTGCTTCCTATGGGCAGCTCCCAAGACGCAGATACGCGACTATTTCTTCACCACCGACCTGGACAACAGTTATGTCAATGCGAAGGCGAATGTGAAGGTGATGGTTACCTCGCCCAGCACCTCGGAAGAAGGGAATACATTCACGGTGGAGGCGAAAATCAAGGATGGAAATGCCGACATCGCTGCAAAATCGACATCTTTCACCCCTTCTTCGAACGGACAGGGGGAGGTCTCCCTCGACTTTGACGTGACAGCCCCGAAACTGTGGAGCGCAGAGACGCCCAACCTCTACGACCTGGTGGTGACACTGAAGGACGGCGAGGGCAAGGTGATAGATATCCGTGGTGGCAAGGTGGGCTTCCGCGAGGTGAGCATCGCTAGCAACGGTTCGCTGCTGATCAACGGCAAGCGCATGGTGTTCCACGGCGTGAACCGTCACGACTTCTCGCCCGTGAACGGACGTGCCATCACTCCCGAGGAGATAGAGCAGGACATCCTGTGCATGAAACGACTGAACATCAACGCAATACGTACGTCGCACTATCCCAACGACCCTGTGTTCTATGACCTGTGCGACAAATACGGCATGTATGTGCTGGCCGAGGCCGACGTGGAGTGTCACGCCAACCAGAGTCTGTCGTCAAACAGCAAGTTCAAGACGGCCATGGTGGAGCGCTCGCAGAACCACGTACGCTGGATGCGCAACCACGTGTGCATCTTCATGTGGTCGTTTGGCAACGAAAGTGGCAACGGCAGCAACTTCGCCGCTGTGCAAACGGCTATCAAGGCGCTGGACAAGACCCGTCCCACCCACTACGAGGGCGGCAGCGACTATGCCGACGTCAGTTCTACGATGTATGGCAGCTACGAGACCATCGAGTGGATTGGTTCTTCGCGCCAGAACGCCACCAACCCGAAGCCCCATATCCAGTGTGAGAACTCGCACTCGATGGGTAACTCAATGGGTAATGTGCGCGAGATGTTCGACCTCTACGAGAAATATCCCTGCTTGACGGGTGAGTTTATCTGGGACTTCAAGGACCAGGGCTTGCTCACCAAGAGCAGCGGAGGCAAGGAATACTGGGCCTATGGCGGCGACTTTGGTGACAACCCCAACGACGGCAACTTCTGTATCAACGGACTGGTGCACCCGGACCTGAGCTACACGGCAAAGACCTATAACACGAAGAAGATTTACCAGCCTCTGGAATGGGCGGCCGTGAGTGGCAAGACCAACGTGTTCCGCATGAAGAACAAGTTGGCTTTCCTTCCCAGCACCACCTATGACGTGAGCTATAGCGTGATGGACGAGGAAGGAAATATCCTGGGTTCTGGCACCATCAGCGATGAGGTCGTGGCCGGTAAGACAAAGGATATCACCATCGACCTCAGCACCCTCAGCGAACTGCCCGCCGACGAGGAGGCATTCATTTATTTCTGTGCCAAGCAGAAGGAGTCTACGGCATGGGCAGAGGCAGGCTACGTGGTGGCTGAGGAGAAGTTGCCTGTGAAGACGGCCACGAAACCCATGAAGGACCTTACCTTTGCCAATGAGGAGGCCCTCACCCTTGACGAGACCAATACCGCCGTTACAATCACCGGTGCCCACTTCAAGGCCACCTTCACCAAGGCCAAGGGTACGCTGACCGGTTACGCCCTCGACGGTGTTACAATGCTCAGCAAGCCACTGTATCTCAGCGCATTCCGTCTGCCTACGGATAATGATGGCAGTAAGAAGGGAACCTGGGACGGCATGAACCTGCCCAAGCTCAGCAGTACGGCCAAGGGCACCTCTACCACCGTGACGAAGGCAGAAGACGGCAAGACCATCACCGTGAGCATGAAGAGCACCTATGGCAGTGGTGCCAACACCTTCGACGTGAGTCTCGACTTCATCGTCTGCGCCGACGGTACCATCATGACCAACTCGTTTATCCGTCCTGCCAACACAGGCGCCATCTTGCCAAAGCTCGGCTTCAAGTTGGAGATGCCCAAGGAGATGGAGCAGCTCAGTTGGTTCGGACGCGGTCCCTGGGACAGCTATCGCGACCGTAAGGAAGCCTGTCTGCCCGCTATCTACCAGAGCACCGTCACCGACCAGTACGAGGAGTATATCCTGCCCCAGGAACATGGTACCAAGCAGGAGGTGCGCTGGATGGCTGTGACCAACGACGAGGGCAAGGGCCTGCTCTTTGCTGCTCCCGACCAGATGGCCGCATCGGCCGTACATTTCCGTCCTGAGGACAACTATACCAACAGCAGCACCCGCAAGAAGCACACCTACGAGTTTGTGAAATGTGCCACCACCGTGGTCAACCTCGACGCTGCCACCCGTGGTCTGGGCAACAACTCATGCGGTCCTGATGTGATGGCGAAATACGAGTTGAAAGCCGCCAATACCGCCTTCCGTTTCTTCATCATCCCCCTGACAGCCGATGTCAAGGCAGCCGAGGCAGCCCGCGTCGACATGCCTGTATGTCAGCCCGTGAGCTGTGAGCGCCTGAGCACAGGCCGCATCAAGATGAGCACCACCACCAAGAATGCCACCATCTACTACAGCATCGACGGCGGTGAGTATCAGAAATACACCACCACCCTACTCCACAACGAGGCCTGCGAGGTAACAGCCTACTGCACGGCAGAGGGTTTGATGGACAGTCCGAAGATGGACTATGCCTTCCCCTTCTATATCAACAAGTCAACATGGACGCTGGTCAGCGCCGACAGTTACCAAGGCGGCAACGAGGCAAAACTGGCGTTCGACAACAACACCAGCACGTTCTGGCATACGGCATGGGGCGCCAACGAACCTCAGTGTCCGCACACCATCGTGGTGGATATGAAGAAGACCTATCAGGTGACGGCCTTCACCTATCTGGCTCGTCAGGATGGCAACAGCAACGGTATGGTGAAAGCCTACGAGGTGTATCTGAGTCTGGACAAGAGCAACTGGACAAAGGTGGCCAGCGGCGAATTCAAGAACACCACCGCCCTGCAGACGGCAAAACTGACAAAGGCCACCGCAGGACGCTACCTGAAATTCGTGGCGAAGTCGGAAATCAACAATAACGCCTGGACATCGGCAGCAGAGATCGGCATTGAGGCCGAGGCAGACATCACGGGTATCACACCCGTGACAGCAAAGCCACAGGCCAGCGCCACTGGCTATTACGACCTGCAGGGACGCCACTATACGGGGGAGTTTCGCTCACTACCCAGTGGCGTGTATATCAATCAAGGGAAAAAAGTAAAGAAATAAAAAGATAAGCGCTATGAACTACAAGAATCTTTTAGGATGCATGGCCTTTGGGGCAATGGTCCTTTCGTGCAACACACAACAGCAAGTGAAGGAAGAAGCCAAACTGACTACACCTGGCAACCCCTTCCTGCCGCTCTGGGAACATATCCCCGATGGCGAACCCTATGTGTTTGAGGATCCCGACAATCCCGGCCAGTACCGTGTCTATCTGTACGGCTCGCACGACGACCTGGTGACAGCCTACTGCGGACGCGACCAAGTGGTGTGGTCGGCACCCGTTGACGACCTGACCAACTGGCGTTATGACGGCGAGATATTCAGCGTCAACAAGAATGCCAACGGCGAACTGCTGGACAGCGCAGGATTGGCTGACGTGCTCTTCGCTCCTGATGTGACGATGACCACCGACTCGGCAGGCAATAAGGTGTATTACCTCTACCCCAACAATCAGGCGGGGGGGCGCAACGGCATGGTGTGCAAGAGCAACCGACCCGACGGACCGTTCGAGGTGTGCAACTGGAGCAAGGAGAATCCGAACGTCACGGACGGCATACTGCAGTTTGACCCTGCCGTCTTCGTAGATGAAGACGGACGCGTGTATGGCTACTGGGGCTTTGAGCGCTCGTATGCAGCAGAACTGGACCCTGCGACGATGGCTACGGTGAAACGTGGCACAAAGATTGTGACTGACATGATATCTGGTCGCAACCAGAAGGGCATCTTCAGTTTCTTTGAGGCTTCGTCAATCCGCAAGATCAAGGATAAATACGTATTTATATATAGTCGCTTTACCAAGGATGGCGAGTTTGGACTGCCTGTATCCAACTACACGTTGGCCTATGCCTACAGCGACAACCCACTGGGTCCTTGGACCTATGGCGGCACCATCATCGACGGGCGCGGACGTGACGTCAACGAACAGGGCGACACCATCGCTACTGCCACAGTAGATGGTAACACGCACGGCAGCATCTGTGAGATCAACGGACAGTGGTGGGTGTTCTACCATCGTCAGACGGGCACAGACGAGTATGCCCGTCAGGCTATGGTGGCTCCTATCGAGGTGGAGGTAGAGGAAGGTCCTGGTGGAAAGGTCTTCATCAGCGAGGGAGAATATACCTCTGAGGGATTCTGTACGGAGGGTCTGAACCCGCTGGAGCGCCACTCGGCAGGTATTGCCTGCTGGTACACAGGTCCCAAGACTGCCATCCACGAATGGCCTAACAATAAGTTCTTTGGTTCGTATGTGGCCTCATCCTACGGCACTGACGATAAGTTTGACAAGCCCTACGACCTGAAGAACAACACCAATCTGGTGGTAAACAATACCGACGGTTCAATCGTGGGTTACAAATACTTCAACTTCACGGAGACTGAGGGCAAGAAGACCTCGCTACTGCTGAGACTCACCCCAGAAGGCATCGAGGGCGACATCGACATCATGATAGACAGTCCGTGGGAGTCGCGCGGCGGTGTGAAGTTGGGCTCTCTGAATCTGTCGAAGGATATGCAGAAGGTGAGCAAGGAGATGGCAGTGTCCCTGGATGCCCTGTCAACCTACACAGACAAGCACGCCATCTTCTTTGTGTTCAGGTCAGACACCAAGGGAAAATCCATCTGTAAACTAGAGGATTTTGTGTTCCAGAGTAAATAACCAAGAAAAAAGTTGCACCCGTTGCAACTTTTTTATATCTCCCTACGTCTAACCTACAGAAACAACAAAAAAAAGAGGAGAATGAATATGAAAAAGATTCTATTTACATTGGCAATCGCCATGATGGCAATGGCAATGCCCATGAAAGCACAGAAGGCTACTACGGCCAAGAATGACACAGTGCCTCAGATTGAGGTCTACTCTGACACAACATCGGCAGACTCTGCCATGTTTGATGATGATTTCCCATTTGACGATGAAGACGACGCATGGGAGAAGGTGAATTCATCGGACACCAAGCAACTGATGGGTGAACTTGGCGTCGATGGTGAGGATTTAGTCGGGATGCTGTTTGTACTGATTGTCCTGGTGATTATCTTCATACTGGCCCCTGTAGCACTGATAGGCCTCATCCTGTTCTTTGTCTATAAGAGTCGCAAACAGAAGATGCGCATCATGGAGATGGCGATGAAGAATGGCAAGCAGATTCCTGTGGAGGCAGTGAGAACGCCCAGAGAGAATGGCGAAGATGTATGGAACAAAGGTATCAAGCAGATGTTCCTCGGCGTTGGCATAGCCTTCCTGCTATGGGTTATCATAGGCAAACTGGGATTGGCTATCGGTGCCCTCGTCATGCTGATTGGATGTGGCAACATGGTCATTGGATACAATGCCAAGCAGAAACAGAAAGAGCAGGAACTGCGTGACAGCCTTGCCAAGAAGGACGCAGGCCTGAATACAAACACACAAGAAACAGAACAAGCATAACTGACAGATCATGCAGTCGCTGAGCGATATCTCTCTCGTAGCACAGGTGGCGGTGTTTCACAACCGACGGGCGTTCGACCAGTTGGTAAGGAAATACCAGTCGCCTGTGCGAAGATTCCTTCTCAACCTCACGCTGGGCAATGAAGCGCTGAGCGATGATTTGGCACAAGACACGTTCTTGCGTGCCTATACCCACATCACGCAGTTTCAGGGTATTGCCTCGTTTCAGACGTGGCTCTTCCGCATTGCGTATAATGTGTATTACGACCATTGTCGTAAAATGAGTCATGAAAAATTAGAAATGAGGGATGTAAATGAGAAAATAACCAATGACGGCACAGCCCAGTCCTCATTTCAAACTTCTTCTCATTCCTCATTAAAAATGGACATCCACGCAGCTATGGCTACCCTGAAGGAGGAAGAGCGGGCTTGCGTAACCCTACAACTCATCGACGGCTATCCTATCGAAGATATTGCCAAGATGATGGATATGCCGGCAAATACGGTGAAGTCGCACTTGCGACGTGGAAAAGAGAAACTGACGACCTACTTAAAGAATAATGGCTATGACGGAAATAGATGAACAATTACTGGAACAGTTCTTCCAACCCGCAAAGGCGGTGAAGGTGGAAGACAACGGATTTACGAATCGTGTGATGCGCAAGGTGCCCTACAGTCCTGTGTGCCTGTCGTATATGTGGACAGCATTCTGCGTGCTGCTGGGCATCGTAGCCTTTGTGGTATTCGTGGGATGGCAACCGATATTCAAAGCTATCATCAGTATTCTGAATACCAATATCGGAGATTTGCATCCTGTGCCTATCTTTATGACAGCAGGCGTACTTATTTCTCTGGCTGTGGTTGAACTGATTCAGAAGATGGAGCGCTTGCAGATTTAGCATCCATACCATAGGTTGTGCGTAGCACGGTGAACTCCGTGCGACGATTCAACTGGTTGCATATCTCCTGCTTCTCTTCGTCGAGGGCCTTGATAAACTCCTCCGTCAGCACATCGCCCTCTTTGAGCCAGGGATAGGTCTCCGTCAGCTTACGCTTCACGGTCTTTGGTTTCATCTTGCCATAGCCCACAGGTTTCAGACGATCTTCTGCAATGCCATGCTCTATGAGATAGTTGACCACACTCTCCGCACGACGCTGTGAGAGTCGCTCGTTATAGGACGCAGAGCCGCGATAGTCGGTATGGGCACTGAGTTCTATAGTGATATTCGCATTCTCATTGAGCAACTCTATCAAACTATCCAGTGCCAACGTTGACTCTGGGCGCAGCGTGGCTTTATCAAAATCATAGAAGATATTACGGATGAGCACAGGAGCGGTGAGCGAAGCCAGGGGGAACTGCAGTACGTATTCCTCGGATTCGAGCACTGGTTCTACACGCAGTTCTTCCGTATGGTTCAGATAGCCCTTACACGTACCCAAGAACACATAGTCCACGTTGGGATCGATGAGTTCCGTAAAAGAACCATCACCCTTCACACTCAGTTTTTTGTTCGTACCATCATTACCCACCATATAGACCAGCGCCTCAGGCAGTTCGTAGCCGTCTTTCTCATAGACCCAGCCTTTCACGGTCTGTACCACCTCCTGTTTCTCGAACGAATAGATATGGTCCCATCCACGCGCGTCGCCACGGTTGGAAGAGAAATAGCCCCTATTATGCAGGCCCTCGAAAGTCATACCGAAGTCATCACCCTGCGAGTTCAGCGGGGCGCCGGGATGTTCAATTTCATAACTGAGAGTTCTCCGTTCTCCGTTCTCAACTGGTTTTGCTATAAAGATATCCAGTCCGCCGAAGCCAGGATGTCCGTCGCTCGAAAAATAGAGGTCACCATTAGGACGGAAGGTGGGGAACATCTCGTTGCCAGGTGTGTTGATAGGTGCGCCCAGATTCTCCAAACTATTGAGTCCGTGGGCAGTGATCTCCACACGCCAGATATCATAGCCACCCATTCCGCCAGGCATATCGCTGACAAAATAAAGCCACATGCCATCAGGCGATATGGCAGGATGCGCAAACGTAGATAGCGTGTCCTTCGTAATCTCCAGTTCGGTAGCCTTACCCCACGAGGCATCACTGCGCTGGGCGGTGGCTATCTTGGCGAAACGCGGATAGTCGGGGTCTGACTTACACACAGAGAGATACATCGTCTTGAAATCGGGCGAGAAGGCACAGGCGCCCTCATCGAAATCGGTATTCAGATCAGACTCTATCGGCTCTGGCTTCGACCATTTTCCCTTATCATCTTTCTGCGAGAAGAAGATATCGGCATTCTTCGTACCAGTGATACCACTCAGTTCGTCGCCCTTTGCCTGACTGCGCGTACTTGAGAAATAGAGTTGGTCGTTATCATCGCCAGCCAACATCGGTGAATACTCCGCACGACGTGAGTTAAACAAATCCTGTTTCTTCACCGTATAGCCGGAATACTGGGCTTCAAGTTTCCATTTTGGTGCCATCTGTGCACTCGTCAGTCCATTCTTCACCAAAAGGTTATGTGGCATAGAGTCTGTCAACGCTTTAAAAGTCTTCTCAGCCTCTTTATACGACCCATTTTTCAGCTGCAAGCGCCCCAGATGAAGCATCGCCGTAGAGTCGGCCTGCTTAAAACGTACTGCATTTTGATAGGCGCCGATAGCCTTCTGGGTATAGTTGATACGACGATAGCAATCAGCCAGTTTCAAAGCCCGCTGTCCACGCAGGGCTTTTTCATTGGACTTGGTCTGGGAATAGGCTTTCTTATACTGCTCTGCAGCATCATAGTACTCACCCAGGGCATAGAATTTGTCGCCCTTACGCATAGCAGAATCGGCTCCACATCCTGTGACGAGGAGACCAATAATGCCTGTATATATGATTGCGATAAGTTTGCGCATACCCTAATATAACGCAAACTTCCTCTTTTTATTGCTCAAAGGGCTTGCGGAAAGTGCATCCCTCCTTCCAACGGGAACAGCCATAGGCCGTTTTTCCCTTGATAATGGTGCCTTGACCACAGACGGGACAGGGCTGTCCAGCCTCATCCCCACCCCCTTTCTTGACGAGAGGGGAGTTATTCGTTTTTGAGGCGGATGGATTTGAGGCAGAAGAGGCCTTGGGCGTACGTTTCTTCTTGGCCTTCAGGTCTTCCTCGGTGGTGACGGTGACACGACGGTTGGTGGTGTCGCCGATTACCTCGCGTACAATCTCTGTGACCTGCTGCTTCAATTCGTCGATAAACTGTTGCGGATCGTATTTCTTAGCCTCTATATCACGCAGTTTTTTCTCCCAGATACCTGTCAGTTCAGCACTCTTCAGGAGTTCCTCACGAATCAGGTCAATGAGTTCTATACCCGTAGGCGTGGCCAACAGGTTCTTGCGTTCCTTACGGATATAATGGCGCTTGAAGAGGGTCTCGATGATAGCTGCACGCGTAGAAGGACGTCCGATACCGTTCTCCTTCATCGCACGACGCAACTCTTCATCCTCCACCAGTTTTCCGGCTGTCTCCATCGCACGCAGCAACGTGGCCTCCGTGTAATACTTGGGAGGCGTGGTCATCTTCTCTGTCAACGTGGGGGTATGCTCACCACTCTCGCCCTTTACGAAGGCAGGCAGCGTGCGCTCTTCCTCCTCAGGTTTCTTCTCGTCATCATCTGTCTGTGTATCCTTCGCATAGACAGCACGCCATCCTGGGTCAAGGATTGTGCGACCTGTCACCTTGAACTCTATGGGCTTGTCCTGCTCCCCTCCTTCGGAAGGGTTGGGAGAGGTGCCTACTTCACCCAGCACCGTGGTCTGTGCGAACTTACAATCTGGATAGAACACGGAGATGAAACGACGCGCTATCAGGTCGTACACCTTACGCTGCACATCCGTCAGGTTCTGGGGGATGACTCCAGTGGGGATGATAGCGTGGTGGTCTGTGACTTTCGAAGAATCAAACACCTTCTTAGACTTCGGTAACTGTTTGCCGCCCAGTGCTTTAATCAAATCAGCATAAACTGATTGTCCAGCAAACTTCACCTGAAACAACCCATTCATCGTCTGCGGACATTTGCCATAGACATCATCCGGCAAGAAGGTGGTATCAACACGTGGATAGGTAGTCAATTTCTGTTCGTAGAGTTGCTGAATAATGTTCAGCGTCATCTCTGCCGAGAACCCGAATTTCTTGTTGCAATCCACCTGCAGCGACGTCAGGTCATAGAGGCTTGGCGGCGTCTCCTTGCCGTTTTTCTTCTCCACCTTCGTCACCGTGAAGGGTTTTCCCTCGATGGTGGCAAAGGCTTTTTCACCCTCCTCTTTCGAAGTGAATTTACCAGAGGTAGCTGTGAAGGTGGTATCACGATAAACGGTGGCAAGGACCCAGTAGGGCTCAGGCTTGAAATTATCAATTTCCTTCTGTCGGTTCACTATCAGCGCCAGCGTGGGCGTCTGCACACGACCGATTGAGAGCACCTGTCTGTTCTGTCCATATTTAATGGTATACAGGCGCGTACAGTTTATACCAAGGAGCCAGTCGCCCACAGCCCTCGACAGTCCTGCCAGGTAGAGCGACTGATATTCATTCTGGTCCTTCAGCGTAGCGAAACCCTCGCGGATGGCCTCGTCGGTCATGGATGATATCCACAGACGCTGCACAGGACATTTTGCCTGCGCCTTCTGCATCACCCATCGCTGAATCAGTTCACCCTCCTGTCCGGCGTCACCACAGTTGATGATGCCTTCAGCCTTCTGCATCAGACTCTCGATGATAGCAAACTGCTTCTTGATGCCTGCATCATCCTTCAGTCGGATGCCGAACTTAGGTGGAATCATAGGTAGTGCCGACAGACTCCATGCCTTCCATACGGACGTGTAGTCCTCGGGCATCTTCAGCTCACACAGATGACCGAATGTCCACGTCACCTGATAGCCGTTGCCTTCCATATATCCGTCGTGACTACTATTAGCGCCGATGATACGTGCGATATCCTTCGCCACACTGGGTTTCTCTGCTATACAAACAATCATGTTTCTCGTAATTTGCATGCAAAGGTAATGAAAAAAAAAATATTTTGCGCTTTTCTCGAGAATAATTTGGACACTACAGAAAATATTCTTACCTTTGTCAGTGAAAAAAAAGAAAGCTAATAACCCCCTGATGAATTTGGGAGATAATCACACAGAAAAATCTGTAACAATAGCAGTAATACACTTAATCAAAATAAAACCATTATGAATAAAAACGTGAAATTTGTCATCACGATCAACCGTGAACTAGGAAGCGGTGGTCGCACCGTTGGACGTAAACTTGCCGAAAGACTGGGTGTAGAGTTCTACGACAAGGCAGTTATCAAGGGATTGGTGGAACAATACCACCTCACCGTAGAAGAGATTGAGAAGTTGAAAGGTCAGAAACAGGGTTGGTGGGCTGATATCAAGCGCATCATGTTTGTGAGTCCCAGCATGCACTCCAACTACTATATCCCCGAGAAAGGCAGCGAACCCGAACTGCTGGATACCGACCAGATATTCGAAGCTGAGACCGAGATACTCAAGGGCATCAGCCAGGAAGAGTCGTGCGTCGTGGCTGGTCGCAGTGGATTCCACATATTCCGCGACCATCCTAACCACGTGAGCATCCTCATCCAAGCCTCACTCCCCTTCCGCATAGAGCGTGTAATGCGCAAGCAGGGAGTCAGCGAGAAAGAGGCGCTCAAGATTATCAATCAAGTGGACCAGATGCGTGAGAATTACGTCAAGAAGTACACGGGTGCCTCACGCTACGACACCCGCAACTACGATATCGTCATCAAGGCCGATGGTAAGACCGAAGACGAGATTGTGGATATCATCATGATGTATCTGAAATAAGGCAGCATACAAAAGGAAACAGGGGGCTCTCGAAGTAAAGGATTTCGAAAGCCCCCCGTTTTCTTTATCACATGCATCAATAGGCGTGATCATCGTCAGCAATCTCCGCACGGTCTATCTTCTTGCTGTCTATCTTGCGCCAGGCATAGACGATATAGGCAAGGACGAAGGGTACGAGGAGCGACACCCAGAACATGGTGTTGAGGGTGAAATAGCTGCTGCATGAGTTCTCGAGCGTCAAGGACGACTGGAGGTCGGCCGTGGAGGGATAATAGGCTGTGTGGTTCCAGGCAGACATCAGCAGCAGGGGTGTCACAGTGAGTACGGTGCCGATGCCAGCAGGCCAGATGCCGCTTAGAGTCAGGGGGTTCCTACCACTCAACAGTTCCTGGATGATACCATAGAGTACCAGCACGACACCGATGAGCATCACCAGGGTGAGATACCACATATCCAACATATTGTGCAGGTATTTATTGGGCTCCATGAAAATAACACCGCTATCGTCGTAGGCATAACCATCCATCAAAAGCAGATGAATCAGATAGGTAACGAAGAGCACCACGAAAACGAAGGCAGCACCGGCCAACTGATAGCGACTGCGGGTGCGGATGGTCTCGTCGGCGATATTGTTCATGGTGTACAGGATGCCCAGCGTACGGGCCAGGAAGAGCACGGCCACGGCGAAGACGAGTATCCACGGATTTAGCAGGGCATCAAGGCCATGAGAGGCGTTGGCCCAATGACTAATAACCGGCGACAGGGCATCGGCATCAATCATATTCCCTTTCTCCACAATGAAATTGGAGCCCTCGAAGAAGGTGGCCACGGCGCCGCCCAGGAGCAGGGGACCCAGGATGCCATTGAGCACCAGGAAGCACTGGAAGGTCTTTGGACCGAGGAAGTTGCCCAGCTTATTCTGGAACTCATAGCTCACAGCCTGCAGCACGAAGGTGAACAGGATGAGCATCCACAGCCAGTAGGCACCACCGAAGCTGGTGGAATAGAACAGGGGGAAAGAGGCAAAGAAGGCACCACCAAAGGTGACCAGCGTGGTGAACGTGAACTCCCACTTACGACCGGTGGAATTGATGAGCAGGCGACGCTCGTCGGGTGTCTTTCCCAACTGGAATATCATGGAGTTGGCTCCCTGTACGAAGAGCAGGAAGACAAGTAGTGCTCCCAACAGTGATACGATGAAGCACCAGTAATGTTGCAAGAATTCGTATGTCATAGTCTGTAATTCTTAATTCTTATTTTTTTATTGTCAACTTACTTCCGGTCCTTTCTTGATTTGCTTCAACAGGATGTTTATCTCCACAGCCAGCATCGTGGTGAAGAGGATAAGGAAGAGGAAGAAGGTGAGCGCCACACTGCCGGCACTGATGTCGCTGACAGCAGCCCACGTAGGCAGCATATCCTGGATGGTCCAGGGCTGACGACCGAACTCAGCCACCAGCCAGCCACTCTCAGAGGCGATATAGGCCAGGGGCACCATGAGTACGGCTGCCCAGCAGAGCCATGCGGGCATCGCATCGGCAGGAGCGCTACGGTCGGCCGAGCGCTCATCGAGCAGTCCAACGGCAGAGAGCAGTCGGCGCACCAGGAGTGACACCATGGGGATATCGAATATCAGGATGAGCACCAGTCCGAAGAAGGCGATGAAGAGACAGCCCAGTCCTACCATCGCACGGAACGCCCAGAAATTGATCCATACCGGAGGCACCAGGTCTTGTTTGTCCTTCACATAGCCATAGCCGAAATAAGGCATATTGGAATGGATTATGGATAACTGGGTCTGGAGAACGGAATCGGCAGCGCCCTCGGCCTTCGCCTGGCGATAGTCGGCAAGGGCTTGAATAGCCAGTCGGCCTCGTTCTATCTTCTCGTCAGCGGATAGTTCCACCGTACCATCGTCCTTCACATAGCCTTCAAGCAGGTCGTTGATGCCTGGCACATAACCATCAAGGGTATTGGTGGCCATCATCGACAGGCCATAGGGCACCTCGATACCCTCAACCACCTTCAGGCCAATCTCGTGACCACCATCATAAAGGGCTTCCATGGCAGCCAGTTTCATGGGCTGCACCTGGGCAATAGTCTGTCCGCTTTTATGTCCTGTCGCACCTGCGCCAAGAGCAGCCACAAGCCCCACGATGGCAGCGATACGGATACTTTGGACGGCCATCTGCTGATGACGTTTCTTCACAAGATACCAGCAACTGACGGCAACGACAAACACGGCGCCGATGATCCATGAGGAAATAACCGTGTGACAGAATTTCTCTACAGCGAAGGGCGATAAGGCAACATCAAGGAATGAGGTCATCTCATTGCGCATGGTGTCGGGGTTAAAAGCACAGCCCACGGGGTACTGCATCCACGCGTTGGCCACGAGAATCCACCAGGCAGAGATGGTGGCACCCAGTCCGGTGAGCCAGGTGGAGGCCAGATGGAAGCCTGCCGACACCTTTTTCCAGCCAAAGAACATCACGGCCACGAAGGTGCTCTCCATGAAGAAAGCCACAATACCCTCGATAGCCAACGGAGCACCGAAGATATCGCCCACAAACCAGGAATAGTTGCTCCAGTTGGTGCCGAACTCGAACTCCAGGATGATACCTGTAGCCACACCCATGGCAAAATTCACGCCGAAGAGACGCTGCCAGAACTGGGTCGTCTGTTTCCAGAAGTTGGTGCGTTTCTTGTAATAAATGGTCTCGGCAATGCCCATAATGACTGCTAAGCCAAGGGTCAGGGGCACAAAGAGCCAATGGTAGATAGCCGTGAGAGCGAACTGCGCCCTCGACCAGTCAATGGTACCGGCATCAATGGATAATAGTAGGTTTGTCATTGTTTTAGGAGTTAAAGGAGTTATAGGAGTTAAGGAGTTCTTTTAGTCGGTCTGCGACCTTTGTAAAAGCGTCGCAAGCGCCGAGCGAAGACATTAGTCTTAATCAATTTCTGTGATTTCCGTGATTTCTTGCGTCCCTTTCTTGCTCTGGCAAGCGAACAAGTTCGAGCGGGTAGCAAGCGAGCAGAGCTCGAGCGCTGTGTGACATTATGGAGCCCCTGCCCTGTCTATGAGCTCGGAGGCTACGAAATCGGGCTCGGAACCGGCATCGGAGTGCTCGGAGATATAGTTGGGGAAGAAGAAAACCTTCAGGACGAGGAAGATGATGATAAGCTTCACAATGATGACAGCCCACAGGGTGCGACCCACCGTCATGTGACGGAAGCCATCATAGTAAAAATGAATTGTTCGATATAGGAAGTTAGTCATCATAGGTCTTTATAGGAATAGAATTGGTAAATATTGCAGCAAAGATAGTAAAATAATATAAAAGTACCAAATTTTCTTTGGCAATTTAGTGAAAATCTTGTACATTTGCATCGTTTTTATTTAAATAATAAGGTATAGACATGAAAAAAGCACTCATAGCAGCAGTGGTGGTGGTGATCCTGGCAATGGCAGGCATCATGGTTTACCTGCTGCTGAACAACCGAAATTTGGAACAGGAAAAAATGGAGATGTTGGAGTTGGCCGAACTGGACAAGCAGGAGATGGAGAACGACTACGAGCGACTGACCCTGCAGTACACGGAGATGATGAACTCTATCAACAACGACTCTATCATAGCCCAGCTGACCCAGGAGCAGATGCGCACTCAGAAGCTCTTGGAGGAATTGAAAAACGTAAAGGCTGCCGATGCCCGCGAGATTACGCGATTGAAGAAGGAGCTGGCCACGGTGCGCGAGGTGCTCCGCTCATATATCCGACAGGTGGATTCGCTGAACCAGGTGAACCAGAGTCTGATGGCTGAGAACGACCGCGTGAAGGACCAGCTGGCACAGTCGAACCAGGCCAACGAGGGTCTGCGCATGGAGAAGCAGAACCTGACGGAGAAGGTGGCCATCGCCGCACAGCTGGACGCTACGGGCATCACCATGACCACGCTGAACAAGCGTCAGAAGACGGCCAAGAAGATGAAGGACTGTAAGACCATCCAGGTGGGCTTCAACATTGCACGCAACGTGACGGCACAGACGGGCAACCGCACCCTCTACGTACGCATACAGACACCTGCGGGTCAGGTGCTGACAGCAGGCACGTTCCCCTACGAGAACCGTCAGCTGGAGTACTCGATGAAGAAAGTGGTGGAATATACCGGCGAGGAAGTGAACGTGCAGACCTACTGGCAGGTCAGCGAATTCCTGGAGGCCGGACAGTATCGCGTCAGCATCTTTGCCGACGGCAACATGATTGGAACAAGAACATTTACCTTTGAATAACAATATGAAGAGAATCTTTACTTTCGGCTTCTTGCTCCTGACTCTGGGTCAGGGAGCAGCCGAGGCACAGCAGTTGCTGAGTCTTGACAGTTGCCGCGCCATGGCCCTGCGCAACAACAAGCAGATGGGCGTGCAGCAACTGAAACAGGACATCGCAGCCAACCTCAGGAAGTCGGCACGCACCAAGTACCTGCCCCACGTCAGTGCGATAGGCAGTTACCAATTCACCAGCGAGGAGATTTCTATCCTGAACAATGAGCAGAAGGGTAAGTTATCAAATCTGGGTACCAACCTCACAGGATCCCTGTCGGGACTGGGCAACACGCTGCAGACGACACTGGGACAGATGGGTACGATGCTGGGACAACTGGGTGTGCCTGCCGAGGCCTTCCAGCAGATGGCTGGACAGTTGCAGCAGAACATGCAGCAGACATCGACCAACATGGCGGGCATGTTGGACAGTGAGGGACAGAAGATCGTGGATGCCTTCCGCACGGATACGCGTCATATCTTTGCCGGTTCGGTACTGGTCACACAACCCATCTTCATGGGTGGCGGCATCGTGGCGCTGAACAAACTGGCCGACATCAACGAGGAGTTTGCCAACAACTCAGTGGCAGCACGTCGTCAGGGTATCCTCTACTCTACCGACCAGGCCTACTGGCAGGTGGTGTCGCTGAAGCACAAGAAGAAGCTGGCCGAGAGTTACCTGGAACTGATTAAGAAATTTGATACCGACGTGCAGCGCATGATTGAGGAGGGCGTGGCCACACGGAGCGAGGGACTGAGCGTCAGCGTGAAGGTGAACGAGGCCGAGATGACCCTGCAGAAGGTGGACGACGGACTGGTGCTGTCGAAGATGCTGCTCTGTCAGATGATTGGCATGCCGATGAACGAGGAGATCACACTGGCCGACGAGGACGTGGAGGACCTGGCCGTGGTGACGCTGCAACCCCAGCTGAACGTGGAACAGGCGGTGGAGAACCGTGCCGAACTGAAGATGCTGGATAATGTGGTGGACATGTCGAAGCAGGCTACCAACATCCTGAAGGCTGCCAACCTGCCACAGGTGGCCCTGATGGGTGGCTATGCGGTGAGCAATCCCAACGTGCTCAACGGATTCGAGAAGAAATTCGGCGGATTCTGGAACGTGGGTGTGCTGGTGCGCGTGCCTATCTGGAACTGGGGCGACGTGGCCTACAAGGTGCGTGCAGCCAAGGGTGCCACAGCCATTGCCGCATTGGAGCGCGACGAGGCTCGCGAGAAGATAGAGCTGCAGGTGAACCAGAACACGTTTAAGGTGGACGAGGCCAACAAGCGTCTGGTGATGGCGCAGACGGGTATTGAGCGTGCCAACGAGAACCTGCGCACGGCCAACCTGGGATTCAAGGAGGGTGTGATAGCACCTACTGTGGTGATGGAGGCACAGACGGCCTGGCTGCAGGCACAGTCACAGCTCATCGACGCACAGATTGCCGTGAAGCTCTCGCAGGTGGACCTGCAGAAAGCACTGGGAACGCTGTATTAATTAAGAGTTAAGAATTAAAAGTTAAGAGTTGTCGGCTACGCCGATTGAGAATTAAGAGTTAAGAAGTATCAAGATATGAGTAATCAATCAAAAAAACAGCATCATAACATCCTGTATGCAATCGTTGGTTTTGCTGCAGTTGTTATTATCGTGGCTCTCATAGGTTTCTTTGCACTGGGTCGCGATCCTGAGATTATTCAGGGACAGGTGGAAGTATCAGAGTATCGCGTGTCGAGCAAGGTGCCCGGACGTATTCTGGAAATCCGTGTGAAGGAGGGCGACTACGTACATGCTGGCGACACGCTGGCCATTCTGGATGCTCCCGAGGTACGTGCCAAGATGCAACAGGCACAGGGTGCAGAGGACGGTGCCGCCGCACTGGAGATGATGGCCAAGAACGGTGCCCGCAAGGAACAGGTGCAGGGTGCCTATCAGGTGTATCAGCAGGCTACGGCAGCTCTGGAGATTGCCGAGAAATCATACAACCGCGTGCAGCGTCTGTTTGACGAGGGCGTGGTAAGTGCACAGAAGCGCGACGAGGCCCTGGCTATGTACAAGGCGTCAGAGGCGCAGATGAAGGCAGCCAAGAGTCAGTATGACATGGCTGTAAACGGTGCCCGTCAGGAGGAGAAACTGGCCGCTCAGGCACAGTTGAACCGCGCCAAGGGTGCCGTGCAGGAGGTCAATGCCTATATCGGCGAGACCGTGCAGATAGCCCAGATGGACGGTGAGGTGAGCAGCATCTACCCGAAGGTGGGCGAGCTCGTAGGTACGGGCAGTCCTATCATGACCATCTCGATGATGAACGATATGTGGGGCACATTCAACGTACGCGAGGATCAGTTGAACGGCATGCAGGTAGGCACGGAGTTCACCGCTTTCGTACCCGCGTTCAACAAGGAAATCAAGTTGAAGGTGTATCACATGAAGGATCAGGGCTCGTATGCTGTATGGAAGGCTACGAAGGCCAACGGACAGTATGACCTGAAGACCTTTGAGGTGAAGGCTCGTCCGGTGGAGAAGATCGAGGGCCTGCGTCCCGGCATGAGCCTGGTGGTGAAGTGAGGAGTTAAGAGTTAAGAGTTAAGACGTTAGAGTTGAAAACGCTACAATTATTATATAAGGTAGGACTGCGCGAGTTGCAGATACTGTGCAGGAACAGGGTGTACCTGTTTTGCATGGTGGCGTTCCCGCTGATGGTCATGGTGTTCTTCACATCGCTGATGGACGACGGACTGCCAACGGAGATGCCTGTGGGCGTGGTGGACCTGGACAACACATCGACGTCGCGCTCACTGGTGCAGCGTCTGGATGCCTTCCAGATGTCGAAGGTGGTGGCCCACTACCCCAGCGTGAACGAGGCCCGTCGTGATATCCAGGAGAACGAGATATACGCGTTCCTGTATATCCCCAAGGGTACCACGGAGAACCTGCTGGCAGGCCGACAGCCAAAGATATCGTTCTATTACTCATATACCACACTGGCGTCGGGTGCCCTGCTGATGAAGGACCTGAAGACCATCTCCACACTGGGCTCGGCAGCAGTAGGTCAGGCCACGATGCGCGCCAAGGGATTCACGGATGCCCAGATACAGACATTCCTGCAGCCCGTACGCATAGACCTGCACCAGATAGCCAACCCGTGGACCAGTTACAACTCGTACCTGTCGACGATGCTGGTACCAGGACTGATTATGCTGTTTATCTTCCTGATATCGGCCTACTCGCTGGGCACGGAACTGAAGTTCGGCACGTCGAAGGAATGGCTGGAGATGGCCGACAACCGCATATCGATAGCGCTGATGGGCAAGTTCCTGCCTCAGACCATGATATGGCTGGCGGTGGTCTATGGCTATGAATACTACGTGTTCCACGTGTTGCAGTTCCCACATCTGGGCAGTCCCTGGATGCTGGTACTGCTGGGACTGGTACAGGTCATCGCCTCACAGGGCTTTGGCATCTTTGCCTTCGGACTGATGCCGTCACTGCGTATGTCGATGAGTGTGTGCTCACTCTGGGCGGTGCTCAGTCTGTCGATGGTGGGTTCGGCCTTCCCCGTGATGGGCATGGACGGTGCGCTGCAGTCGCTCTCGTGGCTGTTCCCCCTGCGTCATTACTACATGATTTATCAGATCAACGTGTTCAACGGCTACCCGCTGTTGGAGTCGTGGTTCCACATGGCCGCCATGGCAGCATTTATCCTGTTGCCCTGGCTGGTGGTAAGGAAAATAAAGAATGCAATGCTGACTTATGTCTACATACCGTAACAGTTACAGAAGAAGGATTGACGACACCATGTTGATCTGGCGCGACGAGATGCGACAGGTGTTGAAGGATGAAGGAGTGCTCATCTTCTTTATCATCGTGCCCCTGATATATCCCCTGCTCTACTCGTGGATCTACAACAACGAGACGGTGCACGAGGTGCCGGTGGTCGTGGTGGACCAGTCGCACACGGCACTCTCACGACAGTTTATCCGTATGTGCGACGCGTCGGCAGATGTGAAGGTGGCCTACTACGCCCAGGACCTCGACGAGGCCAAGTCGCTGGTTAGTCGTCAGTTGGTTAAGGGTATCTACCTGATTCCCAGTGAGTTTGAGACAAATATTAATAGAATGCAGCAGGGCGTCATCAGCGTATACTGTGACATGAGCCTGATGCTCACCTACAAGGCTATCTTCCAGACCGCCCAACTGGTTTCCATGCAGATGGGGTCTGAGATACAGACAAAGCTGGGAGGCCATTTCACCAGCAGGGAGGAGGCTATCGCTGCCCGTCCGCTGGACTATGCCGAGGTGGCCATCTTCAACCCGCAGGGCGGCTACGGCTCGTTTGTGCTGCCCGGTGTGCTGATGCTGATTCTGCAGCAGACGCTGGTACTGGGTATCGGCATGTCGGCAGGTACGGCACGCGAGCGCAACCGTTACCACCAGCTGATACCGGTGACGCGCCCCTATCAGAACGTGTTCCGCATCGTGCTGGGCAAGTCGCTTTGCTACTTCATGATATACGCCATCATGGGTGCCTGGCTGGTCATCGCCGTGCCCCGCCTGTTCCACTTCCCCCAACTGGCAGCATGGCAACCACTGCTGACGCTGATGTTGCCCTACACGCTGGCATGTATCTTCTTTGGCATCGTGGTATCATGTATTGTGAGATACCGTGAGAACGTGATGCTGCTGATGGTCTTTGTATCCGTACCCCTGCTGTTCCTCTCGGGTGTCAGTTGGCCCCAGAGCAACATCCCCGGCTTCTGGCAGGGTGCATCGTGGGTATTCCCCTCTACATTTGGCATCAGAGCTTACGTACGTCTGAATTCGATGGGTGCCACCGTCAGCGACGTGTCAACGGAGATATGGATCCTGTGGCTCCACGTATTCCTGTATTTCTGGCTGGCATGCGTGGTCTACGGCTACCAGATTTACCTGGCGCGACACGATGCCTTCTGGCGATATATCGACATGAAGAGGAGAAGACAACAGAGACAAGGATAAACAAACAAATAATAAAGGCTGCCCCACGAATGGAGCAGCCTTTTCTTATGTATCTGAGCGGATGCTTATCTGATCAGCACCTTCATAGTCTGTCCGTTGGGTTTTACCACGATATTCAGTCCGCGCTGCAGCGACTCACGACGTACGCCCGAAGGACTGTAGATACCCTCTGGCATACGACTCACAGGACGGGTGGTGATGCCGGTGAGGATGGACAGGTCGCGCAGACGGCACTCGGCCAGGAGGAACTCCTGCATGCCACTGCCCACTTCCTTGAACTGAATCACGTAGTCGCCCTTGGCGGTGATGTCGAAAGCCAGCGTATTGCGCGTAGCCGACGAGATATCGCCTGCGGCATTGCCATTCAGGTTGGGCGCAGCGGTATAGTTGGGCGAAGAAGCAACAACACCGCCTGTGCTCTTCAGTATACGTGCCAGATAAGTGGGTGTGCCCTTCCATGCGGCCGTAGCGAAAGAGAGCACGTAAGAGCCAGGTTCGAGCGAGAGCTTGTAGTTGGTCAGGCGACCATACTCTGCACTGGTGGTACGCCAGTAGAGTGCCTTGCCCTGATAGCCCTGCAGACCACTGAAGGTACGGGGACCACTGCCATTCGAGGCAGGATAGTTACGCACGTCGCTACCATCGGTGGTACGCCAGCCGATAGGCAGTTCGCCTGCTGTCACATTGGTAAAGTCAAGGTTATAGATAGCACACTCATCGTAAAACTGAGGTTGGATAGTCACATTCTCATCGGGCATGATGAATGACACCTCTTTAGCCCCCTCTTCTACAGGAATGGTTTTGCCCTGTGTGAAGTAAACAGAGTTGACCACACGGAGCGACTTGATGCCATAGCCTTCGTCAGCTGTGATGGTGAGATGAACTTCCTGACCTGCCTGTGCAGAATCGACATCGGCTACCACAGTACCGAAGTCAGCCTGACGGATAGCGACATTAAATTTCTCCTTTGGCATATCGGCTGGCATATAGACAATTTGATCGATAGTCATTCTGATAGAACCAGAGTTCTGAAGCACAAAATCATTAGTACCTGCTTTTAAGGTAACAGGAATGACAGCCTCCGTCCATTCGTTCTTATCAACTTTCTCAAAGGCTACAGTCTGAGCTGTGCCATTAACAGTAGCCTTCATATTACCAGCCTTACTGCTATTACAATAACGTACAATGATATTATAGGCACCACCCTCAGTCAACTTCAACTGATGGCGCAGGGCGGAACCTGTACTAGCCTGTGTCTCAATATAACCCATACCGGCAAAATCCTTATAGTCCTGTGCCCACCAACCAGAATTGGTCAGACTGACATTGACGCTCTTGTAGTCCATATTCTCGGCCTCGATGATGATGGGACCATGATAAGGCACTGGCTGTTGAGGTTGGCCCAAGGCAGTATCAGGCAGGAAATCGGTAGAACGATCGGTAGCCTCGCCAGCACATGCAATAGTAATGGTTGCAGGTCCCATATGCTTCACACCTACACGATAAGTCTTCGTTTCAGCGTCGTAGGTCTCACCAACGAGAGTGGCAGAATAGGAAGTTGTACCGAACTTATGCTTTTCTAATGTAGTGACAGGGTTGGTAGTAGCACCTACAACATAAATGGTATCAACACGAACAGTCGTTGTATCACTACGATAATTATTCAGGTAAAGTTCGATACGATCTGTATATTCACGAATCACGCCACTTGAGAGGTTGTAGTAGTCAAGTTTCAACGAGTCACAGGTGTTATACTGAAGGGGGATAGCCCCCTTTGCATGCTTATTTTTATTTAAATAGGTATAGGGAGCGTAGGTAACCAACTGGTTGCGATAGCGATTCACATAGAGGTCGCCTTTTGATACCTCAGGATAGAGTTCATTGAACTCATTAACCTTCTTAGTCTGCGTGCCCCAGCGTGAACTAAAGCCCGACTTCTTCACCTGCACGGGAATACTCTTGGCAATATCATCATAAAGTCCAGACACCATAGGGATAGCTCCATAGCGACCTGATGACTTCAGATACCAGCCATTATTCTCCCAACGACCATCACCTTTATTTCCTGGGTCTTTCACTTCATAAAGGCCTGCATAGAGAGCATCAGGCACCTTGAAGTCATTGTCTGCATCATGAATCAACACAGCCTTGGTCTTGGCAACGACTTCCTCACGAGTGGGGATGTACATCTTACCTTTGGTAATCTCACGCCACATATCAATCCAGATACCCTTGAAGTTGGGATACAATCCCCAGTTGCGACGGGTATAGCCATCAACCGTAGAGTTATTCTGGTTCTGGAAGTCCTCCGTCCAAATCAACTCCGGACCATCCCATACGGCACCACCATTGACACAAGTCTGCTCCATCACAGTACCAATACCGGCACTACCAGGATATTTCTTGCCGTGGTTCTCGCCCAGCACCTTGGTCAGCATGTCGTTATAGCCACAGTTGTCATAGCGCACGCCGTAGTTCTTGGTCAGGCCGGCGATGAAGGGACCGAAGCACACGCTCTCGTTGTTATAGAAACTGCTGCAATGGGTGTACTTATAGAGAAAGAGCATGGACTCTGGATATTTCTTACAAGCCTCTAAGAATTTAGGTTCGGTCTTCAGTTCTGCCAGCGGGTCTGTATCGAAGTGATAGATACCGCCACACCAGCTCACGGTGAGGAAGCCACCATACTTATGCGACATCTCCACAAGGTTGGCGAAGAGGTTCCAGCGGCTTGACTTCGTCATGGAACTCAGGTCGCCGGCATCACCAAACGCCCAGAACTGCTCGGCATAGTTCCAGCCAAGGAAGTTGGGAAAGGTCTTGAAGAAATACTCAAAAGTCTCCAGGTCGTTGTCCTGGATATGGGTGTGACCACCAGAGGCAGGCTGACAGGAGAACCACATATTGTTCTGCTGGCAGACCGTAGCCCACGACTTATAGGTGCGCACGGCATTACGGGGCATGCGGTACATGCTGGTCTTCGTGTCAAACTGACAGGAGAGCGACAGGTTCATGCAGACGTAGGGCTTGATGTCGTCGGGGATCAGGTCGATAATCTTCTGCGGGTCGGCACTGTTCCACACATCAATGTGAATCAGCCACAACGGATGCTGGCTGTCGATAGGACGGCGCTGCTGCGCAGAAACGCTCTGCATGGCAACGATACCAAGCAGCATCACCATCAGGAATGAGTAAACTTTTCTAATCATATTTTCTTAGGTTTTTAAATATCTGCTGCAAAAGTACGAATAATTCCTCTAATAAAATACATGAAAATGTATCATTCGTTTTGGAAATTGTACAGACTACACTCCATTTTCTAAAATTTTCAAAATAAATGAGTGAAACAATCACTGTTTCACGGAAAATATGTATCTTTGCAGTTCAAATCTATAGGAGAAAGATTAAAAATGGGAAAGATTATTGCACTTGCTAACCAAAAAGGAGGCGTGGGAAAGACCACGACAACCATTAATCTGGCAGCATCGCTGGCTACGCTGGAGAAGAGCGTACTGGTGGTTGATGCCGACCCTCAGGCTAACGCATCCAGCGGACTGGGAGTAGATCTGAAAGAGGTGGACTGCTCGCTCTACGAATGTATTATTAACCATACAGATGTACGCGAGGCTATCTATACAACCGACATCGAGGGACTGGACATCATCCCCAGCCATATTGACCTGGTAGGTGCCGAGATAGAGATGCTGAACCTGGACAACCGCGAGCGCGTCATCAAGAATATGCTCGACCCCATCCGCAATGAATACGACTATATCCTGATTGACTGTTCACCATCACTGGGCCTCATCACGGTGAATGCCCTGACAGCAGCCGACTCAGTCATCATCCCCGTGCAGTGTGAGTACTTCGCACTGGAGGGTATCTCAAAACTGCTGAATACCATCAAGATCATCAAGTCGAAGCTGAACACGAAGCTCGAGATTGAAGGCTTCCTGCTGACGATGTACGACTCACGTCTCCGTCTGGCCAACCAGATTTACGACGAGGTGAAGCGCCACTTCCAGGAACTGGTGTTCAAGACCGTGATTCAGCGTAACGTAAAACTGTCTGAGAGTCCCTCACACGGTCTGCCCGTCATACTCTATGACGCAGACTCAACAGGTAGCAAGAACCATTTGGCATTGGCAAAGGAAATAATCAGCAAAAACAAATAAATCATGGCTGTTAGAAAGAAATTTGATAAGAGCGTACTGGGCAGAGGTCTGGACGAAATCAGTACTGGTCGCGGACTGGACGCCCTCATAGATACTAGCGACGTTAAGACACAGGGCTCATCAAACCTGAACGAGATTCCCATCGACCAGATTGAGCCCAACCCCGACCAGCCTCGTCGTGAGTTTGACGAGACGGCCATGCAGGAACTGGCAGCAAGTATCCAGACCATGGGTATCATTGCACCTATCACCCTGCGTCAGGTCAGCGAGAACCACTACCAGATCATCGCCGGTGAACGTCGTTGGCGCGCATCGCAGATTGCCGGTCTCACGGCTATCCCTGCCTATATCCGCACAGCCAACGATGAGAGCGTGATGGAGCTGGCGCTGGTGGAGAATATCCAGCGTGAGGACCTGAACGCCATCGAGATAGCACTGGCCTACGAGCACCTGGCAGAGACCAGTGGCATGACGCAGGAGAAAATCTCTGAGCGCGTGGGCAAGAGCCGTACGGCGGTGACCAACTATATGCGTCTGCTGAAGTTGCCCGCACAGATTCAGATGGCCCTGAAGAACCGTGAGATTGACATGGGTCATGCCCGTGCATTGCTGGCACTGGACTCTCCCTCGCTTCAGCTGAAACTCTTCAAGGAGGTACAGAAGAACCAGTACTCTGTGCGCAAGGTTGAGGAGATGGTGCAGGCACTGAAGAATGGCGAGGACGTGCAGACCGTACGCAAGCGCATCACGACAAGGGTGCCCCTGTCAAGCAGTCTGAACGAGAGCAAGAACCGCCTGACAAGCATGCTCAACACAAAGGTACAGCTGACCTGTTCACCCAAGGGTAACGGAAAGATCAGCATCACCTTTGCCAATGAGGAGGACCTGAACCGTATCATGAGTCTGCTGGAGAGATAAGGAAGTGGTTGATATGAATATAAAAAAGGTATACAGAAGGAACGAACGGGTAACAAAGCTTTTACTTTTTTACCTATTTGCCTTTTTACCTTTTACGGCATCGGCCCAGAACGCCCTACCCGACTCCATCGTGATGGCGATGGACTCCATGTACGAGGCACTGCCTCTCGACACGGCCTTCATCGAGGACTCGCTGGAATACCAGAAGCTGACCTTCGTGAAGGACGAGGCAGAGATGAAGGTGGCGCGCGACTGGAACACATGGCGACCCGACCCGCAGAGGGCTCTCTGGCTGGCACTGGTCATACCTGGCGGTGGTCAGATATACAACAGGAAATACTGGAAACTGCCCATCGTATATGGCGGATTCGTAGGCTGTATCTACGCCATGATGTGGAACAACATGATGTACAAGGACTACTCACAGGCCTATCTGGACATCATGGACGACGACCCGGGAACGGCCAGCTATAATAAGTTCCTACACCTGGGCAAACAGATTACGCCTGCCAATGAGGAGCGCTACAAGCAGATCTTCAAGAGCAGGAAGGATAAATACCGCAGATGGCGCGACCTGAGCTTCTTCTGTATGCTGGGTGTCTATGCGGTATCAGTGATTGACGCCTACGTGGATGCAGAACTGTCGTCGTTCGACATCTCCAAGGACCTGAGTCTGAAGGTACGTCCTACGGTGATCAGCAACAAGTCGTCGGTCAACCCGCTCTATGCCACATCGCTGGGTGTCAACTGTAGTATTAATTTTTAAACACGATAACATTAACGAATGATGACAAAGACATATATTACAAAGCTATTGGACAAAACAGTAAGATGGTCACTGCCACTGTGTCTGGCTGTGCTGCCCCTGAACGGCAGTGCGCAGATTGTGGTCGACGATGATGATGACGACGACGAGATTGAGGTTGTCGACGAGATGGGCAACAAGGAGGAGATTGACTTCCCTGAGGCCATGACCTACGATATGGATAGTCTGATGAGCCAATATATGTCGAAGACTTACCTGGCAACGGACAACGACTGTCAGATGAAGAACGAGAATGTCACCTACGACAAGCAGGTATATATCGACCGTCTGCACCGCATGCCCACCATCATGGAGATGCCATACAACGAGGTGGTGCAGTCGTGCATCGACAGATATACCTCTCGCATGAGACAGTCGGTGAGCTACTTCCTGGGCGCGTCAAATTTCTACATGCCTATCTTCGAGGAAGCACTCGACCTGTACCAGTTGCCCCTGGAACTGAAATACCTGCCTGTCATTGAGTCGGCCTTGAACCCCACAGCCGTATCACGTGTTGGTGCTACCGGCCTGTGGCAGTTTATGCTGACCACGGGTAAGGCCTACGGACTGAACGTGAACACGCTGGTTGACGAGCGTCGTGACCCCGTGAAGGCATCATACGCTGCTGCCCGCTATCTGCGCGACCTGTATAATATCTTCGGCGACTGGAACCTGGTGATTGCCGCCTACAACTGTGGTCCTGAGAATATCAACAAGGCTATCCGTCGCTCTGGCGGTGAGAAGGACTACTGGAAGATTTACCCCTATCTGCCCAAGGAGACGAGAGGCTATGTGCCTGCTTTCATTGCGGCCAACTACGTGATGAACTACTACTGCGAGCATAATATCTGTCCGATGAAGAGTCAGTTGCCCGTCAAGACAGACACCGTCATGGTAGACCGCAACGTGAACTTCAGTCAGATAGCCAGTGTCTGCGGACTTGACATCTCCATGATCAGAGCGCTGAACCCTGCCTACAGACGCGACATCGTGCCTGGTGCTACGACGCCATCGCCCATCCGTCTGCCAATCAGCGATATCTCGACATTCATTGACAGACAGGACTCCATCTATGCAGCAGAGTCAAGCACAGACAAGCGTCTGGAGGTGCCTGTGGAAGAGACGGTGGTGAAGACCACGACGGCCAAGGACAGAAAGAGCAGCAGAAACGCGCAGT
>Ga0310696_10001743_pt1 | contig 30740 bp, 18 predicted proteins | sample AusTroGonzalo_MG_4_FD_203885 | JGI IMG/M metagenome (GOLD analysis project Ga0310696, IMG submission 203885) | Bovine rumen microbial communities from tropical cattle in Woodstock, Queensland, Australia - Gonzalo_02 (v2) (version 2) | ecosystem: Host-associated > Mammals > Digestive system >... | reverse complement strand
TTAAATAAGGCTATAACTGGTGTTGAAAAAGGTTCTCTTGGAGCAACACTTAAATGGGATTATGAAACGTGTAAAAAAGAAGCAGAAAAGTATTCATCTAGGCAGGAAATGAGAAATAATAACCAAAGCATATATAATGCATGTTTGAAAAATGGGTGGCTCAATGAGTTTTTTGGTGATTGGGCTAAAAAAACAGATAATTACTGGAGCAATCTTGAGAACGTGTTAAATGCCGCAAAGGAATGCACTGGAGCAAAAGATATGCTAAGAAAATATGGTGGCGCATACAATTCAGCAATTAAGAATGGGTGGGTAAAATTACTAGTATATAAAGATAAAGGCTAACCTTAATTGGTTAGCCTTTTTTGTTTTTGATGATTTCGTCTAATTTTTTCTTTTCTTCATCATTACATAAATCATAGAATTTTTGATAATTTACTTGAAGGTCATAATTGAGGTTTTTAACATCTTTTAATTTATTAAACATTGCTCCATAAAACGCTTCAAATTGGTAATAACCTTTTTTTGTTATTCCCTTTATTATAGCCATATCACCAGATGTTCTATTAATAATGTAATCTCCTTTTTTAAAAATAGGTTCTATCATATCCATATTTTTTATAAAATGTTATTATTTAGTTGTTTAATTAAATATTTATAAGTAATAAGTTTTATAAAATATTTTTCAAAATATGTCTAATATATTTAATACAAGCACCTTAGAATATTACAACTACGGTGAACAAAATTATTTCCAGCCATCAAAAGCAGCATATAGTGTGAAGGTGTCTGATAAAGAGGGTAATATTATTACTCTTGAGAAAGACGGCTCTTTATTTGCTTGTGTTGGTCTTAGTCTGGTAGGAAATATTTTATCATTGATTGACAAGGCGCACGATGATTCTGTATTGGCGGAAATTGATTTCCCTAATGCAGGACATATTGACAATTGTCATTTCGATGAAGAAACAAATTCTATTGTTTTCGATATTATAACCCTAAATGGAGAGGTTGAAACTGTAGAATTGGATGTTGAGAGCCTTGTTGATGTATATGAGGCGGGACAAGGTGTTGAGATTGGAGATAAAGACCCAGAAACAGGTAAAAAATCAATCAGTATCAAACTTGCTTCAGGTGAGGATTTGCTTCAGTTATCAGACGATGGACTTAGCATTAGTGATAAGATTGCCACAGACGAAGAAGTTGAAGGGGCGGTAAGTGGTAAGGCTGATGTTGAGTATGTTGACGAGTTGTTTGATAGTGTTAGCGGATTAACTGAAGACATATCAGAACTTGAGGGAAAGGTAGACTCTTTAGAAGATGATATTGAAAAGATAAAGGACATTATTGGAACAGACGAAGATGACCCTAATCTTGATGAAAGAATTGATTCAAAGGCTGACTTGGATGATTTAAATGACTTGGAAGATGAGGTTGGAGAGTTGGAAACACAATTTAACCTTATTTCAGCCATTACAGATGATTTGAATGATAGGGTTGAGACTCTTGAAGAAACAGTAATTGATATTAATGAACTTAAGGAAGATGTTGCAGAATTAAGTGGAAGCGTTGAAAGCATTAATAATACAATTGTTGATATTAATTCTAATATTGCTGATTTAGAGACTGATGTTGAAAATAACAAAACACAAATTGTTAAAGTCACATCGGGTCTAAGCAGTAATGTTAAGGAGGCGTATGTTCTCACTAATAAGTTGGGTGAAGTATTAGGCGAACAGATAAATATTTACAATGATTCTACAATAGAAAGTATTGAATATACTACTGTTGGTGAACACGGTGAGGAAGGACAATTCCTTAAAATCACTTATGTTAGTTCAACAGGAGAAAAGCGTGTAGAATATGTCGATATTTCTGAAATGGTGATTGAAACCGAATTCGCTGATGGCTTTGAAATCAGAGACGGAAAGGTTTATATAAAAATCGATAGCGAAAGCGATGGTTATTTATCAGTTTCAGAAAATGGACTTAAATTGTCAGGTGTTTTCCAACAGTTTGTTGATTTAATTAATACAGATAATCAGCAATGGGCTGCAATTACCGGTGAAACAGCAAGAGCACAAGAGGTTGAAGGACAACTTTGGGGTGCTATTAATGGTGAAATTTCAGCAAGAGAAAGCGGTGATACTAATTTGCAGGAACAAATAAATGAAATTGACAGTAACGTTGATGATTTAAGAAACGACCTTGACGATGAGATTCAAAATCGTATCGATGGTGACAACGAGTTGGCTTCAACTATCGATGAAAAGGTAAACGCTGAAAAAGAACGTGCTGAAAGTGCAGAAAGAGCAGAAAGAGAGCGTGCTGAAAGTGCAGAAAGAGAAATAAGAAATAGCGTTGCTGATTTTGATGAAAGAATTCATGACGTAGAAGAAGGACAAATCGAACTAGGCACTGAGGTTACAAATCTTGACCGTAGAATTTCTGGATTCGAGCAAAGTCTTGCTGAAGAAACTACTGCAAGAATTGAAGCAGATGAAGAACTTGCAGAGGCAATTGCTGAAATGGATGGAAAGTATGCAACTAAACAGTATGTAGACACCAAAGACAGCGAAGTTAGAGAGGAAGCAATTTCAACCGCCATATCATCAGCAATAACATATACTGATAATGAAGTAGATGCGTTAGAAGTAGAACTTAAGCAATATTGCGATAGCGGACATACAGAATTGCAGCAAGCAATAAGTACTAACGCAACAAAAATAAACGCAATATCAAACCTAAAAGGCGTAAGCGGTGATGATACATCAAACTATGATGATTCTGGTAATGGTATATTAGATGTTCTTCATAGAGAGTTCCATCAGTTAGAAGAGGAAATTGGTTACATAACAAATCCAACACTTGAGAAAAATAACCCTCCATATGAAACCGCATTTGGTACTTATAATGTAAGTAATACAGGTGATGACCCTGCCGATAGAACAATATTTAGTGTTGGTATCGGAACAAGTGATGAAGAAAGAAAAAACGCATTAGAAATCAGGGAAGATGGAAGCATTTATATGTGGGTAGAAGGCGATTTTATGAAAATCAATGATTTAATTGGAATGCTTGCTCATGAGATTTATTAATAATAAAAACAATTAAAGTATATGGTTGATTGGGAACAAGTTCGTATAGAGGCTTCTATAAACATAATGAACGCCATATTATCTAACAGTTTTATGACGTTCATTTTACAATTTATATTCAAGAAGCAAATATCGGACATCGCAGTTGATTATGCTGATAAACTAATTGAAGAATTAAAAAATAAAAAACAATGATTTATCTAAGAAAATACGAAACGTTAGATGACTATTATGCAGAACGTTGGACGATTGATTATCCAAACCCAAGTGTGACACATATAGAAGAAACATATCAAACTATCTATGAACCGCAAAGAAAACCAGATTCTACCATAAGAACAACATTCTATGTTTCAGATACAAGTCGGCCTACAACACTACTGGGATATAACGGAGAATACTATTTTGAAAGTGTTGAGATTGATGGTATGATGCATTCTGTTGTAACAGAATATCAATTTGATTATACTGGAGAACACACCGTCAATTTTAAATTGAAGGGCAATTATATGCTATCCATGTATCAAGGTACGTTTGAAGAAGTAAATGACATTGTATCGATTATTGTCCCAGACAGTGTTAAAACAATATATGGCTATGTTGCTAGAAATTGTAGTGGATTGACTAGCATTACAATTGGCAATAATGTTAGAAGCGTGAGAACTGATTCATTCTACGACTGTCCTAACATAGCATCAATAACCGTTAGTGAAGGCAATACGACATATGACTCACGTGACTATTGTAATGCAATTATAGAGACAGAAACCAATAAGTTGATTATGGGCTGTTCGAATAGTTCCATACCTAATGGCGTTGTAACCATTGGCAAGAACGCATTCCAAGACAGCAGCATAAGTGAATTGATATTACCAAGCAGTGTGACGAATATTGAATATTCTGCATTTATGAACTGTGATAGTTTGTCAAGTGTAACAATACCAGATAGTGTGGAAAGTCTTGGCGGTTATGCATTTGCAAACTGCTCAAACCTTGAAAGTGTATCTATTGGAAGTGGGCTAACTTCAATTGGAAGCGTTGATGATGAAGGCAAATTCGTCACTATGATATTTGTTGATTGTCCTAGTTTGACAAGCATAACTGTAGATTCCAATAATACTACATATGATTCACGTAATGATTGCAATGCTATCATAGAAACTGCAACAAATAAGTTGATACAAGGATGCAATACTACTGTCATACCTAGCAGCGTGGAGGAAATAGGAGATAGCTCATTTATGAACTGTGCAGTTACTGACATTACGTTAAGTGATAATGTAACCGTGATTGGAAATGAAGCATTTTCAAGTTGTATGGATTTGACTGGTTTGACCCTAGGAAATTCTATTACAACAATTGGTAATAGTGCATTCAATTATTGTACTGGACTCACAAGTGTAAGTCTACCTAATACAGTTACAAGTATAGGCGAAGGTGCTTTCAATAACTGTGAAAATATTAGCAGTATAAGCATCCCAAGTGGGGTTACAAGCATTAGTAACAGTGCTTTCAACGGCTGTTATGCCCTTACGAATGTATCAATTGGAAGTGGAGTTACATCCATTGGAGATTATGCGTTCTATTATTGCCAAGGTTTAACAAGTGTAGTTTTACCAAACGGACTTACAAGCATTGGTCAAGGGGCGTTTCAATATTGTACAAGCCTTAGCAGCATAAATATTCCAGACAGTGTTACTTATATTGGGGAAGGCGCATTCGAAGGATGTGATTTCCAACCAGATACAGACGGAGTAATATATATCGGAACGTATCTTTCTGGTGTTGAACATGAGACATTTGATTCACTGACTTCATATACAATAACTAGCGGAACTAAGTTCATTGGTGATAATGCATTTAGCGGTTGTAGCAGTCTTGCAGAGATTGTAATACCTAACGGCATGCTCTCCATTGGAGATTACTCTTTTTATCAGTGTACTAGTATTACAACCGTAAACATCCCTAATGGCGTGACATATATTGGTAACATGGCATTCTGGGGCTGTAGTGGTCTTACAACCGTAAACATACCTAATAGTGTGACATATATAGGTAATATGGCTTTCGCTGATTGTGAAGGATTACCAGAATATGATGGCATAAGATATGCCGATACTTGTGCAGCACAAGTTGTTACTGCAAAGAGCACACATACATTCAAGAGTGGTACTAGGTTCTTAGCACCTTATTTATTCAATTGGAATAGCACGATTGAAAGCATAGAAATACCTAGCGGAGTTGCTACTATAGGAGAGCATACGTTTGATGGATGTTGGTCATTGACAAGCGTCACAATTCCAAACACAGTTACAAGCATAAAAAGCGGCGCTTTCGCTAGTTGCGGCAATCTTAGTGAAATAACAATTCCAAACAGCGTTACAACAATTGGAGTAGGTGCTTTCGATAATTGCGGTAGTCTTAGTGAAATAACAATTCCTAATGCAGTAACTTCAATTGGCGATAGCTGCTTTGGCATGTGCTACAATTTAAGTTCAGTTACAATAAATGCAATAACACCTCCATCAATAGGCAGATATACATTCACTGTAATGTATGGAGAGCCATATCCAATATATGTGCCAAGTGCTAGCGTAAATGCATATAAGGCTGCTGATATATGGAAGGATTACTATGTAGATAGGGTATTCCCAATAGAGTCTTAAAAATAATACATTTAAAACACAAATATTATAAATTATGAGTAAATGTATAAAGAAATTTCAAACAACTTCAGAATATAATGCATATGTTGCTTCGTCAGATTTTGTAACACCAAATGTCTCAATATGTGAGGATGACCATAACAACGTGCATTACACCAAGTGGTACGAGACAAAGGTTGTGGCAAAAGTTATTACTGAAAATTGGCATGATAACGTTCAAATCCTCAATAGCACAAGCAATATCAGCGCAGTTGAAATTGACGGAGTTGCTGCTGAGGTGACTAGTTTGGCTTATTTCGAAGAGCCTGGAGAACATCTTGTGAAATATACATTGTTTGACAATACAAGCATTGATAGTAATACTTTTGCTTATTGCACTAGCTTTACAAGTATAACAATGCCAGACAGTGTTACAAGCATTGGTGAAAACGCATTTAATGGTTGTAGCAGTCTTACAAGTGTATTAATACCAAGCGGCGTTACAAGTATTGGTAGTTATGCTTTCAACGGTTGTAGCGGCCTCACAACCATAGACATCCCAAGCGGAGTAACAAGCATTGGTAGGCAAGCCTTTTCGTACATTGAAAATGCAATAAGTATAACATGTAATGCAACTACACCGCCTACGTTGGAAGATGTGAATGCATTTGTCTTAACAAATGAATGTCCAATATACGTTCCAGCAGAATCAGTAGATGCATATAAGGCTGCTACCTATTGGAGTGATTATGCATCAAGAATCCAAGCAATTCCTTGATAATGAAAATAAATCAAGAATATTTCAAAGAACAATCAGAAATGGTTGTTCTTTTTTTATGTTTAAAAATATTTATTAAGAAAATATCTTATATTAGGTATTGCATAATATAACGCTGGCATTCTTGCCAATTTTTGAACTCTATAGTTCTGAAAAATCCAATATTAAACAATAATAAGATAAAAAATATATAATCATAAATTATGGGAAAAAACGTTCAATTTGTCTCTCATAAGAAGAGCAAATTAAAGGTTGATGGTAAACCACAACTACCTTCATCAGAATCATTGATTGAAGGTGAAATAGCGATTAATTTTGCGAAAGATGTTGAGACATTATCAATTAAAAATGAAAGCGGCGATGTCGTAACATTCTCATCTGATAACTATTATACTGAGCAGAAACTCGGTAGTGGATTCACTGGGGAAAACAGTGCAAAGACTGTAACAGAAGTTATTGAAAATCTTGACTTAGGAAGTGAGGTTGAGGTCAATAGTGGTGATACGCCAAGTGGACAGACAGTGGAAATATGGATTGATGAATCAATCGACCCTGAATTGGCTGATGTGTACACCAAGCAAGAAGTTGACGAAAGAATCTATTGGACAAGCGGAAGCGGTGTAAGCTCTGTTGTAATGAAGGGCACAAGCGGTACTGCAAGTGGTGACTATTCAATTGCAGAAGGAATGATGGTAACTGCTAGTGGTGGTGCTTCTCATGCTGAGGGTGGTGGTACAATTGCTAATGGTAATGCTTCTCACGCTGAGGGAAACTTTACTATAGCAAGTGGTTCAGTTTCCCATGCAGAAGGTAGTCAAACAATTGCTGGTGGTGATTCTTCTCATGCTGAGGGTATAAGTACACAAGCACTTGGTGAGGCTTCTCATGCTGAGGGTGAACTTACAATTGCAATCAACGATTTTGAACTTGCAGCTGGTATGCTAAATAAAAGCGTAAGTGGTTCATCAGAATTTGGCGATAGTGGCAACACATTGTTCTCAATTGGTAATGGTACTACTGAGAATACAAGACATAATGCCTTTGAGGTTCGTCAGAATGGTGACATTTATATTGTCAATAAGGATGGAGATACAGTAAGGCTTCAAGACGAGATTGGCAATGCTGGGATTGACGTTGACCAAGTGATTGACAGTGGAACATCGGCATCAACGAATGCCGTGTCAACAAGTGCTGTGTTCAATCTTATAAAGGATGATGAGTATATAATTGCACAAGCATTAAATGACCTCAATGAGAATAAATTGGACATTACTGCATATACACCAGTTGACTTGAGTGATTACTATACAACAGCACAGACATACTCAAAGCAAGAGATTGATACTGACGGTGAGGTAATAGCAACAGCATTGGCAGACCTTGACGAAAGGAAATTGGATGCATCAGCATATACCCCAGTTGACTTGTCAAATTATTATACAAAGGCTGAAACAAATAGTGCTATCACTGAGTCTGTAAGCGGAAAACAAGATACATTAATTGTTGGTAACGGTATATCCATCACCAATGATGAAATATCAGTGGACGCAGACCAATTGATTGATGGTACTACATCAGCAAGCACTAAGCCTGTAACTACAAGCGCTGTGTACGGCTTTGTAACTGCTTATACGCCTAGTATAACGGTTGATGAGACAATTGACAGCACAACCTCTGGAAGCAGCAATCCTGTGGCTACAAAGGCTGTGTATAGCGCACTTACATCAACCACTGCTGACTTCTTTGATGATGCCAAGTACGAAATGAGTGGAACAACACACGTTATCAATTTCTATCATGACAATACAATCAAAGCAACAATAGATGCAACTGATTTCGTTAAGGATGGAATGATTGATAGTGTTACTGTAGAGACAAGCGGAGATACATCAGTGCTTGTGATTACTTGGAACACTGATGCTGGAAAATCACAGACAATACTTGACATCGGTGATATATTCGAGGCTGATAACTATTATACAACTGCTCAGACTGATAATGCTATTGCTGAAGCAGTAAGCGGAAAACTTGATACATCAATATTTGATACATACTCTGCTGCTACTGATGCATCAATCATTGCATTGAGTGGTGATGTATCAGCTAATACTGTAAATATCGCTGAGTTAAGTGGCACTGTATCATCACATACTGAAAGCATCAATGACCTAAGCGGACAGAGTGAGACCATTGCTACGGCATTGGTTGAACTTAATACCAAGAAGGCTGATAAGGTTGATGTTGAAACTATCAATAAGACATATTCAGAACTTAAGGCATTAAGGGATAATGGAAGCCTTGTTAAGGGAGCATTCTACAGAATAACTGACTTCGTTACAACTGTAGGTACGGCACAGACTGAGGTTAGAAGCGCTGGTCACGCATTTGACATCATTGTGCAAGCACTTGATACAGATGTATTATGTGAGGATGCTCACGCAATACAACACAGTGGTGATACCTATTTCGCCAATTCAAAGCTTGAGGCTTGGCAATTGAAATATAGTATTGATAATGATACCACAAGATTCGAGTGGGCTGATGCTACTAATGGTAAGGGTGTCATCTACTATATGAAGGATGAGTTTAGAAATGAGGTTGGTTGTGATTTTAAGAATGTTCAATATAAACTTTATAAAGTTGCTGATAGTCATCCTACAAGAACATCTTTGAATAATAAATATGTTGGATTAAAAGGAAAGTTACCTAATGATGCATATTATGACATTGTAAATAGTGTATGGACTCAGATGCCTGCAACACTGACAATCCCTGACGAGACAGACTATATATGGGCATATACTTTTTCAAGTGATAGTAGCGGTGGCACGCAAACAGATAATTCGTTAGATAGTACAAATGTTATTAAAAATAATATATTTTTGCAAAGTGGTTCGAATATAGAAAGCCTTCCATTTGCTATATTATTTGGAAAAAATAATTATGATAATTTCTTTAATAGTTGTTTTGCTTGCTGCATTTTTGCGTCAAGTGATAGTTCTGCTAATTTTGGTGGCAAGTTTGTTAATCGTATAGTTATAGGACGTTCTGCTGGTAATGATTTCTATGGCAATGATATTACAGCAGGTAATGTGTGTTTATATAATGTGTTTAGATGTACTGAAAGTTGTTTTGGTGATACTATTGGAGGAAACATATTTAGTGAGCAATCTAACAAAAATTGTTTTGGCAATACTATTGTTTCTAATTTATTTTTAGGGAAGTTTAGTAGAAATAATATTGCAAGTTATGTGAGGGAATGTTTTTTTGAACCGCAAATTAGTTATGTAAAAGTAGCAAAAGAATATATTCAACAAATGCGAGTTGGAAGAAACAATAAAGGTTTATTAATTACATCAAATCAAACAACATCAAGTAGTAATATTATTAAAACATTAAATATTGGCTCTTCTATAAACAATTCTGAATTAAATATAAAGACCATCTCTCACAATAGTGTCAATGATGATTTTGAGACCACATATCAGAATGCAAATAATCAGATTATAAATGTATAATATATATGGAACAGAACGGTAACAAATATACAGCGAGTGAAGGAAAGTTAATTGTAAGAAAGGCAGATAACTTCATCATGGGTGATAGAATTGACCTTGGCAGTGCTGACAGCATTGAGAATTATGAGGAAAAGAAATTCACAAAGAAAGAGATTGATGCTTTCTATGAGAGCATTGGAATGAATGATAATAATGATAGCATTGAAATATAATATTTAGAACATGGGACAATATATTTCTAATTTTGACACAACAGCGGAGTTCGCAACATTCTCGGCATCAACTGAGTTTAGGACTCCGCATGTCACAATGATAAAGGAAAATGAAGATGTAATGTTCTTTGAGGATTCAAGGCTTGTTGTTAAGTTCAATGTAACTGATACAACAAATCCTACAAAGATATGTCATGCCACATCAGCGTTCTCTGAGGTTGAGATTGATGGGTTTAAGCAAGAAAGTGTAACAACTGGATATACATTTGAAACCACTGGTGAACATGCCATTAAGTATGTATTGGCAAATATTACTACTATTGGAGAAAGCGCATTTACCAGCTGTTCGGCTATTACAGAGGTAACTATACCAAGTAATGTGACAAGTATTGGACATAGGGCATTTTATGGCTGTAAAAGCCTTACAAATATGATTATACCTAATACAGTAACAAATATTGGTGGTGGCATTTTCTCTGGTTGTACTAGTCTTACAAGTGTCAGTTTACCTAATAGTATAACGAAAATCTCCTATCAGATGTTTTCAGACTGTAGCGGACTCACAAGTGTAATAATACCAAGCAGTGTGACACTTATTGATGCACAAGCATTTATCGGCTGTAATGGTCTTACAAGTATTGAAATACCAAATAGCGTTACGGCAATTAGTGGCAGTTCTTTCATGGTATGCACAAGTCTTACAAGTATAACCATACCAGATAGTGTCACAATAATTGACTATGGCGTTTTCCAACTGTGTAGTGGTCTAACAAGCGTTACAATAGGTAGTGGCGTTACAACTATTGGTGATGCTTGTTTTGCTGCATGCTTTAAATTACAAACCATTACATGTAATGCAACAACTGCCCCTACTATAAGTAATAACACGTTTAATAGCGTAAAGAGTGGTGGCACACTATATGTTCCAACAGGCAGTAGTGGCTATAATACTTGGATAAGCAAATTAAGTGGTTGGACAAAGGTAGAACAATAATATAATGATTTTTTTTTAAAAAGTTATATAGATATGAAAATGATTTTAAAAGATAACACTGATGACCTTGTGTTACAAAGGGGTAATGACAGTGTTGAAGTGTTTGATTCTTTAACGAACCTTGTTTCAAGTGACATCAAATCAATGGATGGATATTCAATGGCAGCAAGTGGCACAGCCATTTCAAGTGGTGATACACTTAATCAAGCCATTGGAAAGCTTGAAAAACAAAACGATGACATCGTTGATTACATTGAGGAAAAGGAACTAGCTGTCGCAGCAGCATTGACAGACCTCGATGAGAGAGTCAATCTATTGAATGCTGATAAGGTTAATACGCTTAACAGAAGAACAAGACTAACTGATTTCGACCTCAATACATTGAAATTGGCTGTAGCTGAGCAAGACCTTGAGAAATACGGACTGAGAGTGGGCGATGAGAAAACAATCAATGGATATACATACGTCATAGCTGGACTTAATCCAATGAAAGGTACTACAACACCTTATAGGCTAACAGATAACCATGTCGGACTCATTGTAATACCACATGCAACTCAAGCATGGAATGCAAGTGGAAATACATATCAAAGCACCAATACCTATTCTACGGGTGGAACTTGGACAACAGGTGCTTCAGCAGCAGGATATGCCAATTCTGACCTTCATTACTATCTAACCAATACTGTATTACCTCATGCACAGAATGACCTTGGTGCTGCAAACTTGTTAGCGCATTCAAAGAGATATACCAATGCTGTGAATACAAGCGGATATAACAGATTTGGTGATGCAAGTGGATGTTCAAGTTCTTGGGCATGGTATGCAAACCAATACATATGTGCGTTGTCAGAGATTCAAGTATATGGAAGCATTGTATGGAGTTCAAGCGGATATGATACAGGTGAGGCTTGCCGCCAACTTGATGTGTTCAGACACTATAATATTAACGAGATATTTGGTGTTGAATATCCTTGGCTAAGAGACGTGGTTTCTGCTTCCATTGCCGCTCATGTGGGCTACTTTGGTGATGCGGACGCTAACCCTGCATCTAATAGCCATTGTGTGGCTGCGCTTATCCTCTTTAAATAATTTTTAAGAAATATATATAGTTTATTGGATATGAATACTGAAGAAACAAGAAACATGTTAAATGCTGAAATGGCTCAATTGAAGAGCAATTTGGCAGCAAATACGTCATCAATTGGTGATTGGAAGATAATCAAGATATATGAGGCAAGGATGAAGGGTGAGGAAGACCCTTATGATTTTAATGAATTATCTGAGTTGCGTCAAGCTGCAAGGGACAGAATCAATGAGATAATGGAGGAATTGGCATCATTGCCAATTGAAGAGCCAGCTGTAATTGAGCAGCCAATTGTTGAAGAGCCGATTATTGATGATGACAAGGAAGAAGATGAATCAATGTTAATTGATGAGAGTGAGGAAATATAATTACATATTTGAATAATTGAAATATGGAAAATGAGAATAAGATTATAATGCCGAGTGATGAATATTTCGTTGACCTTGGACTCCCAAGTGGTGTTGTGTGGGCAACGAGGAATATTGACGTTACTCAAGCGGATGGCTTTGCTGTATCACCATATACCTACGATTGTAGCTATTTCTCTTGGGGAAATACAGATGGGCATAACTTAAACACTGTAGGTACTTTTGACTATGATTGGGGTAGTGTAAACTCTCAAGCACCTTGGTATGATGGTCAACCTTATGGAGAGACATCGGGTTCAACCATCATGACTGACCTCCCATTATATGCTGATGCTGCAAGGGTGAATCTTGGTAAGCCTTGGAGAATGGCAACGAATCAAGAGACGATTGAATTAAATACATATACAGATGTTATTGATTTAAGTGGTAATGTATTATCATCTAATTATGCCATTACAATTGATGGTGTAATGGGTCAATTGCTACAATCAAAGATAAATGGTAATAGAATATTCTTTCCTTTTTGTGGTAGGGGAAGGGGAATGCAGTTATATGACAAAGATGTATATTTTTTGGGTTATTTGTCCACATTAGACTTTAATGACAAACCAATTGAAGAATATGCACGTATATGCTATGGTGGTAATAGTGTAAAGGTAAAAGGTAATAGTGTAAACCCACGATACGTAGCGTTTCCAATACGTCCTGTATTCACTTACAGTAGGTTTACCAATGAGCATATTAAGTTTTTTGACACTGTTATTAAGTATAATGATTTCAAGTTATCTGAGGGTTATATTGAGCCAAACGTATCATACATTGAGGGTGATGACAGTGTTAGATATAACAAGGATTATTCAAAGGATTATCTAACCTTTGTTACATTGGAGGATGGAACTTTCACATTGAATATTGGAAGCGCAGTTACAACGGCAATGGTGGAATCCGTGTCATATTCACTTGATAATGGTGAGACATGGATAACAACCAATAACGCCAATGATGAAAATGTCACCATTACAACGCCAACAGTTAAGAAGGGAAAGAAGGTGTTGTGGAAAGGTATTGGAACACAAATGGGAGCAAGTGGCAACACATCCAATGAAGAAGAAATAACAATTGTTGCCTCAAGATTTGAAAGCAGTGGCAAGTTTAACGTTCAAGGAAATGTAATGTCATTGCTATATGGTGATAATTTTGTTGATGCTGATGGATTTGCAAGTGGTACAACAAGAAACTTTATGTTTTTGTTTGGGTGGGGATATACAGATAATAAGGTAAAGCTTGTATCTGCCAAAAATTTGGTGTTAAAATATACAAATGATAGGTGTTATACGTGCATGTTCTGTAACTGTAATTTATTGATTGAACCACCAGAATTACCATCAATGGAACTAGCTGAAAGGTGTTATCAAAATATGTTTAGATATTGCATAAGCCTAACAAAAGCACCAAAGTTGTCAGCAATAGAATTAGCACCTTATTGTTGCGCTAATATGTTTAGCTATTGCTATAAGTTAAATGAATTGCCAACATTACCTGCAACAGCATTAACTGTCAGTTGTTATGACAATATGTTCAGAAGTTGTATATCATTAACAAATGTTCCAAGTGGTTATTTGCCAGCAACGGTATTGGCTGAATATTGTTATAGAAGTTTATTCATCGACTGCACTGGAATAACAACTGCTGAAGTGGTATTACCAGCTACGACATTGCCTCATTATTGTTATGCTTATTTGTTTGGTAGGTGTACCAATTTAAGAAGTGTACCATCTAATTTAATGGCAGCAGCAACAACGTTGGGCACTGAAGTTTGCGATTATATGTTCCAAAACTGTACGTCATTAACAGTAGCTCCAGACTTGCCAGCTACGACATTAAGTGAAGGCTGCTATGGAAACATGTTCGTTGGGTGCAGTAATTTGAATAGTGTTAAGTGCCTTGCAACTGATATTAGTGCTACAAATTGCACTTCCAATTGGTTAAGTGGTGTTGCTGCAAGTGGTACATTTACCAAGGCAGCAAGTATGACAAGTTGGGCTACTGGTGTGAATGGTATACCTGATGGTTGGACAGTAGTGGATGCGTCATAAAGTAATTATGTTTTTTAAGATTAAAATATGATAATATATTATGGATTTTGGAAAGGAATACATAAAGGAATTTGAGAATAATATTGAATACAGTGAGTTCATTATATCACAAGACTATATTGAACCGAATGTATCACACATTGAGGTTGGAAATGCCATTCATTATAATAAATTGGAACATGATTATTCAAAGAATTATCTTACGTTCCAACCTCTTGAATATGGCAATTTTACATTCACAATCGGTAGCGCAATAACAACAACAATGCTACAGTCAGTGTCATATTCTGTTGATGGCGGTGAAACGTGGACAACAACCAATAACGTTGATGACGAAACCGTTACAATCACAACACCATATGTTGATGTTGATGATATTGTGATGTGGAAAGGTGAAGGTATGCAATGCGCCGATGAAAATTGGGGAGGTAATACTGATGAACAATTTGCCGCACAGTTGTCAAGATTTGGTAGTAGTGGAAAGTTTAATGTTTATGGTAACATAATGTCTTTACTTAATGGTGATGATTTTATTGAAAACGATGAATTTGAAAGTGAATCATCAGCTAATTTCGTTTTTTTATTTGGAAGATATAATATATATGACCAAGTAAAATTAGTATCAGCAAAGAATTTAGTGTTAAACCATACAAATTCTAAAAGCTATCAATACTTATTTGGTTGTTCCAATACATTAATTGAAATACCAAAACAACTCCCAAGTATATTGGCTGATAGATGCTATACTGGAATGTTTTTAGGGTGCAAGGCATTAAAAAGTGTTCCAAAAGATTATCTTCCATCGACAGAACTTGGTAAGAGATGCTATCAAAATATGTTCAGCGGATGTACAAGCCTAATGACGGTTCCAGATTTGCCAGCAACAACGTTGACTGAATATTGCTATGACAATATGTTCAGATTGTGCAAAAGTTTAACATCAGTTCCAAAGGATTATTTGCCAGCAATGACAATGACCACTTATTGCTATAGGAGTATGTTCTTTGATTGTAATAATTTAAAGAACGCCCCAGATTTACCAGCAACAACATTAGCAGACCATTGTTATTTTTATATGTTTGATGGTTGTACAAGTTTAACCGAAGCTCCTGAGTTACCAGCGACTACATTGGCAACTTATTGTTATGCTAATATGTTTGTAAATTGTACATCATTAACTGCAATAACATGTTTAGCAACAGACATAAGTGCTACAGGATGTCTTAATAATTGGACTAATGGCGTTGCGCCAACAGGTTTATTCATCAAGGATGATAACATGAGTGGTTGGAGTGTTGGCGTTAATGGTATTCCAAGTGGTTGGACTGTAATGGGTCTTACAGAATATTATTCAAGAAAGTATCTTACATTCAAGGCACTTGAGGATGGTACATTTAGTTTCAGTGGAAATTCAATAGATTATTCACTTGATGATGGCGTTACATGGACAACACTTGCAAGTGAAGCCAATACGCCAACCGTAGAAGCTGGAAAGACAATAATGTGGAGAGGACAATTAACCCCTGATAGTGAAAACAATAATGGAATAGGTACTTTCTCTTCAAGTGGAAATTTTGATGCATACGGCAATGTAATGTCATTAATGTATGGAAATAGCTTCTATGGAGAAACAGACCTTAGTGGAAAGGATTATGCATTCAAGGGTTTATTCGATGGGTGTATTGGGCTGAATATGGCAAATTACTTACAATTACCTGCAACGACATTGGCTTACTACTGCTATGTATATATGTTCGCTAATTGTGCGTCATTAGTAAATATGCCTAAGTTACCAGCCACTATCACTGTAGGCGGTGATTATCAATATATGTTTGCTAATTGTACATCATTAACAAAGGCAGAGGACATACCAGCTACAACATTGGGTATGACAACTTGTGCTTATATGTTCCAAAATTGCACAGCATTGAAGGCAGCGCCAAAACTGAGTGCAACAACATTGGATATGTATTGCTGCCAAAACATGTTCCAAGGATGTACGGCTTTGGAAACTGTGCCACAAGATATGCTACCAGCAACGACATTATCGAATTGGTGTTATAATGGCATGTTCCAAAACTGTTCATCATTAACCAATACACCGACATTGCCTGCACCTACATTGACACAAAGGTGTTACTATAATATGTTTAGCGGATGCTCAAAGCTGAATAATGTAACATGTCTAGCAACAAATATCAGTGCAACTTGGTGTACGAATAATTGGATGTATGGTGTATCAAGCAGTGGTACATTCACCAAGGCTGCAAGCATGTCCTCATGGACAAGAGGCGCAAATGGTATTCCTTCCAATTGGACGGTTGTAGATGCATCTTAAATGATATTTATTTTTAATTAATATGAAGAAATATATATAATTGATATATGAGTACAGTTAATAATAAAATTCAAATACCAAGTGTAGAATACTATGTAGACCTAGGTTTACCAAGCGGTGTTGTATGGGCAACAAGGAATATTGATGTCACACAAACAGATGGATTCGCAACAACACCATATACCTACGATTGTAGCTATTTCTCATGGGGTAATACAGATGGACATAACTTGAATACTGGAGGAACGTTTGATTATGAATTCAGTGAAAGCGGTTATTCAGAAACGTCTGGTTCTACCATAATGACAGACATCCCATTAAGTGCTGATGCTGCAAGACAAAATCTTGGGGGGCATTGGAGATTACCAACAGTTGAAGATTATGAAGAATTGGTGGCAAACACAGATTGTATTGATGCTTCTGGTAATGTTAGTTCTGTAAATACAGTTATAACCATTAATGGTGTTGATGGTGTATTATATAGGTCAAAGACAAATGGTAATACCATATTTTTTCCTCGTGTTGGGATTGGTAAGGATTATGAAAAATCAAATAGTTTCATTTATTGGTTAGGAACTATATCAACAGGCACAACTTACCCACCAACTACGCATGCAAGAGAAATGCCTTATGGGGATGGTACTACACGTGGGGCTAACCAAGTAACTAGAAGGAAAAATGGTCTTCCAATTCGTCCTGTATTTAATTTCACATTATTTCAGAATCAGCATATAAATGTATTTGACAATCAGATTGAGTATTTGAGTCATAAAGCCTCACCAGGGTTTGATGGAAAAAATGTGTCATTTATTAAAAGTGACAATATAATAAGATATAAGAAATAATTATATAAAAAATATATAAAGAAATATGGCAGTAATTAAATTCAAAGGTACTGATGGATTATGGCATATGTTAAGTAACATAATGGTCAAAGGTATAAATGTTGTACAGACAACAGGTACATCAAGCGCTGATGTAATGTCACAGAGTGCGGTGACGGAGGTTGTAACAAATATTGACAATACATTGACAGCCCATACGACCAATAACGACATTCACTTGACACAAGTGGAGAAAACGGATATTGACAGCATTGATGGCAACATCGATGTATTGAGCGCAATAACATCAAATGACATTGACAATTGGAATGCCAAGCAAGATGCTGAGGACATGAGTGGCTATACCACGACTGCTGAAACGAATTCGTTAAGCGGCACTGTTACAGCCCATACAGCAGACAATACAGCACACTTGACATCAAGTGAGAAATCAAACCTTCATGGCCATACCAACAAGTCATACCTTGACACCGTAAGCGGTTCTGTGGGCACTATGGCATATGTTGATACCAACACATATTCAAGTGCAACAGAGGTCAATACGGCATTGCAAGGAAAGAGCGATACTGGTCATACCCACGCATCAAGTGATATAACCGCAATGACAAGCTATTCAAGCGGAAGCACCAATACACCTATATTGACAAGCGATTCGCTTAATGTTGCAATCGGAAAGCTTGAGCATTCAATGGGTGGCGTTAAGATTGTGACAATCACACAAGCAGCCTATGATGCATTGGTTGATGGAGGAACTGTGGATGCAACCACATTATATGTTATAACTGATAATAATTAATTCTATATTTCGTTATGCCTAACAGCAAGATACATTTCGGAGAGATAAAGATAACCAACATAAAGTTCGGTCTTAGGGATGCCAAGGTATATTTCGGCAGCAATGTGGTATATCCTACAAGCATGCCGATTGACGATGCTGTTGTCACTTGTGACCAAGCGACATACAATGGAAGCAACCAGACCGCACAGAACATTGTTGTGACGTTCAGTGGTAAGACTTTGGTTCAAGGCGTTGACTACGTTGTGTCGAAGAACAGTGGCGGTACTAACGTTGGAACGTATGACGTTGAGGTCAGTGGTACTGGATTCGACTACGAGGGTACTGCTCACGGTACGTTCACCATCAACAAGGTAACACCTACCGTTACCACAGCGCCAAGTCCTAAGTCACTTACATATAACACGTCAGCGCAGTCATTGGTTGACGGAGGCGTTGTGAATTTCGGTACATTGAAGTACAGCCTTGACAACACGACTTACACGACATCGATACCTAGTGGCACTAATGCACAGTCATATACCGTATGGTATAGGGTGGATGGTGATTCAAACGTGAACAGTCTTCCAGCATCATCGGTGACAAGCACCATAAGTGCAAAGACCGTTAATAACCCTACCATTACGTTGGCAACAACAGCCTATACTTATGACGGTACGGCAAAAGAGCCTTCTGTAACGTCAGTGAAGGATGGCAGTGATGTTATACCATCAAGTGAGTATAACGTCAACTACAGCGACAATACAAACGCTGGTACTGCTACAGTTACCATTGCAGATAAGAGTGGTGGAAACTATATCGTCAACGGAACTACGACATTCATAATCAACAAGGCAAAGGGTGTTGTAAAGACAGCACCTACTGCTATAACTGGGCTTATCTACAATACTACAGCCCAAGAACTCGTCTCTGCTGGCGCAAGTGACACTGGTACGATGATGTATAAGCTTGATAGTGGTTCGTGGTTTACAGCCATTCCTACGGCTACCAATGCAACATCATATACTGTGTACTATAAGTCTGCCGAGAGTGCAAACTATACTGAGAGTGATGAGGGCAGCAAGTCTTGTTCGATAGCAAAGGTTACTCCTACTGTTACTGCTCCTACCCCTAAGACATTGACATATAACACGTCAGCACAAGTCTTGGCTAACGCTGGTTCTACCAATTACGGTACTATTCAGTACTGCCTTAATAACAGTGGCGGAACATACAGCACAACAGTACCAAGTGCTACCAATGCTAACGTGACATATAAGGTATGGTACAAGGTTGTTGGTAACAGTAACGTGAATGATGTTGCGCCTGCTAGCATTGATTGTATGATAGCAGAGAAGCGTGTGACCACTCCTACCATAACATTATCACCAACGTCTTATACGTACAATGGAAGTGCTCAGTCAGCAACTACGGTTACTGTAAAGGATGGAAGTACTGTGATTCCTTCAAGTGAGTACACAATCGTGTATAGCAATAATACCAATGCTGGTACTGCTACTTGTACAATTGATGATGTAAACCTTGGTAACTACTATATAAGCGGAAGTACGACATTTACCATTAATAAGGCTAGTGGTAGTGTCACTATTACCCCTACTGCTAAGAGTCTGACATATAATGGAAGCGCTCAAGCATTGGTCAATGCAGGCAGTGGTACTGGCACTATGATGTATAAGCTTGGTAGTGGCTCGTGGGGTACAAGTATTCCTACTGCAACCAATGCGACTAGTTATACCGTTTATTACAAGGCATCAGCCTCAACGAATTATAACGAGAGTGCAAGCGGTAGTGTATCAGTGACAATCAACAAGGTAACGCCTACTGTCACAGCACCTACCAAGAAGAGTCTTACCTATAATGGCTCTGCGCAAGCATTGTATAACAATGGTTCTACCAATTATGGTACTATACAATACTGCTCAACAAGTGGAGGTACATATGGTACGTCAATGATAACTGCAACAAACGCTGGTTCTTATGACGTATGGTATAAGGTTGTTGGCGACAGCAACATCAATGATGTGGCAGCAGCAAAGGCTACTGGCTCTACAATTGGTGCTAAAGTCGTTACGCCTACCATTTCTGTATCTCCTACATCATATACATATGATGGAAGCGCAAAACAGCCTACTGTAACCCTTAAGGATGGCTCTACTACCATTCCTTCAAGTGAGTATACTGTAAGTTATAGTAATAACACAAATGCTGGTACTGCAACAGCTACGGCTACTGACAAGAGTGGAGGGAACTATTCATTCAGCCCAGCTGTAAGTCAAACGTTTACCATTAATAAGCAGTCACTAACAAATGTCACTATAACATTGGGATGGACATCCAAGTCGTATAATAGTTCAGTACAAGTACCAAGTGCTACTGTAAAGAGTGGCACAAGTGCATTGACTGTTAACACACATTATACATTGGCTTACAGCAATAGCAGTTCAACCAATGCTGGTACTTACAGCATAACTGCCAACCCAACTAACAACTATTCGTTCACTGCCCCAAGTGCAAGTTATACGATAAATAAGATTGACCCAACATATACTGCACCTACGGCTAAGAGTGGACTTGTATATAACCGTTCATCACAAACGCTGTATAATGCTGGTAGCAATACCACACCTGGTTCGTTCAGTTACACCAATGGAACAAGAACAAATGCTGGTTCGCAAAACGTTACATGGACGTTTACACCAACTGATACAACCAACTATAACACGAAGAGTGGAACGTTGAGTAATGTGACTATTGCGAAGGCAACGCCTGTAACGGCTACAAGTCCATCATATGTGTCAAATTGGGTTTATGACGCTACTGCGCATAACTTGTTGAGTGGAGGCGCTATGAAACACAGCTCAAGTGATTCAACTGCTGTTGCTGGTACGTTTACGTATGACCAAGGCACTAATGTTGGAACTTACAGCAATAAGAAATGGTACTTTACACCTACAGACACAACAAACTACAACAGCACAAATGGTACTGTTACTGGTTCTGTGACATGTAACTGCAAGCCTTGCACAGCACCTACCAAGAAGAGTCTTACCTATAATGGCTCTGCGCAAGCACTTGTGAATGCTGGCTCTACAAGTTATGGTACAATGGTATATTCAACAGACAACTCCAATTGGAGCACATCAATACCTAGTGGCACAAACGCAACATCATATACCGTTTATTGGAAGGTGACTGGCAATACCAATGTGTGTTGTACGGCATCAAGCAGTGTAGCTTGTTCAATAAGTTGTAAGTCTTGTACTGCTCCTACTGCCAAGTCATTAACATACAACGGTAGTGCTCAAGCACTTGTGAATGCTGGCTCTACAAGTTATGGTACAATGGTATATTGTACTACTAGTGGCGGCACATATTCAACAACCATTCCAACTGGAACAAATGCTGGTTCGTACGAAGTATGGTGGAAGGTAACTGGTAACACCAATGTGTGTTGTACAGCCGCAACTAAGGTGGCTTGTACAATTGCCAAGGCTGCAATGTCATATACTGCGCCTAAAGCTGCTACAAGGACTTATAATACATCTGCACAACAGATTGTAAGCGGACAAAGCGCAACTGGTGGTAACATATACTTTGCAACATCAAGCGCTGGTGCAAGTTCTTCAACCACAGTTCCAACAAAGACGGATGCTGGAACATACACGACCTATTGGAAGGCTGTGCCTGATAACAACCACAGCGGAGGTACAAGTTCTTGGGCTAATATAACTGGTGTAATCAATCCAGCATCTTGCTGTAGCACAGCTCCAAAGGCATGTAGTCTCACATACACTAGTAGTGGGCAGAATCTTGTGAGTGGTGGTAGTTCTTCTTGTGGTACAATGCAATACGCTACAGCAGCAACAGCCACATATAGTACTACGATACCTACTCAGACCAATGCTGGAACATATACAACCTATTGGAAGGTAGTATGTAGCGGAAACTATAGTGGTACATCAAGTGGTAGCGTAAGCACAACTATTGCAAAACGTCAAGTTACTTGTACAGCACCTTCTGCCAAGTCGCTTACTTGGAATGGGTCTGCACAAACTCTTGCAAATGCAGGTAGCGTTACTAGTGGAACAATGACATATTGTTCGACAAGTGGTGGAACTTATAGCAGCACAATTCCAACTGGCACTGCTGCAACTGGCTATACTGTTTGGTATAAATCAACCCCAGATAGTAACCATAGTGGAACATGTAGTGGAAGCACGGCTTGTTCAATAGGTAAGAAGACTGGCTGTGCAATCAGTTTTGGTACTACAGCAGTAACAAAGACATATGGCAATGCAGCATTTACAAATGCTATCACAAATACTGGTGATGGTACTGTTTCTTGGAGTGCTGGAACTACTAGCGTTTGTACTGTAAATTCAAGTGGACAAGTAACTATTGTCGGTGCTGGTTCTTGCACAATCAAGGCTACTGTGTCTAATTCCAATAACTGTACGTATTCAACAACTGCTGCAACATATACAATAACTGTTAATAAAGCAAATGGTAGTGTGACTACTGCTCCAGTTAACAGCGGCTCTACATACAATAGCGGAGACTACTTGTGTAGTGCTGGTAGCGGTACTGGTACGATGATGTATAAAGTAGGTAGTGGCTCATGGAGTTCGTCAAGACCGACTGCTTCATCAATATACTCTGCTGGTTCTTATACTCTTTATTATAAAGCGTCTGCAAGTGCTAACTATAACGAGAGTGCAAGCGCAAGTACAACAATTACAGTTGCCCAAAAGACAGGGTGTACAATATCATTATCACCAACGTCAAAAACTGTTACATATGGAGATTCTTCATTTAATATAACATTATCAAATACGGGTGATGGTGATGTTACTTGGAGTTCAAGTAATACTGGCGTTTGTACAGTAAACACAGGCACTGTAACAATCAAAAAGCCAGGAAGTTGTAACATATCTGCTAGTACAACCAACACAACGAACTGTGCATATTCTACAAGCGTTGCTAAATGCGCCGTGACAGTTAACAAGGAAACTGGTGAAGTAACAACTAGCCCAACAGCAAAGTCATTGACTTATAATGGTTCATATCAAGAATTAGTTACTGCTGGTAGTGGAACTGGAACGATGCTTTATAAACTAGGCAGTGGTTCATGGAGTTCGTCAATACCAACAGCCATTAATGCGTCAAGCTACACTGTTTATTATAAGGCATCTGCAAGCACATATTACACTGAAAGTTCAAGTGGCAGCGTAACATGTACAATATCAAAAGCAGATGGTTTTGCTAACATAAGTTCATATAACGGTATAATATATGATGGAAACTCCCATGAATTACTTGGCGGTGTAATTGATTCTTCTGGACAAGTATACTTTAAACTTAGTGGAACTAGCACTTGGAGTACAGCAATTCCAGAAGGCTCGGCAATAAAGACATATAAAATATTGTATCGAGTAGACGGAAATAGTAATTATAATGCTGTTACCTCATCTTCAACTAGATACGTTACAGCAACAATATTGGCAGCATCAAGTACACCATATGACAACAAAGTCCAGTATCTTGAAACAAACAACTCATCATCAATACACACTTATATAGACACTGGAATTGTTCCAAATGAAAAAACTGGTCTTGAAGCAAGTGTATCTAGTGGAACAACTGATTATACCTACCATGACTCATATATAATTGCTTGTAGGACAAACACAGGTGACACTAGATGGGGTTTTGGATGTACAAGTGATGGTTTCTATTACTGTTATGGTACGGCTGGGTCTACTAAAATACCAGGCGCTACTGCATTGATACAACTTAATAAGTTTAACAACAAGCAATTTATCGTTGTGTCTGGTGGTGTAACAGCGCAAAATTTGCCAACATTGTCGTTCACGCCAACTAAAGGAATTAGGTTATTCGGTTCAAATGGTCCGAGCGTTACATACTATACTAGTAGATGGAAAGGAAGAATATATTATGCAAAAATTACTCAAGGTGATGCAATAATCATGGACTTAATACCTGTTAAAAAGAATAATGTTGGATATATGTATGACCTTATTAGTGGCAGTCTTTATGGAAATAATGGTAACGGAAGTTTCACTATCGGGCCAGTTGAATAATTCCAATTGGAATTATACTTTTTAATGTCAATAAGATATTTATATTTAAGTGTGAAAACTAAAAGTAATAATAATTTTAATAAAATATTTTAAAGAAAATTATGGCTATAATTCAAAACAATGTACAGAACATTCAGTTCTTACGTAACCAAACATTATTTGCAAGCCGTGAAGCAGCATTAACACAAATAGAATTAGCAAAGGAAAATGCATTAGACGGTAGTGCTTTGCTTGCACGTTATACAACGACAGGTGGTATAAAAACCCTTGTGGGCTTTGTGTATGTAAACGGAGGCACAAAAGACATTACAATCTTTGATGTTGAAGGTGGAAGCCAGGATGTTGATAAGCTTCGTCAAGAGATTAATGCAAAACTTGGCACTACTTTCATTAGCTCAGGTAATACTGTAGAGGCAAACCTTACGGCATTAAGCGGAACATCTTCTGATGCAAGTGGTGTTACTTCTGTATGGGGTGCAAAGACTTATGCTAAGGACTATACTGACCAAGAGATTGGTAAACTTGACTACACCGACACTGCTGAAACAGGTAGTTATGTATCAGAGGTTAATCAATTGGATGGTCATGTTACAGTATCACGTGTTGCTTTGCCTAACATGGCTGAGGTCTATGAAGAAGGTAAACCAATCATCGCAGTTGCTGAAGAAAAAGGACAAGTTTCAGCATCAGCTGGTACAATCAATGCTGACTACGTAAACGTTACGGGTGACACTTTCACAGCAACTAGCGTACAAGGTGCTCTTGAAGAGATTGATGAAGAGTATAAGGCTGCTATTGCCGACCTTGACTATACCGACACTGCCGCAGCAAAGAAATTTGTTACTGCTGTAAGTGAGGAAAATGGAGTTATCTCAGTAACACGTGGTGAGATTACATCATCAGGTGAAACAATCGTATTGAGTGACAATGCTGACGGTGGTGTTAACTTTGAGGTTCACTATGATGGAACAACAATTATTCAAGACCCTACCACAAAGGAATTGAAAGTTGCTTCTTCAGCACTTATTCAGTATATAGGTGATGAAAACACAATCCATGTCAGTGAGGTTGTAGGTGACAATAAGACTATCAGTTCGCTTCTTACAATTTCCGCAACCACTCCAAGTGAGGCAAATGTAAAAGAGCAGTATAATCTTGTTGGTGCAAGTGGAAATACCATTGGTGCTACCATTAAGATTTATAAGGATAGTGCATTGCTTTCAGTGAAACTGCTTCACGCTGATTACAGTGACCCATCAAACCCAGTTCTTCCAACCTACGATAAAGCAACTGACGCTTGGACAGATATTCCAGCAACAGCACAGACACAAGCTAACCAAGCATTGTGTTATGCATATGAGGACGTAGAAGGCACTGTTGTTGTAGCAGCAGTTCCAGTTGGTTCATTTATCAATGAGCAAGAATTTGCAAGTGGTGTTACTTGGGATGCAACAGCAAATAAGGTAAAGGGTGTTGTTGACGGTACTTCTGAGGGATTCTTAACTGTTGGTGAAGGTGGTTTCAAACTTAGTGGTGTACAAGATGCAATCAATACTGCTGTAGGTACTGCTGTTAGTGGACTTGATGCAACCGTAACTGCTGAGACTGCACACGTTTCAGTTCAGATTGATGAGGTTGATGGTAAACTTACTGCTGTAACTCTTAATGAATATGATATTGCTTCTGCTGATGACCTTGCTGAATTGAGCGCTAAGACTGTAACTGAAATCGAGTCTTCAAATGCAAGTATTTCTGCTGTAACTGCTACTACAACGGATGGCACAGTTAAAGTTGATGTAACTACTGATGCTGATAAGATTAAGATGAGTGGCTTCACAACTACAACTGGTAATGTACTTTCAAACGTTACTGAAGATAGTACAGTTACAAATGCTGTTGAGGCTATTGACGCTGCCCTTACAGGCATCGATGGAAGAGTTGATACAATTGAAAACGATTTCGTTAGTGCTGCAACTGTTAACGGTAGTGGTCTAACTATTACCAATAATACTATTGCATTGACAGTAGAAAGTGCTGCTGCTACAGGCACAGAATCAAGTCCAATTATTGTAGAGACCGATGCAGATGGTGGAATTACTTTAAAGATTCAAGGAATTGATGCAGGTTTTTATGATGGTACAGTATGATAAAAATAAAATCTAAAATAAAAAAAGGATGATACTAAAAAGTATCGTCCTTTTTTGTTTATTATCAGACTATTTATATATAAGAAAAAATGATTTAACAGATATATCAATTTTGCATTAAAATAAAATATTTATATATAAGATAATAATGAGTTAATAAAATATTTTAAAAAATTATGATAAAGAATCTTTATTCATTAGGTTTATTGCGTAACGGTAAGGTTTACGCAAACAAGGAACAAGCTACTCAGGCTTTGACTCAAGCAGGCACTAACGATGGTGTTGCAAAACTTGCTCGTTATACTGACGTAGTAAGTGGAGAGACAATCATCCGTACATTGGTTGGTTTCTATGCGAATGCTGACGAAATGGAAGATAACGGTGGTGGTCGTTCATACTATACCATCCTTGACATCGAGGGAAGTGCAGCAGAGGTAGAGGAAATCAAACAAGAGATTAATGTAATCAATCAAAAGATTGGTACAGGTATTGATGGCAAAACCCTTACAGAGGCTATCAATGAAATCAATGCAAAGATTGGTGATGGCTTTGATGAAAACCATACCGTAGCAGATGCACTTGAGGAACTTGCTGAAGCATTGACTGATGCATTGACAGTTACCATTGATGAACTTTCTGGCACAAGTGAGTATGCTAAGGTATATGAGGTTAAGCAAGGCGGGATTGTTATTGGAACAATTGACATTCCAAAGGATATTGTAATTAAGGAAGGTAAATTAGTATACGGTGCATGGAGTGGCGAAACATTCTATGAGAACACAGAAGAGCATTATTATGGCGATGAACCAGCAATCAAGTTGGTTCTCAATAACGATGATGTCATCTATATTAATGCAAAAAACCTTGTTGACGTATATACAGCTGGCGATGGAATCTCTTTGGAAAACAATGAGATTTCAATCAAGCTTGATGGTAGTGGTGAGCCTTTCTTAACCGTTGGTGAAGATGGACTCAAACTAGCAGGAGTACAAGCGGCTATTGACCATAAGGCTGACCTTGAGAGACTTGAGGGCAGTGATGGCATTTCCATTGCCTCTAACAAGGTTAAAGCGGTTGCGGCTAGTTATTCTGCACCAGCTGTAAACAATCCAATCTCAGTCGATTCTGAGGGTATTAAATTTGCTTCAAGGCTTGATTGTGGCTACTTTGATGACGAAACCGTTATTGCAAACACAGCAGAGGAAATCAACGAAATTGCAAACCCATCTGATACCGATGTGTTCATTGCTGGTGATGATGCATTGAATGCATTGACAACTCCTAAGAGATTCAATAACATTGAGGCATCAAATGTTAATGCAGATGGACAAGTTTACCTTTATGCAAATGAGTCAGTTAACGTTGATGGAATGGAAATCAGTGGTGACAAGGGTTCGACCAACGGAAAGGTTCTATACAGTGCCAAAGACATTACAATCAAGAATCTTACCATTGAGAATGGTTCAACCGCATATAACGTATTCGAGGGCGACCAGACAAATCAGAACCTTGAAGGACTCGATGCACAGTATATTACAGTTGACAACCCATCACTGACACATAATGTATTCAATGTTTATAAACCACAGAATGATTGTGTCATTAACATCAAGGATTCCAAGTTCAATCTAACAGTTGACAACTCAAATATCTTAAGATTAGCCAATACCGCAAATGCTACTGGTCTAACCATTAACTTTGAGAATGTTGATTGGACATATGAGAATGGTCTTTCATTTAATGACTGGGGATGGGCTGGTCTTATCATCTATCAACCATATAGCACTGACGTTGCATTAAGCGGCGACTTGACAAAGATTAGCACTTGGACATTCAACTTTAAGAACTGTAAATACAATGGCGTTAAGGTAACTGAGAATAACTTCGGTGAACATAACCAAGTATTCTACTTGCACAATGTGGGAGGGGTTAAGTTCCAAGACCCAGCAGCATTGGGATTGACATTGCATTTTGAATAATCATAAATAAAAAGGATAACCCATCATTTTGAGTTATCCTTTTTTTGTGTATATTTATTTTCCGTAACAATTATAGGGTACGTTCTCAATCTTTTAAAATGTGTCATGATGAATAGGTTAGTTAAGCGCTCCGATATATAGCCGCCTATTCTGTATTGGTAGTCTACCGTATTGTTCGGATAGGTTTTCTTAAGGTATTTTTCCTTATTGTCCTCTATTCTTTTCCTAATATCAGTTCCAACTATTTTAAGGTATTCATCAAGCACATCGAATACGAATTTGATGTATTCCTTGAAGTCTTCTGATTTCATGATGAACATATTATATGGTATGAATATATTGCCATTTATAAAGTTATGCCAAGCATTACAATATGACGGATATTTGTCAGCGATTATTCCACCAATGATGTATAGGTCTTCGATGTTATGGCAATCAGCGTAGAATTGTTTGACTGTTTTATTATACTGCAATGGCTTTCCAACGATGGCATCATATTTCGAGAACATTTCATCCATATCAGGAATATCGTCCATAAAGTTGAAATACCTCCTATAGTGGCAGAAACCAATATATTTTTTAAGTGGCATCCTATCATTTATGTATTTAAACTGATACAGTTCTGAATAGAAATCATCTTTTAGTTCCAACCCATTGTCTTCAATCTTTGTACTATCGACAATCTTATATACATTATTAGTTACAGGAACATTGAATTTCTTATGGGTGCAAATGAAAATATAGAAATTACCATTTTTAGAATTTAGATATGCTTGTTTTTCTTTTAACAACGCTTTTGAATCAGATGAAACCCCACCAAGAGAATAATTTGATATTATATATGGTAAATGAAGGTATGTTTTATGCTTTAAAATTATACTTTCAAAAAAGAATATCCAATCTGAAACTATTTTATAATTTTCGTCATACTTACAGCCATTAAATAGTTCTTTTTTAATAAAACTAGCTTGGTGAGGTAAAGTATCATTTAAAAAATAGTTTTTATTTACTTTTGGCTGATACCTTTTTATAAATGTTCGATTTTTATCGTGTATAAACAAATCACCATAAACAATATCATCAAATAAGTTTGGGTGTATTTTTTTTATGGTATCATTTTCATAGAAATAATCGCCACTATTCAAAAATATAAGATAGTCTGAATTGCATTTTTCAACGCCTTTATTCATGGCGTTATAGATGCCATTATCTTTTTCTGAAACCCAATATGTTATATGCTCTTTATATTTTTTTATTATATCTATACTATTATCAGTAGAGCCACCGTCAATGATGATAATTTCATAATTTTTATATGTTTGATTTATGACACTATTTATTGTTTTTTCCAGCCCCTCACCATTATTAAGATTTATTGTTATTATGCCTATTTTATTTTTCTTTTTATGGCTTTTTTTATATTCTAAAAAATTATTACCATTATCATCCCAAAGGCTGATTAAATGTTTACCATGAACTCCCATAGGGATTTTTCTTATTTTTTCCAAAAGGTCGTCAGAAGCAATCTCAAGTGAAAAATTAACAGCTTCTTCATAAGGGCAAATATTCATATCATTTTTATGAACGTCACAAAACCAAATATCATCATGCATTGAACCTTTTTTAAATTCAAATTTTTGAGTAATATCTATCATCTTGCTTACCTTTCTTAAGCACAATCCGCTATTACCCACTTTATTATTTAGAAATGGCCAAGGTGCGCCATACCAGTCCTACC
>Ga0310696_10001740_pt1 | contig 30783 bp, 20 predicted proteins | sample AusTroGonzalo_MG_4_FD_203885 | JGI IMG/M metagenome (GOLD analysis project Ga0310696, IMG submission 203885) | Bovine rumen microbial communities from tropical cattle in Woodstock, Queensland, Australia - Gonzalo_02 (v2) (version 2) | ecosystem: Host-associated > Mammals > Digestive system >... | reverse complement strand
GCCTGGTGGCTACCCGCGACTGGGCCGTTACCGGCGTGCCCGACTGGCTTGCCCTCTCCCAGGAGTCCGGTGCAGCCAATTCCGACACCCAGAAGATTTCCCTTTCCGTGTCGGCGAACGGCGGTTATAACCGCAGCGTCCGGATCACTTTCACCATCGGCTTTGACCGTACCACCATTACGGTGAGTCAGGCAGGTACCGAGGGTGAGATGGACAACGGAGACGGTACCAAGGAAAAACCCTTCACCGTGGCCGGCGCCATCGCCTATGTCAAGGAACTGGGAGCCGATGTCGAGAGTCCCAACAAGGTGTACGTAAAAGGCTTCGTCTCCGAGGTGGAAACCACCTACGAAGCCAGCGGCACCCACGGCAACGCCAATTTCTACATTGTGGACGAGGAAGGGGCTACCGAACGTTTCTATGTGTTCCAGACCCTGTATCTGGGCAATGAGAAGTGGACCAAGTCCGACTCGAACCCCGACGTGAAGAAGGGAGACGAAATCATCGTCTATGGCCCCATCTACAACTACAAGGGCAACACCCCCGAGACCGTCTCCAAGGGCGCCTCGTTCCTGTATATGCTTAACGGCGTAAGCCGCGGCGGTGACGAAGGCGGCAGCGGAGAAGGCGGCGGCGAAGGCGAAGCCAAGGGAACCGGTACGCTGGAAGATCCGTTCAACCCGGCCGGTGCGGCTGCCGTAGCGGCTGCCCTTACCTGGACCGACAACACCACCTACGATCAGACCGACCCCGTGTACATTAAGGGTAAGATCTCCAAGATCTCTTCCACCTACGAGGCCAGCGGCACCCACGGCAATGCCAACTTTACCATTGTGGATGAAACCGACGGCACCGGCAGCTTCGAGGTTTACCAGACCCTGTATCTGGGCAACAAGAAGTGGGAAAGCGGCCAGACCGACATTAAAGTAGATGACATCGTCATCGTTTACGGCCCCATCATGAACTACAAGGGCAATACGCCCGAAACCGTTGGCAAGGGCGCCAGTTACGTCTATAGCCTGAACGGCGAGACCGGCGAAGGCGGCGGCGAAGGCGGCGGCACCGAACCCGATCCCGAGGCTACTCAATATGTCCTGGACGGCGACGCCATCAAGGCGGCCCACACCGAGGCCTGGAGCTACTCCAGCGGCGAAAAGATTGTCACGGCTACCGACCACAGCAAGTGGACCCTGTTCAATACGTACGCCGCTACCTCACAGGTGACGGTCCAGATGAACAAGGGCAAGTCGGCCTACGTCCTCTCACCGGTTGCTCCGGAAGGGAAGGAGATCAAGAAAGTTTCCGTGGTCCTGAACAAGAGCGCCGAAGGAACGGGAGAGATGGGAGACCGTCTCATGGATATTCTGAATGCCGACGGTACCAAGACCCTGCTGGACGATGTCACCGGGCAGACTCTGGCCGATGGAATGGAACTGCCTGCCGGAACCACCCAGATCAGGATTATCTGCGACGAAGCCAAGGGCGGTGCCGTGTACATCACCAGCATCTCCATCATCTTCGCCGAAGGAGGTGAGGGCGGCGACACTCCCGGCCCCGACGATCCCGACCAGCCCAAGCTCCCCGTGAACGACGGCTCCGAGGCCAATCCTTTCACCGTTGAGGATGCCGTCTATGTGGCCAGGAACAGCGAAGAAGCCAAGGAATACTACGTGAAGGCTGTCGTGGGCAAGGACATCAGCATCAAGAACGGCGTAGCCACCTTCGAACTCAAGGACGGCACCACCACCGAAGTTCTCACCGTGGTCAAGGCCAAGTCCTTCAAGGGCGCCGATTTCGACGGAACCGAACCTCTGGAATGGCTGGACGAGGTTATCCTCAAGGGTAAAGTTACCGAATACAGCACCCTCCCGGCCCTCACCGAAGCCAGCTTCGTCAAGTGGAACGGCAAGAAAACCTTCAAGAACGCCGAAACCGACCTGTCCAAGGTAATTGCCCTGGCCGATGATGCCGATACCTATTTCTCGGCCGTCGTGAGCGGTGTATCCACCAACAGCTTCGTGGTTACCGACGGTACCAATAATTTCTATGTCTACAAGCCTGCCACCGTGGCTGCCATCGGCGACCTGGTGAACGTTTCGGGCGTGAAGACCAATTATGGCGGCGTGGTAGAGACCAAGCAGGGTGCCGAAGTCGAGGTTGTGGAGTCCGGCAAGACCGTCACCTACGGCACGGCTACCGACATCACCGCCACCTTCGACGCCTATCCGGCTGCCAACACCGGCAAGACCAGCGACTACATTACCTTCACCGGCAAGCTCGTCAAGAGCGGCAACTACTATAACGTAGAGGTGGAAGGTGCCACCACATACAAGGGCAGCGTTTCCAATCCTGTAGAGGCCCTGGGTCTGGCCGACCTGGCCGACAAGACCGTCGTGTTCACCGGCTATTATGTCGGTACCAGCGGCAGCTCCACCAAGTACATCAACTTTATCTGCACCAAGGCCGAGGAATACAAGGAGGTTGTTCCTGCCAATTACGAGAAGGTCACCGTTGCTCCTTCCGACTGGTCCGGCAAATACCTTTTGGTAACCGAAACAGCCAACAAGGCTTTCAACGGCTTCTCTGGTACTTTGGGTACGGGTGCTGACGTTACCATCGCCAACGGAGTAATAGTATCGGACGAAACGGTCGATACCTATCAGCTTGTCATTGCCAAAGCCACCGTAACCGAAGGGGCCTACACAATCAAGTTTGGTGACAAGTACTTCAAGTGGACCAGCGGCAATACGCTGGCCAACGACACGCAGGAATCGGCCAATGCCAACTGGAACCTCACCATTGCCACGGTAAGCGAAAAGACCTGTGTCTATATTGCGAATGCGGCGGATTCTACCCGAAAGCTCAAGTGGAATAACGGCAGCCCCCGTTTCTGCTGCTACACCAGTGCCCAGACCGAGGTTCAGTTGTACAAACTTGCAGAATAAAACCCCTGAGAGATGAAAAGACTCGTTTACATAGCCCTCGCAGCTCTCCTTCTGGTTTTCGGAGGGAACGCCTGCGCGCAGGGGAATCATGGGAAAGGCAAGTCCTATGTGATTGGCTTTTACAACCTGGAGAACTTGTTCGACACCTATCACGACGAGGGCAAGAATGACTACGAGTACCTGCCCGACGGCGAAAACCAGTGGACCGATGCCAAGTATGCCAAGAAGCAGCAGAACATGGCCCGGGTCATTGCCGACATGGCCAAGGACAACAAGGCCTGGCACGCCGTCCTGGGTGTGTCCGAAATCGAAAACCGCCACGTCCTGGAAGATCTGGTGAGCGAGCCTGCCATTGCGGCGGCCAACTACCACATCGTCCACTACGACAGCCCCGACCGCCGCGGTGTAGACTGCGCCCTGCTATACAAGCCCGAAGTCTTCACTTATATCGCCAGCGAGGCCATTCCCTTCACCTTCGACGTGAATACCCGCATTGACTGGGGCGCCTGGAGCCAGGAGGAAAAGGACGCCTTCCGCACCCGTGACATCCTGATGGTGCGGGGTACCATCGACGGAGAGATGTTCGCCTTCTTCGTGTGCCACCTGCCGTCCCGCATCGGCGGCAAGGGCGCCGACCTCCGCCCCCGCGGGGCCGAGATTGCCTATAACCGTGCGATGGAACTGCAGCAAGAATTCCCCGGAATCAAGATTGTGGTGATGGGAGATATGAACGACAACCCCGGAGACCCTTCCATGGTAGAGTACCTCCACGGCAAGGAGTTCATCCCCGAGGTAACGGACCAGGACTTCTTTAACCCGTTCCTGAGTATGATCAAGGCGGGTTACAGTTCCCTGTACTACCGCGGAGAAGGCAATATCTTCGACATCGTGATGGTGAACAGCGCCCTGGCTAACGCGCCCAAGGGAACCTTCCAGATCCAGCCCATCGTGAAAGGCAAGTACTACGGCCGCGTGTTCAGCAAGCCTTACATGACCAATCAGAGCGGTGAGTACAAGGGAACCCCGTTCCGCACCTTCTCCAACGGTGCCTTCATCGGTGGTTTCTCGGACCACTATCCCACTTACATTGTGATTAAAAAGTAACAATATATGACGAAACGAATCATTCTGGCATTTGCCGCCCTTCTGGGCGCCGTGGCCCTGTTTGCGCAGGAACCCACCGGCGGCATCAAGGGTACGGTGGTCAACCGCAACGGCCGCCAGCCGGTAGAGAAAGCCAGGCTGGTGCTCATGCAGGGAGCCTCCGAGGTGGCAACCGCCACATCGGCCCCGGACGGTACCTTCCTCTTCGGAGGATTGGCCGACGGTGCATATACCCTGCTCATCGAGGCCCCCGATTTCCTGGGAAACCAGGTGCCGGTTATCGTGAATGACGGATACGTGAAGAATATGTTCAACCTGTCCATCGTTCCCTCCGTGCAGGTGGCCGAGATTGACGACGATACCTTCGCGGCCTTCGACCTGTCCGATTCCGGTTATTCCGACAACCCCACCATCCTCTTCGACAGCAACGATGTATTCAACAGCATCGCCAGCAACAACTTCTCGGCCGTGCGTTTCCGCGCCCGCGGTTTCAGCTCCGAGAGTCAGCACGTGTATCTGGCCGGTGTCAAGCTGAACGACGCCATCACCGGATTCAGCCCCTTCTCGCTGTGGAGCGGCCTCAATGAGGCCATGCGCAGCAAGGAAAGCGTGAACGGTGCCGAGGTTGCCGATTTCGGCTTCGGCGGATACAACGGCGCCACCCAGATCTTCGGCACGGCGTCGGAAGTACGCAAGGGCCTGCGCGGCAGCATCATGACCAACAGCACGCTGTACCGCCTGCGTGTGATGGCTTCCTACGCTACCGGCATGCAGGACAACGGCTGGGCCTTCGCGGCCAACGTGAGCGCCCGTCTGGGCGGCAACGACTGGATCCAGGGCGTGTACTACCGTTCCTTCGCCTACTATCTGGCTGCCGACAAGAAGATCAACGACAAGCACACCCTCCACTTCGCCTTCTTCGGAACGCCCGGTGAGCGCGGCGCCCAGAACTCCTCTACGCAGGAGGTGTACGATTATATGGGCGACAATATGTACAACAGCAACTGGGGTTATCAGAACGGTCACGTACGCAACTCCCGCGTGCGCAAGAACCACGAGCCCGTAGCCTTCTTCAAGTGGGACTTCCGTCCCTCCGAAAAGTTCGAGGGCAACGTCACGCTCCTGTACCGCTTTGGCCGTAACGGCTCTACCGCCCTGGACTGGTACGATGCTTCGGATCCCCGTCCGGACTACTACCGCAACCTGCCCAGCTACTTCTACGGCACCATCGACGGTGAGTACACCGAGGACCTGAACCGCTACAACCCCGACAAGTATATGGCGGCCATGAACATCTGGCGTCACCCCGAGCTGTATCCCAACCTGACCCATCTGGATTGGGACCGCCTGTACAACGTGAACCGTGTGCAGCCCCAGGGCCGTTCCAAGTATGTGCAGGAAGAGCGTCGCACAGACCAGAAGGACCTGAACTTTGCCTTCAGCTTCAAATACCGTCCCAACGACTGGTTTGTCCTGACCGGCGGCGCCAACGCCCGCGTGAACCGTACGGAATATTATAAGGTCATCGCCGACCTCCTGGGCGGCCAGTACTATGTGGATGTGGACAACATCGCCGAGCGCGACTATGCTTCCACTCCTTTCAAAGTCCAGAACGACCTGAATTACTACCTCATCAATGCGGCACCCCGCATCCTGCACGTAGGTGACAAGTACGGTTACGATTACTACGCCCAGGTGCGCCGCAACGAAGGCTGGCTCAGCGGCAAGTTCGTGGCCGGTCCCTTCAGCGCTACCGTGGCCGGCCGTATCGGCTACGAGTGCTTCTGGCGCGAGGGTCTGGTGCGCAAGGGCCTGTTCCCGGGCCTGGCGCCCAACGGCAACAAGATGACCGACCCCGTCACCTTCGAAGTCGTGGAGCCCAGTTATGAGGCTGATGGCAGCGTCACCACCTCCTACGGCCTGTCCAAGATTTCCCGCTTCTTTACCTATGCCGGCAAGGTGAACCTGAACCTGGTGATGGGCGGCAATATGCGCCTGTACGCCAACGTGGGCTACTTCAACGACGCCCCCAAGTTCAACAACGTGTTCCTGAGCCCCCGCACCCGCAACTCCATGGTGACGGACCTCACGCCTTCCCGCACTTTCTCGTCCGACATCAACTGGCAGTACAGCGGCCACGGCGTGAACATCCGCGCCACCGCCTACTGGACCAAGATGTGGGACCAGAGCAAGGTGATGACCGCCTTCGACGATATCCAGAACGCGTATTCCTCCTTCGCCATCAGCGGCATCAACGAGCGTCACATGGGTATTGAAATCGGCTTCAAGATGCCCACTTACGTGATTCCCAACCTGTCCCTGCAGGGCGTCCTGTCCCTGGGCGAATTCATCTACACCTCTACGCCCAAGATGACGCAGACCGTGGATAACAGCGCCGAGGTAGTGATGGAGGACGTCTGGGTCCCTTACTGGACCAAGACCGTGCTGGCCGACGGTACCGTGACGCAGAAGCACTATGTGCCTTCCACGCCCCAGACCGCCATCAGCCTGGGTCTCTCCTACAATTACAACTACTGGTTCGTAGATGCCGACGTGCAGTACTTCGACCGCAGTTACCTGGATATGAACCCGCTGTACCGCACCGACTACGCCGTGGCCGGCCTGGACAATACCATCACCGACGAAGAAGTCATCTATATGACCACGCAGGAGAAGTTCAAACCCGCCTGGCTGCTGAACATGTCGGTAGGCAAGAGCTGGTACATCCAGCGCAAGTACCAGATTGGCTTCTCCCTGAGCGTGAACAACCTCCTGAACAGCAAGGACGTGAAGACCGGCGGTTACGAACAGACCCGTCTGGTGGACAACACCGCCAGCAAGAGCCGTTACTACCGCTTCGACTCCAAGTACTTCTATATGGCCGGTACCAACTATATGCTTAACGTTTACTTCAGATTCTAAAGCCATGAAAAAGTATATGATTGCTTTGGCTGCGCTTGCAGCCGTCGTTTCCTGCAAGAGTTTGAAGGAAGAATGGGAGCCGGTGTTTACGATTCACCAGCCCGACGCCGCCTATTACCTCCCGTACACCGAGGACCGGCTGCGGGAAGAGGAAGGCCTGGAGGAATTCATCTCCATCGCCGCCCTCAAGGATATGTATACCGGCGGCCCCCTGGCCATCGAGCAGAACCTTTGGATCAAGGGTCGGGTCATTTCCAGTGACGAGACCGGCAACGTGAACAAGGAACTGTATATCCAGGACGGAACCACCGCCAGTGACGGTGCATCCATTTCCGTAAAGCTGGGCAAGGACTCCATGTACAACGAGTATCCGCTGGGCTCCTGGGTCTTTGTGAAATGCCAGGGCCTCACCCTGGGCGCCTATAACGGCATGGTCCAGCTGGGTATGGGTCCCGACCAGACCCCTACCAGCGAGCACGAAACCGCTTACCTGAGCCTGCAGGGTATCATCGAGGCCCACATTTTCCGCGGTTTCCCGGACCAGCGCATCGAAGCGCTCTCCCTCACCGAGGACGCCCTCAAGAAGGCCCTCGCGGCCGGCGGCTCGGACCATCTGTGGGGTAAGGTTGTAGCCATCAAGGGCTGCGTTTACTCCGAAGAAGTGTTCGCCCTCTTCTATCCCAACCCCAACATGCCCCACAAGAGCAGCAATCCCGAGAACCGTGTATTCCTGGCCGATGGCGGCACCTGGGGCGTCACAACCTGGGGCTGCACCCAGGACGATTACGTGTATTATCTGTCCAGCGGTCTCTGGGACGAAGCCCAGGTGGGCAGCGGCGGTTCCCGCTTCGGCCCCATCACCGGCACGCCCAACCAGTACCTGGATTCCGAGACGGCTGCCAAGTTTGGCTCCGACGCCTTCCTGAGCTACAAGGAAATCATGATCAAGTATGCGTCCTCCAACTATATCGCGCACTATTTCAAGGTAGGGGAGACCCCCGTCCAGGTCCGTACCAGCGGCTTTGCAAAATTTGCCGGCGCCCAGATGGAGTCCGGCGTCCTGGAAAAGAAGCCGGTCACCATTACCGGTATCCTCACCGTGCACGAGGGAGAGGCCCAGTTCACGCTCATTGATAATCCTACTATATCTGTTATTGTTGAATAATGAAACGAACCTATCAAATTGCCGGCCTGTTGGGCCTGGCCCTGCTTATGACTGTAAGCGCCTGTAACAATCAACCCAAAAACATTTTCCTGCAGGAGTGGGATACCCCGTACGGGACCGCTCCGTTCTCTCAGATTACCCTGGACCAGTATATGCCCGCCTTCAAGGCCGGTATCGAGGAAGAGAAGGCCAACATCCAGGCCATCATCGACTGCCCCGATGCCCCTACCTTCGAGAACACCATCCTGGCCTTTGAGAAAGCCAGCCCCATCCTTGACAAGGTTCAGGGCGTGTTCTTCAACCTGGCCGAGAGTGACTCCACTCCCGAGATGCAGGCCATCGAGGAAGAGGTGACCCCTCTCCTGACCGACGCCTCCAACGAAATCATGATGAACGAGGCCCTCTTCGCCCGCGTAAAGGCCGTGTACGACAACATGGAAGGCCTCACCCGTGAGCAGCAGATGGCCACCAAGAAGCTGTATCAGTCCTTCGAGCGCAACGGCGTGGGTCTGGACGAGGCCGGAAAAGCCCGCTTCGCCGAGATTTCCAACCGCCTGGCCATGCTCACCCAGCAGTTCGGCCAGAAACTCCTGGCCGAAAACAACGCCTTCAAGGAGGCTACCGGCATCACCGTGAGCGATTACTATGACTTCATGGCTTCCTGCACCGACCGCGCCAAGCGCGAGCAGGTGTTCAAGGCCTATTCCAACCGTGGCAATAACAGCAATGAGAACGATACCAACGCCCTGGTCCTGGAAGTGCTGAAACTGCGTGCCGAAATGGCCGGCCTGCTGGGTTATCCCAACTTCGCCGCCTTCCAGCTGTCCAACAAGATGGCCGGCAATCCCCAGACCGTAGATAATTTCCTGCAGCCCATCATGGATGCCTGCATGCGCAGCGCCAAGGTCCAGCTCAAGGAGATGGAGAAGATGGCCGGCTTCAAGCTGGAGGCCTGGGACTGGATGTACTATGCCGAGCAGCTTCGTGCCAAGAAATATGCCCTGGACGAGAGCGTAACCAAGCCTTATTTCCAGGCCGACAGCGTTCTCAAGGGCGTTTTCACCGCTGCCGAAAAGATTTACGGCATCTGCATCGAGGAAGCTCCCGAGGTTGAGGTTTACAATCCCGAGGTGAACGCCTACAAGCTCACCGAGCCCGACGGCAGCCTCATCGGAATCTTCTATCGCGACTACTATGTGCGTCCCACCAAGCGTGGCGGCGCCTGGATGAACAACTTCCGCGAGCAGTCCACGGGCGTGCGTCCCATCATCGTGAACGTGTGCAACTTCCCGGCCCCCAACCTGGATCCCACCGAGGCTGCCCCCAGCCTGCTCACCATCGACAATGTGCAGACTGCCTTCCACGAGTTCGGTCACGCCCTGCACGGCTTCCTGAGCCAGTGCAACTATACCAGCGTGTCCGGAACCAACGTGGCCCGCGACTTCGTGGAGATGTTCTCCCAGTTTAACGAGAACTTCGCCTTCGTGCCCGAGATCCTGGCCGAATATGCCAACAACTGCTACACCGGAGAGAATATCCCGGCCCAGCTTGTAGACAAGATCCGCAAGGCCCTCACCTTCAACCAGGGCTTCACCGCCGGCGAGCTTTGCGCCGCCTCCATCCTGGATATGAAGTGGCACGAGCTTTCCGTGGACCAGTTAGCTACCTTCCAGGGTCCCGAAGACATCCGCGATTTCGAGGCCAAGGTTTGCCGCGAGATGGGTCTCATCGACGAGATTATCCCCCGCTATCGCACCTCCTACTTCAACCACATCATCGCCAGCGGCTACAGCGCCGGCTACTACAGCTACCTCTGGAGCGAAGTCCTGGCCGTAGACGCCTGGGAGAAGTTCAAGGAAGACGGCATCTTCAACAAGGCCACGGCCGACAGCTTCCGCAAGACCTTCCTGGAGAAGGGCGGCAGCGAAGAACCCATGGTCCTGTACAAGCAGTTCCGCGGAGCCGATCCCAACCCCGCCGCTCTCATGCGTGCCCGTGGATTGAATTAACGGATGTAAGAAGTAAGAACTTTCATTCCGTCTTCCGGAATGAAGCAAATGTCATCGGCGTCGGCCGGGATGAGCACTGTCTCTCCCTGGCCGATGCTCATTTGTTCACCGTCCACTTCCAGGGTGCCGCTGCCTTCCAGGCACATAACCACCATGAAGGAGTCGATGGCGCTCAGGTCCTTGGCGTAGGGGAGGGTGAGGTCGTAGATGCTGGTGGTGAAGTAAGGGCAGCTCACCACTTCCATTTCCTCGTCCTGCTGGGGCTCGTACTCCGTGCGGTAGTCCTTGTAAACGGTATAGTCGATGGCGTCCTTGGCCCACTCGGTGTGCAGCTGGCGGGGTTTTCCGTCCAGGCCGGGCCGATTGTAGTCGAAGAGACGGTAGGTGATGTCAGAAGTCTGCTGGATTTCGGCGATGAAGCAGCCGCCGCAGATGGCGTGGATGCGGCCGGCGGGCAGGAAGAAGACGTCGCCGGGCTTTACGTCGTAGCGGCACAGGACGTCGGTGATGGTACCGTCGGCCACCTTCTGGGCATAAACCTCCGGGGTAATCTGCTCCTTGAGGCCCACCAGCAGGTGAGCGTCGGGGGTGGCGCCCACTACGTACCACATCTCGGTCTTGCCCTTGCTGCCGTTGTGACGGGCGGCGGCCAGTTCGTCGTTGGGGTGCACCTGGATGGAGAGGTCCTGCTTGGCGTCGATGTACTTGACCAGCATGGGGAACTCGTCACCGGTGTTCTCATAAACGTGCTGTCCGATGAGCTGCCCCTTGAATTCCTTGACCAGCTGGGCAATGGTCTTGCCTGCCTGCGGGCCTTCGATGACCACACTTTCGTTGTTAGCTACGCCCGAAAGCTCCCAGCTCTCGGTGCCCCATACCAGGGTCTTGACAATGGGTTTGAATTTGAGAGGATACATAGTTTCTGATTTGCGACACAAAGGTACGGCTTTTGGGCCGGAATCGCAAGGAGAATCAATGCCGATGTGTGGGTCCCGTGAGGCAGATGCCCGTGGCGACGGCCGTGCCTTCCGTGGGGATGGTCAGGTCTACGGCCAGTTGCCCGCCCACGGCCCGGAAGTCATAGTGCAGGGCGCCCGTGCGCCCGCTCTCCAGGGCCAGGGCAATGGCGGCCGCCACGATGCCCGTCCCGCAGGCCAGGGTTTCGCCCTCCACGCCGCGCTCAAAGGACCGGATGCCGAAGGCGTCGGGGCCCGGCACCACGAAGTTCACGTTGACCCCGCCGGGGCCGAAGGCGGCGTGATGCCGCAGGGGAGGGGCCACCCGGCCGATGTCAAGCCCCGTCAGCTGCTCCTCCCGTTCGAGGAAAGTGACGAAGTGCGGGCAGCCGGTATCGGCATACCAGCCCGCGGGCTCCCGGACGCGCCGGACCTCGTGGACATCGGCCATTTCCAACTTTACAATTTTATCCTTCTCTCCGTCCTGCAGGATGGTGCCGGTGTAGCGGCTTCCGTTGGAGGAGAAGCGGCAGACGCCCCCGGGGAAGGGAATGCCCAGGTCCCGGGCGAAGGCCACGGCACAGCGGCCTCCGTTGCCGCACATGACGCCTCCGCTGCCGTCGTTGTTAAAGTAGTGCATGGAGAACAGGCATCCTTCTTCCTGGCTTTCCCGGAGGACGATGAGACCGTCGGCCTTGCGGCCGTCCGGCAGGATGCAAAGCTCCTGCGCCAGGCTTCCGGCATAGTCCCCGGCCGGGGAACCGCCCCGCCCGTCTATCATCCGGAACAGATTTCCGGCACCGTCATAAAGGATGATGTCCATAATTAAATTTTCGTACTTCGATACAAAGATATAAATTTGCACTTTATTCTTATACAGAAGAAGATGTACAATTTCGACGAGATCATAGACCGAAGGAATACCGGAACCGAGAAGTATGAAGAACTGGACCTGATGTTCGGAACCCGCGATGTCCTTCCCCTATGGGTGGCCGACATGGACTTCCGCACGCCCGATTTTGTGACCGACGCTATCCGGAAACGTCTGGAGCACCCCATCCTGAGCTATACGGTTATCCCCGATGCTTATTTCCCCACCATTTCGGCCTGGCTGGAAAGGCTTCACGGCTGGAAGGTAGATCCCGCCCACATCCGCTATATGCCCGGACTGGTAAAGGCGCAGGCTTTCATCCTCAATTATTTTCTGAAGAAGGGGGACAAGATCATTATCCAGCCCCCCGTCTATCACCGCTTTGCCCAGATTCCCCGCACCAACGGCTTTGAGACGGTGGTCAACCCGCTCCGGAAAGTTCTGGATGAGGATGGCTTCCTGGAACGCTACGAGATGGATTTCGACCACCTGGAGCGCATTATCGACGACAAAACCCGGATGCTCATCCTGTGCAATCCCCACAACCCGTCGGGACGTGCCTGGGACCGCGCCACGCTGGAGCGCCTGGCCGATATTACCACTCGTCACGGCATCCTGGTCCTTTCCGACGAAATCAATGCCGAGACCGTGTTCTACGGGAACCGGCACATCCCCTTCGCTTCGGTTTCTCCCGAGGCGGCCGCCGGCAGCATTACGATGATGGCCCCGTCCAAGACCTTCAATATCGCGGGCATCGTGTCGTCCTACATCATCATCTCCAACCCGGCCCTGCGGGAGAGTTTCTTCCGCTGGCTGGACGAGAATTCCTTCGACCTGCCCAACCTCTTCGCCATCGAGGCCACGCTGGCCTGCTATACCCGCGGCTGGGACTGGCGGCAGGAAATGCTGCACTATGTAGAGGGCAACATCGAAGCGGCCGACCAGTGGATCCGGGAGCATCTGCCCGCCCTGCGTGCCGTGCGCCCGCAGGCTGCACCCACGTTCTGGCTGGACTGCACGCACCTGGGCTACACGCAGCCCCAGCTTATGCAGCACCTGCTGTACGACGCCAAAGTGGCCTTCAACGACGGAACCCAGTTCGGGCCGGAGGGTGCGGGGTATTTACGCGTGAACCTGGCCGGTCCCCGTAAGGTCCTTCTGGAGGCTTTTGAGCGTTTGCGTGCATGTGGAAAATTTTAAAGATTTTCTTGCCCTTCCCGAAAATTAAGAGTATATTTGTTTGTTAAACTACTTAACCAATCAAGAGAAGAAGTTATTCAACTTTTCCTACATTATTAACTAATAAACCTATGTTCAAAAAACTACAATCAGTTTTGCTGACATTGACCTTATGGATTGGTGTCAGTGCAGTGGCTTTTGGCCAGACTGCAAATGGTGTCGTAGTCGATGCACAGGGGCAGCCCGTTCCGGGCGCCAGTGTGATCATCAAGGGAACTACAACGGGTACCATGACCGGTAACGACGGCGCTTTCGTCATCAATGCCCGTCCCGGTGCAACCCTGGAGATTTCCTGTATCGGCTATGCTCCCGTCAACGTAGCTGCCAAAGCAAATTTGCGCATCGTCCTTCAGGAAGATGCAGAATTCTTGGACGATGTCGTGGTGGTAGGTTATGGCACTCAGAAGAAAGCCAACCTCACAGGTGCCGTTTCTACGGTAGACGTAGGCCGTACACTTTCGGCCCGTCCCGTGAACGACGTGGCCAAGTCCCTTCAGGGCGCGGTTCCCGGCCTCACCATCATGAACAACAGCGGTAGCCTGGGCGCTTCTCCTACCCTCCAGATCCGTGGTCTGGGTACCCTGTCCAACAGCGCCAACTCTAACCCGCTCATCATTGTGGACGGCGTTCCCATGGACGACCTTTCCTACCTGAATCCTCAGGACATCGAAGCCGTCTCCGTACTGAAAGATGCCGCTTCGGCCTCCATCTACGGTTCCCGTGCTGCCTTCGGTGTGATTCTCGTCACCACCAAGAGCGGCCACAAAACCGACAAGGTATCGGTTACCTATTCCAATAACATTGGTTTCAAAACTCCTACCGTGCTGCCCAAGTATGCCAGCGCCTACGACCAGATGGTCGCTTTCCGCGAGGCTAAGCTGCGCAAGGGTGCCACCCCGGAACTCTTCGGTATGGTTATCACCGAGGAATACATCGAGAAGACCCGTCAGTGGGAAGAACGTCACAACTGGACTCCTTCCGGATATCGTGAAGTAGTGCTGGGAGACGACCTGGATGTTGCCCTGGATTATACCTATATGGATGCCGGTGGAAACTTCATTCACGACCCCAAATCCTATACCGCAGCTCAGTTGAAAGAAAAAGGTTGGACGCTGATGCAGTCTCCTGGTCAGGCTAACTATTATGCCGACTGGGATGTGGCTGGAATCTTCTATAAGAATTGGACTCCTACCCAGAACCACAATATCTCCGTACAAGGCACTTCGGGCCGTACTTCTTACTACCTCTCCCTGGGCTTTGACAAGGAGGAAGGGACCCAGCGGTTCCATCCGGATCAGCTCAAGAAATGGAATGTCGCCGGTAGCGTAACCAGCGATATTACCAAGTGGCTGCAGATCGGGGCTCGCTTCAACTTCGAAGACCGCACCTATACGCAGGGCTATGCCGCCGCTGCCGGTTTCGGTCAGGGTACCCTGCAGTATGTATGGCGTTGGGGCTCCTTCTTCGGCCCTTACGGCACATACGAGGGCAACGATTTCCGTACCATTGCTTACATGAAGCAGGATGGTGACGATGTCACCAAGGGTATCTTCGTTCGCATGACCGGCTTCACCAAGATTCAGCTGGCCAAGGGCCTTACCCTGAACGCCGACTTTACTTACAACGTGTACGACAGCGACCGCAAATATCAGGAGAAAGCTGTCTCTTGCATTAACAACTGGTCCAACATCGCCACGCCTGACGATCAAGGCGTCTACGGCATTAATCCTACCTGGACCAAGACTTACACGGCCATTGGCCAGCAGGGTTATCGCAACACTTCCTATGTGTTCAATGCCTATGCCGACTACGTGAAGACTTTCGCCGGCAACCACAACTTCCATGCAATGGTCGGTGTGAATGCCGAAAGCGGTGAGAGTTCACAGTTTGTGGCTTATCGCCAGGGTCTGCTGGATGCAACTCTTCCCGAATTCCTCCTGGCTACCGGTGCCCAGAACGTTTATAACGCCGACTTCACCAGCCGTAACAACGCCAGCTTCTATAACTTTAACCCGTTCCATCGTCATTGGGCCACTGCCGGCTACTTCGCCCGCGTGAACTATGACTACAAGGGTATCTACCTCCTGGAACTGAACGGCCGCTTGGACGGCTCTTCCCGCTTCCCCACCAACAAGCACTGGGGCTTCTTCCCCTCCGCTTCGGCTGGTTATCGCTTTAGCGAAGAAGCATACTTTGCCCCGCTGAAGCACGTTATTTCCGACGGTAAGTTCCGTGTTTCCTTCGGTGAAATCGGTAACGAAGCAATCGGCGACAACATGTTTGTCTCCACCATTACCAGCGGTTCTGCCAGTTGGGTGGGTTCCGGAAGCACCTTGCTTTCCCAGTATGGCATGCCCAGCCTGGTTTCCAACGAACTCGGCTGGGAGCGCATCCGCACCTTCGACCTGGGCCTGGACATGGGCTTCTTCAACAACGAATTCACCTTGGGCTTCGACTGGTATGAGAGAAATACCATGGACATGCTGGCCCCGGCCGTTTCCATGCCTGCTACCCTCGGCGCTTCCGCCCCTTATCGTAACAACGGTACCCTCCGTACCCGCGGCTGGGAACTCTCCCTGGGCTGGAACCATGTGTTTAACAATGACCTCCTGGCCTATGCCAACTTCAACATTGGAGATGCCAAGTCTGTCGTAACCCAGTGGGACAACGACGCCCGCCTCATCAATTCTACCTACGAAGGTAAGGTATATGGAGACATCTGGGGCTTCGAGACCGACCGTCTCTTTACTCCCGAAGACTTCACCGGCTTTGATGCCAAGGGTAATCCTACCGGATACGCTGCCGGCGTGGCCAGCCAGGTCGGCCTGCAGAATCAGGACTTCGTTTACGGTGTCGGTGATACCAAGTACAAAGACCTGAACGGTGACGGTGTGATCGACGGCGGTAAGGGTACGGCCGAAGATCACGGAGACCTCAAGGTCATCGGTAATATGATGCCCCGCTACCAGTACAGTTTCCGTCTGGGTGCAGCCTGGAAGGGCTTTGACATTGATATGTTCTTCCAGGGTGTAGGCAAGCGCGACGTCTGGACCCAGTCCTCCATGGTATTCCCTACCGTGCGTAACGCCGATGCCACCCTCTTTGCCAACGAAACCGATTACTGGAAGGGTTCCTATGATGCTGCCACCCAAACCTGGACCAGCACCACCGGATACAACACCACCTATGCCCGCCTGTTCTCCGGCGGTAACGATGCGGGAACCGTGGCCGGTATTGACAACGGTAACGCCAACTACTATCCTCAGAGCAAGTACCTCACCCATATGGCCTACCTGCGTCTGAAGAACCTCACCATCGGCTACACCCTGCCCGAGAAACTCACCAAGAAGGTGTGCCTGGAAAAGGTCCGTGTGTACTTCAGCGGTGAAAACCTCCTGGAGATCATCAACAGGGCCAATGGTCCCTTCGACCCTGAAACCGGCGGTATGAAGCCCACCAGCGGCGCCGGCGGTAACGGTTCCCACACCAACTCCGTGTTCGGCCGCGTAGATCCTTTCTACCGTACGCTCTCCTTCGGCATTCAGGTTACTCTGTAATGCATGTCTTTCGAAGTTAAAAAATAAGGACAAACGAATATGAAAAGAGTTTTATTCACTATAGCAACATTGGCTCTCACCCTGGTTTCCTGCAATAAGATGCTGAACAAGGGTGTGCTGGACTCTTTCGCCGATGACAACTATTGGACAACCGAAAGCAGCGTTCAGTACTATGCCAATGCCTTTTTCAATGATTTCCTGGGCTATGGTCAGAGTACTGTGAATGGCACTTATTTTGCCACCCTGAACGATAACCAGGCCGGTTTCAACGGTTTCCGTGACTGGCAATACAGCGATGTCAAAGTTTCCAATTCTGCTTGGAACAGTGCCTACACCGAGATTCGTCGCGCCAATATTATGCTCAACCGCATGGACAGAGTCGAATTGAGCGCCGAGGCCCGTGGTCACTGGCAGGGCGTTGCCCGCATGATGCGTGCCCTGCAGTATTATGACCTGGTACGCCGCTTCGGTGACGTCCCGCTCATCAAACAGGAACTGCAGGTAGCCGACAAAGACCTGGTCTTTGGCCCTCGCGTGGATCGTGACGCAGTTATGGACTATGTGCTGGAAGACCTGGATTTCGCCATCGACAATATCTATGACAAGGTGAACCGCACCGGCTGGAGCGCCGACATGGCCCGCGCCATCAAGGCTGAGGTCTGCCTCTATGAGGGTACCTACTGCAAGTACCGTGTTGCTGCCGACGGCCAGAAGGCCCCGGATGTCACACGTGCCAACAAGTACCTCACGGAAGCCAAGAATGCTGCCAGTGCCATCATGAGTAATACCGCGTATGAACTGAACTCCTCCTATCAGGCTAACTTCAATTCCATTGACCTTGCTGGAAATAAGGAGATGATTCTTTATAAGCATTACGTGAAGGATGTTCTGGCACATTCTCTGCCGGACTACACTTGCTCCTCTTCCAGCCAGGCCGGTATGACCAAGGATGCCTTCGATGCCTATCTGTTCACCGACGGTAAACCTAAAGCCACCACGGCTAGGAACAATACCGATATTTCGAGTACCATTGGCAGTGGCGGCAATCTGGATATTTCCGGCCTTCTCGCTGTCCGCGACCCTCGTCTGGCTGCCGCCGTCGACAAAGCCATCTTCCCTGCCTCCCATGGTTGGAAGGGCCGTCTGGGTCGCACCGACGATGTGGAAATGTCTTCGGCCAGTGGCTATGGCGTGTTCAAGTATGATAGCGATGGTCTCGCTGTTGGGTACCGCGTAGAAACCGGTAAGAACTACACCGATGCTCCGCTGTACTGGCTGGCTGTGATCTATTTGAATTATGCCGAGGCATGCGCCGAGCTTGGCTCCTGCACGCAGACCGACCTTGACAAGTCCGTGAACCTGTTGCGTGACCGTGTTGATATGCCTGCCATGAGCGTCAACCCCGCTGCCGACCCTGCCAACAACATGGGTGTAAGCAACCTCATCTGGGAAATCCGCCGCGAGCGCCGCGTGGAGCTGATGTACGACGGTAACTACCGTTTCTGGGATCTGATGCGTTGGCACCAGCTGGACAAGCTGGACACCAAGACCAATCCCAACATCAAACTGGGCGCCAACATCAAGAATGATCCTACGGCCAAGGATGAAAGCAAGATCTCCTGGAATGCCGACGGTTATGTGATTATCTACCCGAACAGCGACCGTACCTACGATAAGAAGTATTACTTCTATCCTATCCCGACCTCTCAGATTTCCATCTATGAGGCCAGCGGTTACGAGTTCAAGCAGAACCCCGGCTGGGAATAATCTTCAGCTCTTAGCACTTCTCCAGGCGACCCTCCGGGGCCGCCTGGTTTTTTTGATGCCCCCCCCTGTCATTTCTCGCTCTCGTCTAACTTGTTGACTACCAGCGCGTTGTCAATTCTTCTTTAGGCTGATCAGCCTAAAGAGAAAAATGGAACACGTTGATAATCAGTCAAATAAGTTGCAACCGACAATGGCTCCCCCAGACCCCGTCCCAAGGCCAGCCTGGTTTGTTTTTATTTAAAACTATTGTAGATTTGCAGGCATGAATCGTATCAGCACTATCGTATTTGATTTTGGTAAAGTCCTGGTAGACTGGGACCCCCACCGTTTGTACGACCCTTATTTTGGAAGCCGGGAAAAGTCCGACTGGTTCCTGGCCAACATTTGTAAGATGGAATGGAACGTCCAGATGGATGCCGGGAAGCCTTTTGCCCAGGGAATTGCAGAACTTTCGGCAGTTTATCCGGAGTGGAGCAAGGAGATCCAGATGTACTTTGACCGCTGGATCGAGATGATGGGAGACCAGATCCCCGGAATGGAAGAACTGATCCTGAAACTCAAGGAAAAGGGTTATCGCGTCCTGGGTCTCACAAACTGGTCTACCGAAACCTTCTGCCAGGTTCGGCACAAATATCCCATCTTCGACCTGATGGACGGAATGCTGGTCTCTGGCGAGGAACATATGATCAAGCCCAGCGAAGAATTCTTCCGCCTGCTGCTGGACCGCTTCTCCCTCCAGGCCGATGAATGCGTCTTCGTCGACGACAACCAGGCCAACGTCCAGGGCGCCCTCCGCGTCGGTATGCACGCTGTCCATTTCCAGAACGCCGCCCAACTCAGGGCCGAGCTCGAGAAAATATGTAAATTTTGAACTTAACTCTTAGAATTATGAACAAGCACATTTTCGTACGCGCATTGATTTTTGCCGCTGTAGCGCTGTCGGCACTTACCTCCTGTTCTAAAGACGGCATAAAGAACCAGAAAGTCGCGGTGTTGCTTCCGGACCATAACATCGTCAACCGTTGGGCCGAAGACAAGCAGAACCTGGAGACGGTCATGGGCAAGTATGGCTTCAACGCCACTTTCTACACGGCTCCGGAGACGGCAGATGGCGCTGCCCTGCAGGTCCAGCAGATGAAGACGGCTATCGAAGGCGGTGCCAAATATATCGTCCTTACAGCCATTGACTACAAGACAATCAACGAGTCGGGGCTTCTTGCAAAGTATCCCGATGTCAAGTTTGTCTGCCACGACAGGCTTGTCCTGGACAATCCCCATATTGCCTATGTTTCATCGGCCGATACCAAGGAGATAGGTCACATCCAGGCCTTGTACCTTCTCAACCATTTCCATTCGTCCGGCGCCTCCTCCATGACCATCGAAATCCTCGCCGGCCCGGATACCGACGTCAATGCCAAGGATTATTACGATGGCGCCATGGCCCTGCTCAAATCATACATTGATGCCGGAGACCTGGTAATCACGAGCGGCAAGAAAGAGTATGCCCAGGTAAAGGCCGACAGTTGGAGTATTGCCGATGGAAAAAAAGCCATGAAAAGCCGTCTTGCCAGCTATGGCTTGGGCGACTGCCCGGATATGATCCTTGCATCCAACGACAATCTTGCCCAGGGCGCCATCGAAGCACTGGAAGAGGCCGGTTTTACAGATATGCCCGTCATTACGGGACAGGATAATACCGCTATGGCCCAAAACAACATCAGGTCCTTCAAGCAGGCTATGACCATCGACAAGAACCTGAACGATATGGCCTACAACACCGCTATGATTATCAACTGCCTGATGGCGGGCGCGCCCGTCCAGAGCAGCCACAGCATCTCCGTCGGCTCGGTGAAAATCCCCGTATTCTATTCCAAGAACACCCTCATCACCATCGACAGCAATTAGGGCTATATCCATCGGCCCATCTTTGAAGGGCCTTTGCCGGCATTGCCTTGCCGCGTTGACGCAAAAACGCCATTGTGCGCGTTCTACACGTCAACGCGGCCGTGTTTTTCGGCAAATAGGCCGATTTCGTTGCCACGTTGACAAAAAATCGGCCTTCTGTGCATTTTGCGTGTCAACGCGGCAAACATCCGCGAAGGCGAAGAGGGAAGGAACCGAGATTCCGTCGCTTCGCTCCGGCATCTCGTGAGTCTCCTTAATGGTGACTGAAGTACAGCCTCACATTCTTTGACATCTCACAGACAGAAACTCTCTTTTTATCGCGTTGGTTTCGACGATCTTATCTTTTTAATAATGTTAGATTCTTGGCGGTTTTTCCTTGTAAAGGACTCAAAAACAAGGTATATTTGCCATTATGAAAAGGGTATTTGTTTTTTTGTCAATTGCTCTCTGGTTGCATGCCGGATTACAGGCGCAGCCATACAGTGGGCCACGTGGCTTTGACTCCGTTCACAGAAACGAGATTTCAGGCTTTCTCTCCGGTGGCCATAATACAGTTACTGGCTTCTTTGTGGGAGAAGCAGTACATTTTATACATCATCTAAATGATCGTTGGAGCGTAGGTGGAGGAGAGCAAATCCTTTTCTTCAAGCAGTTGTTTTCGCTGGATGCAAAGGGGATATACCGGCTGCCACTCGGTAAATCTGATTTATTCTTTATCGCTCACGCCCTGTTGAACGGTTACAACCTTTGGAATGCGAGCGAAATCATCCTGAATGCATCCGCCCTTTGGGAAAGCAAATTTGTGGATATCCGCTTGGGACTCAGTTATATTCATTATTGGATGAAACAGAGTTCTTACACAGAACCGCCTACTCTCACTGTAGGTTTCGGCGTAAACCTAAAACCTCGTACGTCCCCCTGGAATATGGGCCTGTTCATAAGAACCTATGATACCTATTATTATGAGAACTGGAACATCAACTGGGGATTACGCTTTTACGTCCTTCTGCAGGAAACTCTCAGGCTCTTTGGAGAGTTCAACGTGCGTCCTGCCGGCAACATGAGCCAATTGGCCAACCGCTATGAGACATCTGCGAAAATAGGTGTTAAACACGTCTGGTAAATCATGAGACATCAATCCATCCTATTATACTTTGCGATTGCCTTCTTTTTCTCCTGTGAAAAAGTGAGCCCGATAGGCATTTTGGTGGCCGGTACCAACGTAGAAGACCGCGTTAAAATGTCGGAGCAGTTTTATTTGGACCATTATAAGGAAAGAATCTGGTTGGAATCCGACGGAGACTATACCTTCATCGTCGGTTCGGACAGTCATATGACTACCGATCCCGGGCGTTTGGACGAGATGCTTTCCATCGGCCTGTCCAGCGATGACCTTTTTTACGCACACCTGGGCGATATTGTCGATACCAAGGTTGAATACTATGTGAGACTGGATTCACTGCTACAGGAAGGAAAACGTAAATACGTGGCGGCCAAAGATCTCAAGGGGGAATATGATGATATTGTTTTCCCTTTTTTCCCAATTGTCGGCAACCACGACATTACCCGCAACGGGTGGGCCCTATGGTCTAATATTTTTCATTCATCATTCTATGAAATCGATGTAATCGTCCGTGACGGAGAACGGAAGTATTATGATCATCTGATTTTTTTGGATACGGCCAGCGGAACTTTGGGAGAGACACAAATCCGTCTCCTTAAAGAAGGTTTCCTGAATGGGAAATATTATTACGGGCAGGGTTATCGCTATACTTTTGTGTTCTCCCACACGAATATTTTCCGGCCGGAATTCAATGAATTTGCATCCACCTTCTGCCGGGAAGAAAACTTTTTCCTCTTGAGCCAGTTTGCCGAATGGAATGTGACATGCGTATTTTGTGGTCACACCCACCACGGGGATGAACGTGACTTTAACGGCGTACACTATCTGACAATAGAGACGATGAGCGAGCGTAGCCATAAAAACGAAGGCGACTACCTTGTGCGCGTCCGCATCCCTGCATCGGCGAATCAGGACGTCACCTATGAGAAGGTACGCATGAAATATGTGCCCGCTCCGGCATCTCGTGTGTCTCCTTAATTAAGGACCTTATTATGAGCCGAAGGCGAACAGGGCAGGAACCGAGATTCCGTCGCTTCGCTCCGGCATTGCCTTGCCGCGTTGACGCAAAAACGCCATTGTGCGCGTTCTACACGTCAACGCGGCCGTGTTTTTCGGCAAATAGGCCGATTTCGTTGCCACGTTGACAAAGAATCGGCCTTCTGTGCATTCTGCGTGTCAACGCGGCAAACATCCACGAAGGCAAAGAGGCGGCTTCTGCCGCCAGCCCCTCTCCCCTAAGCCCCTCCCCAAGGGAGGGGTTGGGGTGGGGTAATGTAGAATAAGTTGCGAAGGATAGCCTTGCGCGGTAGCGCAACTTATCAAGGGGTTTGGGGTGGGGTAACGTGAGCGCTGGGTCTCTCCGACGAAAAAAGCCCGCCAAACTTGGCGGGCTTTTGAGTGCGGAGAGACCGAGATTCGAACTCGGGATACCCTTTTGGAGTATACACGCTTTCCAGGCGTGCCTCTTAAGCCACTCGAGCATCTCTCCTTGGTGACTTCCCGAAAAACGGGACTGCAAAGATAAGTACTTTTTCGCTTTTTGCAAAAAATATTTTGGTAATCCCGGGGATTATGGCCATCTTTGCGTGCTATGACTGTGAGAAATCGATTCTTTGTCGCAGCAGCGCTGCTGCTCATGGCAATTCCAGTAAATATGAGGGCGCAGGACACGGCTCTGGGATTCACCCGTATCGACCGTAATCCGCGCACGTCGGCCCTGGCCGGCGCCGGGATGGCATCGGCCCGGTCATCGGCCTATGCCGCCTTCGGCAATGCCGCCCAGCTGGGCTTCCTGCCCGGCCGCGGAGACGTGGGACTGGGCGTCCAGCTGTGGGAAATGTCCAACGAGGTAGACAAAACTGCCAACTTCAACGCGGCCGCGGGCTTCCGCTTCGGCCATTTCGCCCTGGCTTTGGGCGGTGCCTATCAGTTGGGCGTGCCCCAGGGCTTTTTCACTCCGGCCGATGGTCTGGTCTCCCTGGGCCTGGCCTACAACATCCTGGACGTGGTGAGTGTGGGCGTCAATGCCCGCTATGCCCTGCAAAGCCTTACGCAGGAGTATCGGATTAACGGGTTCAGCATGGACCTGTCGGTCCTGGGGCGCATCAGCCCGGCCGTTTCCGTGGCGGTGGCGGTGGGTACCATCGGCAATGCTATCGCCAGCAGTACCGGCAGCAGCAAACAGCCGGCCTATCTGCGCGGCGGCGCGGCCTGGAACCTGGATCCGGCCCCGAAGCATGCCGTAGAGCTGATGCTGGATGCCGAATACAACTTCGACGGCAGCTTTGCCGCCGATTTGGCCGCCGAATACGTTTACAACCATACTATTTTCGCGCGCGCGGGATATCGCCTTGCCAGCAAGCTGGCCCTGATTCCGTCGCACCTGGCCCTGGGCGTGGGCGTCCGCTTTGTCGGATTCCGGGCCGAGGTCAGTTACCTTACCGCTTCCCCGGTGCTGGGCAACACCCTGAATCTGGGAGTGGGTTATTCCTTTTAAGACTTATGCAAATCAATCTGGACAGACCGCAGGTGCCGGTCCTGCTGCTTACCGGCTATCTGGGGAGCGGAAAAACCACCCTCCTCAACCGCATCCTCACCAATAAGAAGGGCATCAAGTTCGCCGTCATCGTAAACGACATCGGCGAGGTCAATATCGACGCCAGCCTCATCGAGAAGGGCGGTGTCGTGGGCGGCACCGACGACTCCCTCGTCGCCCTGCAGAACGGCTGTATCTGCTGCACCCTCAAGATGGACCTGGTGGCCCAGTTGGCCGACCTTACATCGGCCGGCAAGTTCGACTACATCGTGATCGAAGCCAGCGGCATCTGCGAGCCGGCTCCCATTGCCCAGACCGTGAGCACTATGCCCGCACTGGCTCCCCAGTCCGTTCTGGACGGCATTCCTTACGTAGACTGCATCGCTACCGTGGTGGACTCCCTGCGCATGAAGGACGAGTTTGACGGCGGTGCCGCCCTGGAGAAAGAGGACATCGGAGACGACGACCTCGAGCGCCTGGTCATCGAGCAGATCGAGTTCTGCAATATTGTCCTGCTGAACAAGGCCGCCGAGCTTACGCCCGAGGAAATGGGCAAGCTCAAGGGCATTGTCAAGAGTATCAACCCCGGCGCCAAGGTGCTGGAGTGCAACTACGGAGACGTAGATCTGGACGAACTCATCTATACCGGCATGTTCCGTTTTGATGAAGTAGCCACTTCGGCCGCCTGGATCGCCGCCATCGAGGGAGAGGAAGACGAGGAAGAAGAGGCCGAAGGTGAAGCCCTGGAGTACGGCATCGACACCTACGTGTACACCCGCCGTCCGGCCTTCGACCTGAACAAGTTCGACCATATGGTAGCCAAGTACTGGCCCAGCAACATCATCCGCGCCAAGGGCCTGTGCTACTTCTCCGACGACATTGACAAGTGCTACCTCTTCGAGCAGGCAGGCCGACAGAAGACCCTCAAGGACTGTGGCCTGTGGTTCGCCACCATGGATCCGGACGAACTGGCCGAAATGATGGAACGCGACCGCAAGTTGCGCGAAGACTGGACCGAGGAGTACGGAGACCGCATGCAGAAGATCGTCTTCATTGGCCAGCACCTGGACAAGCCCGCCATCGAACGCATGATGGACAGCTGTCTGGCAGATTAGTATCTCTAGTCTAAATTTAAATAGAAATCCCACCTAAGTCCCTCCCCCGAGGGGAGGGGTTTCGGGAGGGGGTAACGTCAGACGTTTTTTTGACGGGTGGGCCCTGCGGGATAGGAAAAAACGGTCCGTGCTTCACAGCAGGGACCGTTCTCATTCTAACCTAAAAACTTAACCTATTAAAAAAACTATTCGGTTAAATTTTATTGCGAATTTCGTGCCAAACTTGTAAAATTTAGTAAAAATTGCACGATTTTTACTTGTTTAGCTCTTCGTTCGGACGAATTCTGATAATTCTGACCTCCGGAGTGGGTCTGTCATGGCGATCGGTGGGCACGGCTGCAATCTTGTCAATGACGTTGAGGCCGGCGACGGTTTCTCCAAAGACCGTGAATTCTCCGTCCAGATGGATGCAGTTGTCGGGTTCCTGAACCAGATAGAACTGGGAGCCGGAGCTTTCCTTGAAGGGGTTGGCCAGGTCGGAGCGGCGGGCGGCGGCCAGGGCTCCTTTTTTATGCCGATGCAGGGGTGCGCCCAGCGAATCCAGTAATTCGGCCGGAATGTTATAGGAAGGACCGCCTTCCCCATATTGCTCTACCAGGGAGGTGTCGCGGGTGAAGGGGTCTCCGCCCTGGATGACGAAGTGGTTCACAACCCGGTGGAACAGCAGGGAATCGTAGTAGCCGCTCAGGGCCAGTTTCTCAAAATTGTCCCGGTGGCGGGGGGTGTCCTTGTACAACTTGACGCGGATGGTGCCCATGGTGGTGACAATGTCAAAGACGGGTTCTTCCGGCAGGGCCTGGGCGGCCTTCATGGCCGCGATGCTGTCGGCGGGGGATACGTCAACGGTGGGCTCGGCGCTCTTGCTGCGGGTTTTGCAGCCGGAAATCAGAGCCAAAACCACGGCGACAAAACAAATACTTTTTTTCATCTCAGTTCGATTGTTCCTGCAAAATTACTAAATTTGTAAGTATTATGGCAAATCCGTTGAAACAATTGGCGGGAGAAACCGCCATTTACGGTCTCAGCTCTATCCTGGCGCGTATCCTGAACTTCATGTTCGTGCCCATTTATACCCGTACGCTGTCCCAGATGCAGTACGGGGTGGTCACCGAGTTCATGGCCTATATCGCCATCCTGCAGGTGGTGCTGGTGCTGGGTCTGGAGACCGGTTGCTTCCGCTTTGCCAACAAGGAAGGGGAGGACCCCCGCAAGGTCTACTCCGGCGCGCTGCTGGCGGTCATCGGCCTGAATCTGGCCTTCCTGGCCTGTATGGTGGCGTTCTCCGCTTCCATCTCGGCCGCGCTGGGCTATGCGGGTTACAATCGGCTCATCATCTACGTGGCCGCCATCCTCTTCTGCGACAGCGTCACCGCCATCCTCTTCGCCAAGCTTCGGCAGGAGCATAAGGCCGTGAAGTTCGCCGTCTTCAAAACCATCAAGATCCTTACCGAGACCGGCGCCAACCTGGTGCTGTTCTTCGTGTGGCCCGCACAGCCGGACTTTACCTACCCCATCTTCGCCATCCTCATCAGTTGCGTGCTGTGCCTGACCCTCTTCATCCCGGACATGCTGCGGCTTCGGCCCGTCTGGGACGGCGGCGTGGTCAAGCGCCTGCTGGTGTATTCGCTGCCCCTGATGATCGCCGCCCTGCCGGGCGTGGCCAACGATTTCCTGGACCGCGTGCTGTTCCGCTTCTTCGATACGTCATCGGCCCAATGGCAGGCTACCCTGGGCGTGTACCAGGCGGCGGTGAAGCTGGCCGTAATCATGAACCTCTTCATCCAGATGTTCCGTTACGCGGCCGAGCCTTTCTTCTTCCAGCGGGCCAAGGACAAGAACTCTAAGGTGCTCTACGCCGTGGTGATGGAGTATTTCACGGCATTCTGCGGCCTGGTGCTGTTGGGCGTGGTGGGATACATCGACGTCATTTCCCTCTTCCTGGGCCGTGACTTCCGCGTGGGCGTGGATGTGGTGCCCATCATGCTGCTTAGCTATATGCTGCTGGGGATGCTCTTCAACGTATCCATGTGGTACAAGCTCTCCGGCAAAACCAATATGGCCATCTGGATTACCCTGGCCGGCCTGGTTGTGACGGCGGTGGTGAACATCGTCTTCATGCCGCGCTACTCCTATTGGGCATCGGCCTTCGGGCACCTGGCCAGCTATCTGGTGATGTTCATCCTCAGCGCCTGGCTGGGCTCCAAGTACTATCCCATTCCGTACAAGTGGGGCCGACTGCTACTCATCTTCGTGCTCATGGGCGTGGTGTACGGCGGCCTGTCCCTGGTGTTCTCCCACATCGACGCCCTCTGGCTGCGCCTGGCCCTGAATACTGTGCTCATCGGCCTGTATGCCGGCGCCGCCTGGATGCTCCTCCGCTCCAGTGGCTCCGTTGCTCGCTCGCAAACGACTGATAATTAACCAATTGAATAAAGCAATGAAAAAACTAATTCTCTTTGCAGCTGCGGCGATCCTGGCCGCCTGTGCCAAACCTCAGCCGCAGGCCTTCCAAGTGATTCCCCAGCCGGCCGATGTTACCGTTAACGAAGGCACCTTCTGCGTGAAGGGCGCCGCCGTCTGCTTCGACGAAAATATGGACGAGGCTTCCCAGGCCGCCGCCCAGCGTTTCGTGGCCGCCCTGGAGACTGCCAGCGGCGTAAAGTGCAAGCAGGCCGAAGGAGGCATCAGCTTCATCCAGAATCCCAACCTGGCCGCCGAGCAGTATGCCATCAACGTCACCCCCCAGGGTGTCAGCGTGGAAGCATCGGCCCTGAACGGCTTTGTCTATGCCTGCGAAACCCTGAAGCAGATGCTGCCTCCCGCCATCTACGGCAGCAAGAAGGTTAAGGCCGATTGGGTGCTTCCCTGCGTGAGCATCCTGGACCAGCCCCGCTTCGACTACCGCGGTATGCACCTGGATCCCTGCCGTCACTTCTTCTCCATCGAAGAGACCAAGCGCTATCTGGACGTGATGACCGCCTACAAGATGAACCGCTTCCACTGGCACCTTACCGAGGACCAGGGCTGGCGTATGGAAATCAAGAAGTATCCCAAGCTCACCGAAGTAGGTGCCTGGCGTAACGGCACCGTAATCAAGAAAGACTGGGACAGCAACGACGGTATCCGCTACGGTGGTTTCTACACCCAGGAGGAGATGAAGGAAATCGTGGCCTATGCCGCCGAGCGCGGTATCACCGTGATCCCCGAAATTGACCTGCCCGGTCACATGGTAGCCGCCCTGGCCGCCTATCCCGAACTGGGTTGCACCGGCGGTCCTTACGAGGTCTGGACCCGTTGGGGTGTAGCCAAGGACATCCTTTGCGCCGGCAATGACCAGGTGTTCACCTTCCTGGAGGACGTGCTCACCGAAATGATGGACATCTTCCCCTCGGAATACATCCACATCGGCGGTGACGAGTGCTTCAACAGAAGGGAGGTGGCTCCCTGGGACGAGTGCCCCAAGTGCGCCGCCCGTATGAAGAAGCTGGGTATCAAGAAGGGTCCCGATGCCAAGCACTATCTGCAGAACTACGTGACTTCCCGCATCCAGAAGTTCCTGAACGACAAGGGCCGCAAGATCATCGGCTGGGATGAGATCCTGGAAGGTGAGCTGGCCGAAGGTGCCACCGTCATGAGCTGGCGCGGTGTCAAGGGCGGCATCAAGGCCGCTGCCATGGGCTTCGACGTGGTGATGACCCCCACCGACTATGCTTACTTCGACTATTATCAGAGCAAGGAGCGCGACAAAGAGCCCTTCGGCATCGGCGGTTACCTGCCGCTGGAGAAGGTTTACGGCTATGAGCCCTTCGAGGGTCTGACCCCCGGCTCCGAAAGCCACATCCTGGGCGTTCAGGCCAATATGTGGACCGAGTACATTGCCACTCCTGAGCATCTGGAGTATATGCTCCTGCCCCGTATGTGCGCCATGTCAGAAGTTCAGTGGTGCGCTGCCGACGCCAAGGACTACGCCCGCTTCGAGGCCTCCCTGGAGCACAGCTTTGGTATGTTCGACGCCATGGGCATGTCCTACTGCCTGGACCACAAGGGTCTCATCGGCCTGGATCGCATCCCGGCCCGCACCCCTGAGGAGCTGGAAGAGTATCTGAACAGCGAAAAGCAGAGCTGGTAGTCCTAATACAGGAGCATCCCCAGCACTGCGCTGGCAAGAATAAGGTAAATGGGATTTACCTTGCCCCAGTAGGAAGCGGCAAAGGCGCCGGCAAGCAGCAGCCAGCTCTTCCAGTCGGGGAAGTTTTCAGACAATACCTGGACTTGCGGTACGCCGCCGGTCCAGGTTGTTTTTATAATAAGGATGACGGCCGCTGCGCCGATAAGGCCCACCACGCAGGGCTTGAGCCAGTCCATGGTACCCGCATACAACCGGCTGCTCCTGAATTTGAGGTAGAACTTCACGATGAGCAGCATGATGATGAAGGAGGGGATCATCAGCGACAGGGTGGCGGTGAGGGAGCCCAGGACGCCCAGCACCGGACTGCCCGTGGCATTGAACAGGACGTCGTAGCCCACGTAGGTGGCGCTGTTTATGCCGATGGGGCCGGGGGTCATCTGGGAGACGGCCACGATGTCGGTGAAGGTAGCCTCGCTGATCCACGCGTGCTCTACCACCACCTGATTCTGGATCAGGGACAGCATGGCGTATCCGCCGCCGAAGGTGAAGGCGCCGATGAGGAAAAAGGTCCAGGACAGTTGCAATATGAGCCAGAGTACTGTCATTTCGAGCGCATTCTAAACCACGTGGCACCAAAGCCGATGATGAGCACGCACAGGATAATATATATAGGGGAAACGTTCAGGAAGGCGACCAGCACAAGCGAGCCGATGGCCAGCAGCCACTTCCACCAGGTGGTGCAGGATTTCTTGGCCATTTTCACCATAGGAACGGCGATGAGGGCGATGACCGCAGGGCGGATGCCCTTGAAGGCGCGCTCGATCCAGGGATTGTCCCGGAAGGCGGTGAAGAACATGGCGATGGCCAGGATGATGAGGAAGGAAGGGGTGATGCTGCCCAGGGTGGCGGCGACGCTGCCTTTGAACCCGCGCAGTTTGTGCCCGGCGAAGATGGAGATGTTCACGGCCATCACGCCCGGGGCGCTCTGGGACAGGGCCACGATGTCCGGTAGCTCATCGTCCGAAATCCATCCCCGGCGGGACATCTCGGCCTGGATGAGCGGAATCATGGCGTAGCCTCCACCAATGGTGAAGGCCCCGATTTTGGCAAAAACCAGGAAAATCTGCCACAGGGAAACTTTCTTCTCCATACTGTGCAAAGATATTCAAAATTTCTCAAAAAAAATTTGCCGGTAAAAAAATTATTGCTACCTTTGCAGTCCCGTTTGAAGAGAACGGGATTTTTTACGAGTTTTTTGACAATACTGAAAGACTAAAAGTACAAGGAAGCAAGTACAAACGAGCGTCAGTTTCTTTAGAGAAACTAAGAAGCGTCAGGAACAAGCTAAGCATTATAAAATATACAATGAAGAGTTTGATCCTGGCTCAGGATGAACGCTAGCGGCAGGCTTAACACATGCAAGTCGAGGGGCAGCGTGGA